>Ga0214921_10003229_pt1 | contig 25236 bp, 29 predicted proteins | sample LL1505_MetaG_FD_177992 | JGI IMG/M metagenome (GOLD analysis project Ga0214921, IMG submission 177992) | Freshwater microbial communities from Lake Lanier, Atlanta, Georgia, United States - LL-1505 | ecosystem: Environmental > Aquatic > Freshwater > Lake | place: USA: Georgia | collected...
CATTATCAAGGTCAAGAACCCCGAGCCCTCCCTTAGCCCCACGTGACATAAGAAACGAGGATTTGGAGCCGCTCACAGATATGGATAAAATATTATTCACTAAAATCGCAGCCCTAAATCCATGAACTCCGCGAATTCCATAGATACAACAAATATAAATCAAAACAACAAATATAAATCAAAACAACAAATATAAATCAAAACAACAAATATAAATAAATTATGATATTATATATACAATAAGACACAAGATACAAAATGGAATCCTATGGTTTTATAATAACGCGTCACGTAAACTCAGAAAAAACAAACAAATATTGGAACGAGTGTTACACTTGTATTCGTAAATTCTACCCAAAAAACAAAATCATCCTAATAGATGATAACAGCAATTATGAATACGTAAAAACCCTCCCAGAGACTCCTCCCATAACGAATGTTTTTTTCATTCAATCGGAATTCCCTGGTAGGGGTGAATTATTGCCATATTATTATTTGAATAAATATAAGTTATTTGAAACAGCCATCTTTATACATGATTCTGTATTCATACAACAAGAAATCCAATTTCCAACACCAACAACACCACCAACACCAACACCAACACTCATATGGAATTTTCAGCATCACTGGGAAACACACCCCGATATTACAGGAATCATAAAAAGTCTCGTGAGCAAATTAAATCCAGAACACACAGAACGACTACTTGAACTATACGAAAAAAAAGAGAAATGGACCGGTTGTTTCGGTGTGATGTCAATTATAAACGCCGAATACGTTTCAAGCGTACTCGACAAAAAGTATCACTTGTTCAATTTACTTGAACATATAACCAACCGAACACATCGATGTTGTCTGGAAAGAGTATTCGGTCTAATTTGTGCTGATTCGATTCCAATCCCCGCACCGATTCCAACCTTACTTGGTGATATACATCATTACATTAATCAATATTGTAATTGGGAATATGATTTTGACCAATATATGAATGATAAAAATAATATGAAACTACAACAATTCCCCATCATAAAAACTCATAGCGGCAGATAACTCATAGCGGCAGATAACTCATAAATCTACCTCATTTTTGATTAAATGGTCATGAACAGAAACATAGTCAGCATCCCACGGATTATTTTCATGAAAAACCCCGGTTTCGACCAGTTTTAATGGTCGAATAAGAATTTTATCACGATGATAATTCAACATGTATTGAAAATATATTTCATATTCAGAAGCACCAGAATCCAATATATAATTTTTGTCTACTCTATACAAAAAGACATCATAAAAACGGTGATTATTATGATTTTTTTCAACCATTTCAATAATTTCTTTAACATATTTTTTTTCAAATAACATATGATGTGTAATTCCACAAATATTTTTGAAATATAAATCGTTAAAACATGGATGTAATCTTTTCATGTGTGATAAATAAGGTTCGTAGCAATTACCATAATGATGAAAATTATACAAAGATAACCCATCCTGAACAAATCTGGTAGGTTTTAAAAATATCGTATCACTATCAATGACTAAATACCGTTCCATAATATCTGGAATAACAAAACCCGCATACAATTTTAAAAGTTGTTGTAAATACCATCCAGCCCGGTTAGTTTTTCTATGAAAATTATAAACCGAAAACATATTAAAAGGGAACATGCTTTCTGGAATAGTAATACATCCATCAAACTGAACATTCTGGTCAAAAGGAATAATGTATATATTTCTATAGCCAATTATATTCTTTTTATTATATTCGAGTTGTCTATTTATTTTATCAACATCATGTGGCCCAAGTGGAATAACAATGTCAAAATAAAATCCTTGTTTCTCATATATTTCTTTATAATAAGTATTGTTTGTATTTTTATAAACAATATTATCTTGCCAACATTGACCCATACTCAAATTATTTTTCACGATATAATGATTCTTTAACATAAAATCATGTAGTTCCTCAAACATAACTTGTCCCGTATACATTTCTGAATTATATGTTACCTCCGTATATACATATTCAACGTAATTCAAATATTTACCAAGCGATTTCAATGCCAATAATTCGGCACCTTGTATATCCATCCAAATAATATCCACTTTTGGAATATTGTATTTTTCCATAACTGTATCTAAACGATGGCAATTGGTAACAATTTCATTTTGAACATATTTTTCGACACAATCATAATTACCACTACTTTTAAATAAAGACGAAGCTCCCGGATTTCCATCAACCCATGTAGTTACCGTTTTTTCTTGGTCTATAGGATAAAATGTAATTTCGCCATCATAATCACAAACGGCGCCTTCGATTAAAGTAATTCTATCCCTATAATTTTGAATATTATTTCTACAAATAGGTAATGTATTTGGATTACATTCAAAAGCATAAATACGTGCATTTGGGAATTTATGATAAAATTCGATAGACTGTTCACAATCTCTGGAACCAACATCAAAAATAATTAAATCTTTGCGATGAAACAAGTCTTTATCAATATATTGTAAAAACTCGTTAATCATTTGAGTTATTGTATAATATACTTTAAAATTAAAAATATATTATAATAAACGAATACGATTCAAAACCCCAACCCCAACCCCAAATCCAACCCTAAACCCCTAAAACATTTTCATACTTCTGTTATTATTTTGGTTTATCTACACTACTCGTATTTACGCTAGTAGTAGTAGTAGTATTCGTATTTACGCTACTATTATTTACATTAACGTTATTCTTATCCTTAATAACAATGCTATAATCAATTTTATTAACCTCGTTCAATAATTGTGTAAGAATTGGAAAATTTTGTTTATCCATATTTTGTATGATTGGTTTAAGAGTAGGAAAATTTTCACTATTAGAAGTACTAGTACTATTAGTAGATGGGTCAGTTTTTTTATTAGAACCATCTCCTCCCGGATACCATAAAAGTTTCCATATAGGACTCACCTCCGCACCATTACCAGTATTCAAAGAAAAAGGACAAGAATAATTAGGCGGATTATCCAAAGGCGAACAAGGATTACAAGGTTCATTCAAAAATTTAAATCCGTTCACCAATCCTGGTATATCGGCAAACTCCACATTTGTCACCGTCTTATTCATTGCTCCACTAATGGAATCATAACCATTATAGACGACTTTTTCCACGGTGGACGCCTTAGTCTTTGGGTCAGTACCGCATTTAACCACATCGTTTACATTACTAGGCATATTTTTATTATGACCAATGACAACCCCGTTTAATAAAAAAGTCCCCTCCTTAGTTCCAAATGACAATATCTCTTTCATAGCCATCTCATTATATATTTGCTGAGCATCAATCATGGCAATCCCGGGGTCCACTTTAACAAACGAATTTTCCGCCACCGCCTGTTGGTATAAATCCATAACCTCTTTGGACCAAGGCCACTTATTATGTTGGAACAAATATTCCACCTCATCAGGAGTCGCTTGTTGTTGTATGACTTTCATATCATAAATCACATTTGGATTCAACACTTTTTGGAATTTCTGGAATTTCGCCACTAAATCATCCGGCCACGCAGCGTTCGCGGTAAATCCTTCCTTAACTCCTTGTCCTTCTTTTTCCACTACAACAGATGAAGATGTCCATGCGACTCTTGATAATATAATAAAAAACAACGCAAAAGCAATGCCATATTTCAAATTAATGTATGAAACCCCTAAAACAAAAAATAACAAAATGACGTTTCCTAAAAGCGTTTTAAAAGCCATAAAAAATAATTCAGGTTTCAAAAAAAGAATAATTAAAACAATGACAAAAACCGATACAATCGTAACAAATGATGTATTGTTAGCAGGAATAAATATATTTATATCTTTTTTAATAGAACTAGTCATAGTTATATAAAATATATAAATATAATAAAACAACGCAAAAATCCAAAACACTCTTTAATTTGAAACCCCAGTATACCATTCGGGTGGCGTATCATAATTCACAATATGAACCGCGGGAGGAGCATAAGGCACCTTTGAATTCGACGAGCCACCATTGACCGCAAATGGGAACGGCTTTAACGCGCCCACCGGATTCGCGCATTTGCGCTGTACTTGTAAAGTATATTGACTCGCCGTCTGTGGAACATGTAATGTCTTGGTATAACCAGCGTTCGATTCTTGTATTTTATATACGTATTTCGCCGACGATGTGGAACAACCATTTGGACCACCTCTAACCCGATGACCGATATATAAATATTCTTTGTTCGTGTCATTAACACAAATATTCGCAGCGGCTTTGGTCTGGATGTATAACCATTGACTTGCGTTATCCGACAAATTACTATTGCCATAAACAGGTTGTACCCAAACATTAGGATATTGCCCATTATTAATCCATTTGTATTTCTTTTCCAACATTCCCTTAGTAGAGAGAACAGATGGTTTGATATATTTATATTGGTCGCCTAAAACAATTGCGCGACTAGCATTAAAAACAGGTTCGGCGCGTTTGTATGTACCGCAACAACCGCCTGAACCATAGGCAAACTGTCCCCTAAAAGGAGTGCCATTTCTAGACATCGCCATACTTTGACCGACATAACCTACGTTTCTTCTACCCCCGTTTAAAGAAAACCCCTCTGGGCCGGCAGCGCCAATCACGAGTGTTCCATCATTTTTTCCAAAAGGTCCTTGATTTAACCACACTCCTCCGGGTGGTTTTGCCGATACTTTTGAACCATATCGAATAACCCCCTTTTTTTTGAATGCTTGAATAGACATTTATATGATAAATGAAGATATTAAAAATAAAAAAGAAAAAAGAACAGAAACAAAAAAAATACATTTCTTACATTTTCAAATTATTGCCTAAACTATTGGTCGCCTAGACTTTAATCGCTGATATTTTCCAATACCATGGGTCGTCATAGATTATTTTAATATCTTTCCCAGACATCAATCGATTTTTCACACTTTTCGCCAGCGCATTATCATTCCATTTATTAAAATATATAAAGACCATGTTAGAATAATCATTGTTTTTATTTACCCCCCTTTTTTTAATAACATCAATTTTTTCTATACTTCCAAATGAGTATTTATTAATAATCTCAAAAACCTGTTCTTTTGTAACAAAGGTATTTACCCTTGGAATACATAAATTAGGAAAATTATGTAAATCATCTACATATGCGATACATACATTATCATTTGAATTATTATCATCCGTCATTTTATTTATTTTTTACATTTATAATATAATAAATAAAAACAATCAATTTTTAATTCAAAAGTCAAAAGTCAAAAGTCAAAATTCCAAATCCAAAATCCCAAATCCAAAAAATAAAATTGAATTTCGTTTTCAAAGAATATATTCTCAACATAAACAAACAACAACCAACAACAACAAAAATGTCAAAAAAAAACACCCCCGCAAAATCAAAACCAAAATGCGCATATTGCCATCATATTGGTCACAACATAAATAAATGTAAAGACCCATCCATTGAAATACTCGATAAAACAATAATGGAAAAGTTCATATTTATAACAGTTCTATTTAGAACCCTAGTTTCACATTATGAAATCAGTTTATGTGTTAAAGAATTATTGAATCTGTTGTCCTATGATGAATTAAAAATATTAATTTATAAAAAAAACTTGAAAAAAATAACTATAAATGATGACAAAAATACATACGTACATTATTTGCGTATAAATTATCAAGACAAAGTTTGTTCATATTCAAACAATGAATTGAAACAAAAACTCAATGAAATAAGTGATGAAAATTATAAAATATATGGAGACGAATATTTAAAAACCAACGTAATTTCCGACTCGTTTGAACTAGAAGAACTTTTAGTGAACCGCATGTATGAATTCCGCCCTCCACAAAGAAAATTCGACATCACTATAACCCAAACCCCAACAACCCAAACAATAACAAAAGACTGCCCCATTTGCCTCGATGAAATCCCACGAGCCAACCAAATCATCACAAATTGTAATCATACATTTTGTAATCATTGTATTCAAAAATATTTCAAAAGTCTCAATAGTAACATCGAGAAACACCCTATTTGCGCTTATTGTCGAGAGCCCATGAAATCATTAGAAATACCAGACCCAACCTTGTGTAAACAAATACAAACCAAGTATTGTAATGAAGAACAAGAACAAGAACATAAATTACAAATAGTGATTGATAATAACCGAAACATTTATAGAGAGATACTCGTCCCCCAAAATCCACCACCCCGCCCAGAGCGTCCACCAGGAAACCCGGACCGTTTTCATACGTCATTCATAAGCATATTTTATCAATTCATTGGTTTCTAGTAAGTTGGCATAGGCATAGGCAAACGCATATTTCAAAAGGGAAAAATAGAATCAATCCTACTATTCTATTTTTTCCCTGAATGGGTCCATCAAATTCGCAATAAATGGATTCATTTCAAGTGGGCTCACCAGTTTTTTATAGTGAAAAATATACCCCCAAATCCAGCGATTCTTTATAATCTCCGCATTCAATATTTCTTTTTGAAACATTTGGTCAATGATGGAAAACGCTGATTTTAAAAGTAATATTTCCTTGACCAAATCCTTTTTCAAGTTAAATAATTTCACCAAATGCCCCCGATAATCATCGGTCAACATATGGCGATTCGTCTTGGACACCGCATTGATATAACGGATTTCATTCTTGACATTTTTCAAATTTGTAATCGTCTTTTTTCTATGGTCATCTATTTTTTTGATGATGGAAAAAATATTCGTGCCATATATAACCGGGTAACGCATGCGAATATCCTGTGGAATCAAAAACTGATTCGTTTCTTTGATTTCCGCGATTTTCTTCTCCACATCTGTCAGCTTTTTCATCATTTCTTGTTCCAATTCCTTTTTCAAATTCGTATCATGATTCCGCATAGCAACAGCATTTTCCTGTACTCCATCCTCACCCCCAATCGAAAAATCCCTAAATAACAAGATAGACCCCGAGGTGAATTCAACCGTCGACTGTAATTTATCGTATTGGTGAGACGATATTTTGTGCGCCTCTGACGCCGCGTCCAATTTCAAATAATTCACAATCGCCAGCAAAAAGGCAATCACCGCATTCACCGAGGATATCAAAATAGACCCCCAATGAAAACCTTGTACCACCGATGCTAATACTGTCGCGGCGGTAGATAGTAAAATCGCCGGCATCATGAGCATATTCAACTTTTGTTCTGAATAGGACTTTGCCTCCATGTAAATAATTTTATGACCCTTTAAATAACTAGCTAATATATCAAGTGCCGATGAATATTTATGATTAATATCTGAATAATATTTATCAATGCTTCGTTCCACTTGATGATAATTTAACTTTTTATAAACAATCCGGTTTTTTAGCCCCCTATTCCCATTCTCATTCCCATTCTCATTCTCATTCTCATTGCTATTCCTATTTCCCAAGTTATACCTATCCATAGTAAAAGAATTCATATCCTCTTCACTATACGTATCACTTAAATCACTGGTATTTTCCCCGAAATAATTATCGTCCCCACTACTGCTTCCGCCGTCTTCAAAACTCTTCATTGCCTCATCGCCTGAATATCTTTTTGTCTGTTTTAAAAATTGAAATACATTTTTTTTTAGCATCATGTCTTCTTCACAATTATAACATTCATCATCATCATCAATGTCTGTAATATCAATTTTTACTTCTTGAATAGATGTGTCATTCCTATTTTTCATGTCCATAGATACAATACAAAAATATTTTTATTTTAATATTTATTTTTAAAATATGGTAATATTATATATGACGCAAACTCGCAAAAACGTGCCATGGAGAGGATGGAAAAGCGAAAAACCTAATTACCATCAACGAACCGTGATGCGTAAAAAATGTGGGTCCAAGTGTTTTTTAGGACCAAAAAGTAAAAAATCATTCCCAATATGTAAAAAGAACACGTGTAAAGTTTCTAGAAAAGGAGTATATGCCGCATATGTTAGAGCACGTCAAACAAAACGCAACCGAGTCGCCCAAAAGGCAAAACGTATGTTACACCAAAAATGAAAACCCCAAACCCCAAAACCCAAAACCCAAAAATGAAATACTAAAAATAAAATTGAAATAAAAATAAATTAAATATTTATATTTATTAAACACAAATTAAAAATCATAAATGTTACAAATGATATTTCAAAGTGAGGTTTTGATGGACGAATATGTTCATTATTACGATAATGATTATTCGATATATAAAAATGAAAACTATAATCAAAAACAAAAACAAAAACAAAAACAAATAAAAAACAACTATTACAATCCTCATGTAGAAATAAATGATGAAGATTGGGGATTTTATGTGGAAATCGATTCCCAAACACCACCAAAACATGTATTTCCAAAAAAAAACAACTATCATTTTAATTTAGCAACACCACCACCGCCTGATTATAACCACCATTATGAATCATCACAAAAAAATGTGAATTATTTACCTCAAATCCAAGAAGATGATGATACCGATGACCAATTCATATTAGATATGGATTTACCACCTCAACATAGCAATCATAAACCGGATTACTATACGGAAAAAATTTCAAAAAATATATTTTCCGGGCTAACAATTTGCGCTATAACAACCGCGTCTATTTACTTTTATAATAAAATACGTTCATATTGAAAATGCGTTTATTTTAAATAATTATATTTAGAAAATTAGAAAATACAATAAAGATATCATGTGATTTAATTAAGAAATAAAAACCCAAAACCAAAACCAAAACCAAAACCAAAACCAAAACCAAAACCAAAACCAAAAAGAATCACATGTATGTTTATTTATTTTTCTTTTTATTATTTTCTTTGTGAATTATATAATAGAAATGTCACCGTGGTGGTTTATTATTATTTTTATTATAATAATGGGTATTTATATTTATTCAAGTAATAAAGGGATTAACAGCGCACAACCTAGTAATATGAATGGTCAACAAGTAGGCGGTTCAAGGACGAAAAAGTCAAAATCATTATTAACAACCCGCGGGTTTTATATTTTATTGGTCGTTCTTTTAGTGGGTTACATAACATCAAAATTCGTTTAAAAATACATTTTAACTAAAAATCAAAATAAAAATGTATTTTTTCTTTCTAAAATATATAGATATGAATAAAGGTAATTATATGTTATTACTAGTTTTAGCAGTATTTGTGATTGCTGGTATCTTTTCTGTATATAAAATAAGTAATCAAAAAACAGAAGGACAATTCGTAAATAATAATAATAATTATAAACCAGAAGAAAAAAATCCCCTATTGGGTTCCTTTGGACAAAATGGACAACAAGCATCAGTTGGTGGAAGAAGAAAAAGACGCGGAAATAAAAAATCAACCAAAATGTCAATGACCACTACCGGCATATATCTTTTACTTGCCGCGATTATCGTCGGTTTTATAACATCAAAATTCGTTTAAATTAATTCGACGAATCAATCAACCAATGAACTTATATAAGAAATAAAATAATTTTTCTTCTTATATAATATATCTAAATATGGACCGAACAACTATAATTGTCATAGTATCTCTCGTAGTAGGCGTCCTAGCAATCGTTTTCTTTGGTATAAGGTCAACAAGAAAAACAATAGATAACACCTTACAACAGGCAAAACATGATTTATATAATGATACCAATTATAAGAATAGTAAGGTTATGTTTGGAGGTTCAAAATCGTGCGGTCGTCATCCATATTTGACAACGAGTAACGCGATTATTTTATTCGCAGGTCTTTTGATAGGTTACATATTATCTCGTTTCCGTTAAACTAATTTGCCGGTTAATAATAATTTGCCGGTTAATAGTAATTTGCCTGTTAATAATTTACAGGAATATTATAATAACTGTAAAAAGGTGTCAACGCAGTATCAATATCTGTCGGCGCATCACAAACAAATTCGCCCCCCACTTTAGGACCCACTTTACAAACAACAGTAATATCTTTGTAATTTTTCGTTGTAACCAGTCCATACCTGAGGTCAGCAGTATTCGCCGCATTTCGCCGGTCCACACATTTTTTCACACACTTTTTGCGTTTGTTGGTAATATAATCACTCGCATATGATGAAACTCCATTCCCAAAACAAGATTTTGCTTTTTCATTATTTATACATGACGACATATATAAATAATAAAGATAATAATTAACCCTGAACCTTGAACCTAAAAATTATAAATCATACAATAAATCATACAATTATAAATCATACAATTATAAATCATACAATTATAAATCATACAATAAATCATACAATTATAAATCATACAAAGATTGTAGGGTCAAACAAAAAGAATAATCCGTATTATTCAAATCAATGACCCGTCCGTATTCATCCAATAACTGAATTTTCAACTTTTGTATATCCACCGGACCAAAATACTGACGAGCCGTTGTCGTAAGCATTAAATTATTCTGGCTATTTACATCTAAAAACCCAGTCCCAGTTTGTAGTGAAATTCGCGCTAAAATATTTTGATTCAAAATAGACGAATTGAAAGCACTATAAAAACTATTATTAACATTGTTATTGTAATCATCCACGACCAAATACATATACTTGATGCCATTTAAATCTACCGGCGCCTCACCAACGTAATTAGGACTACCAATATATTTACCATTTCTAAATCCCAATATCCACCCTAATTTCAACGGCAATGGTGTAGACAAATCCTCATCCCCGCTGCTATTCGTATTAAACTCCAAAGAAAAATCAAATAAAGTCGCACCATCGGCAATACCAACGACTAATTGACCAGTTCCCGACCCACTTCCGCCCGTATTCAAAGTAAATACTAAATCTTGATACTTATCTAACGTAGACAAAGGACCATCAACACCACTCACGTAATTATTCAAAAAAGAGACCATTTTATCGGGAGTATAATTTCCATCAGGAACAAAGACGACTTCCCGCGCTGAATCGCTACTACTTTCAATAGCAATCGTAAAAAAGTTATTCCCACTTTTGCTAGATATATAATAATAGGTCTTGGGAATTTCAAACGCGGTCAACTGCATGGTCGCAACACTGGAAAATTTAATGGGCAAATCAAAATGAAAATCGGTAGAAAGCGTTCCATAATAATTATCGCGAAATCGAGTGTCAATATTCAAATACTGCCTTAATGATCTTTTCTTGAGCGGATTAATAATTCCCTCATAAAATTCACTAGGAAACGATTGGGCAAACGCCGTATTAGGACGATTAATGACCATATTTGCGCCGTTTTCTTCAATCACTTTGACTGGTTTCAATGTCATGTCAGTATTGTAAATATTCGCCGCGGAAATTTTACTGAATACGCTGTTTTTCAAGTCGGTCAAAAGTATTTTTTTCGCTTCTTGTAAAAAGGCAATCGTTTTATTTCTCACTTGTTGATTCAATGTAAAATCAGAGTATATATTTTCTCTTAATTTACTTTCTTTCATATCGAGGGTAGACGAGTCATAATCAACCGGTAAATCGAAAATATCTTCTAATTCCTCCTTTTTGTAATTGTTCAAGTTCAAGTCGAAATTCATGTAATATATAATATATTAGAATAATAAAATACTTGTAGTATTACCCATATTACCCATATTACCTATAATACCCATATTACCTATAATAAAAATATTATTATATATATAATGAAACAAACAAGAAAATCAAAAACAAAAACAAAAACAAAAACAAAAACAAAAACAAAAACAAAAACAACTAGAAAAAAATCAAGAACAAGGAGAAATAAAAGGATGATGAAAGGTGGAAACCCCCAAATAACTCCGGGAATAACTTCTTATGATAAAATATATGAATATTTGCTTGAATTATTGAATCGACCAGATTTTAAACAAATTTATGAGAAGAATAAAGAATTTATAAAGAGTATCAGTATAAGTAATGATAATTTTTCTGTAGTTTTTGATTTTTCAACCAATAAACAATTTAGAAATTTTATAAACGATTTACTTCAATGGTTATTATTTGATTATAATCCATATATTTTCGATACTTTGTTAACTGTAATTTTGAGTTGTTTTAATGACGATGAATTTCTTGAAGACAATGTTGATTCATTACAAATTTTATTTAATAAATTACAAGACATGATAGTTTATAAAAGTCTAGAAGCGCGAGACGATATTGAAAAAACAAATGAAATAAATTTATTAACATTAATATTATATGTACTAACTATACCAAGTGTTACTACGGCAGTATCAAAATTGATTAATAATAATAAAGTTATCTTTCAAAACAATTTAAAAGATATAAAATGTGTTCTAGTAGAAATAACATATGAAAAAATTAAAAATACACCAAGTGTTCGTAACGCAATCACAAACTATTTTGACTCATTTAACCCAAAAATACGTTATACAGAAATACCCGGTTTGGTAGGAAATATCGCAAAATGTCTACCGAATTTGTTAAATAGCTTTGCCGCAAATTTTGTAAAAGCAAAAGCTAATGCGGTAAGTGAATCAATCGGTAAACATATAGTTTCACCTGCTCAATCATTATATTCACAAGTAAGAGGCAATATGCCAACAGTATTTGGAAGATTGCCATTTCCAAAATAAATAACAATAAACAACAATAAAATAATAAATCATGTATTTTATTGTTTACCTTACAATCGTTTGCGACTTGCTAAATACGCCGCCGCAGTAGTTCCTATCTTTCCATAACCAGTATGAGGTTGATAAATATAATTATGATTGTACGTATAGCACAATGTATTGTTACAATTATTTAATCTACCGTATGTCATAGGAACAAAATATCCAAAACTACTTAAATTATTAGCGCGTCCAACAGGAGGAACAGAACAAGAACCCATTTATATAGGCAAATATAATAATCCTCACTCTCGACCCGGTCTTAAATCCCTAATCCCTAATCCCTACAAGACATTTATTTCTTACCACACGCACTACATCCAGCAGTAGCAGTGTGAACACGTTGAATCATGTTTGATTTCAAAGAGGTTTTCATAGTAGGCTTCACAGCAGAAGCCGATTTGGAAACGATTTCAGAATAAGAAACACGCGGAACAGACCCGTTATGTAAAACCATATTTAATTTAACTGGCATTATATTATATAAATAACAAATTAATTTTTATAGAATATATATTTTCCTTTATTTTCATTTATTTTATTCTTATTTTAAAAATATCACCATTTTTTGTTTTATAAATCAGGATACAAAGAGAGAAATCCCCAAATCCACACCCCCTCACCACTTAACATGTCTCACTATTACAAGGATAATAAACCAATATTTGGCTTATGTTTCTTTCAGCCACAGTTCCATCATTATATTGAACAATATAATTTGTTCCCATTTTTTCAAGAACAAGCGCCTTAACATAATATCCGTCCTCATTCGTGGCATAAACATAAGTACCAACATCAAATTCATAATAATATTGGAATCGCTGTGGGTCAGCCAATGTATCATAAATCGCATCATTTTCACCACCACAGTCACAGTTTCCTTGATAACCACCACCCGATACAATACTGGTCTTGGTAGTTTTTCCGCCATAAATAGGGAACGCCGGATTGAAAACAATAGGTTTTCCAAAATCAGGCGGAATAACACCGCGACGAGCCGGTCCTTTTCCCTTAATACGATTCAAATAACGGTCGTAGGAATTATGTTTAATATCTACTCCTGAACCGCCAGGGCAACCAGCTCCGGGTCTACATCGAGTAATCGTCGACCTGGTACTACTTGCGTGATAAAAACTTCCTCCAGCAACAGTCATTGGCTGAACGTGGCGCACACGACGGTCGCTCATTTGATTCCAATTTACGCCGTATTTTCCTGGTTTTTGATATACATTTAATGCTGCTAAATCATTCATGTACAATGAGGCAGGAACTCTTACCGTATTTTGAATAATTTTTAAAGTTTGATATTGAGATGCGGGGTCATTATAACTCATATTGTTATTACACCAGCGACAATTAGTTGTGATTTGGTCATTCGTAGCAATTGGCATATTCTGTATAATATACTATAACAATATATTATTTCTCTCTTTAGTATCCAAACTAAAAAATAAAATTGAATAATATTTATAGTTTTTATTTACTTGTATATTTACTTGAACACCTTCTTGAATCTTAATCTTAACCGTTGAAAAACAATATATACCATTATTTATATTCATAATGTTTCACTGTCTGTACTGTAATAAAGAATATACCAGAAAAACCTCGTATTCAAAACATATTATAATATGTGAAATCATATACAAACAAAAAAATCAGTCAAAAGCATCACAAAAACGCGAAGAAAAATGCGAAGAAGAAGAATCACTCCCGACCAATATTTCAACACAGTTTTTATATACTATTATTCAAGAATTAGCATTTAAAACGAAACATATGGAACAAGAATTACACGAAATAAAAAAATATATTTCGACCAATATCAACAACATTAATATAATCGACATGTTGAATTCCCATACATCACCTATTCCCACTCCAAAAATCACCTATGAAGAATGGAAAAGGGATTTTCTAGTAACGGAACCAGACATTCGAAATTTGGAAAATATGGTGGAAACTATGAAGACCTTGGTGAAAACGAATCTCTTATTAGATTCCTCTCATCCCTTTATCAGTTTTGCTCAAAAAAAACACGCGATTTATGTATACACCGCGAACGAAGAAGGTAATTCTTATTGCTGGAAAAAACAAACCCCCGAAGAATTCGTCTCATTATTTAAATTTATTCATTCAAAAATAACACAGGCATTATCTATTTGGTATAAAAAGAACAAAGAGGCAATTTCAAGGAGTGACCGAATGAGCGACGAGTATCAAAAAAATCTGGGAAAACTGATGAGCGTAGATTTCAATTCACAAACAACGATTGGAAAAATACGTACCCATTTGTATAATTCGATTCAAACGGATTTGAAAACAATTTCTTACAGTTTCTAATCCCCTTCCTCCTCCCCCGCCCAACCCAAGCCAAAAATAAGATAAATGAAAAGGTAATAAAAAGATTTTTATATTTACCTTATATACAAAATAATGCAAATTATTTTACAACTTTTTTTGATTGGTTCTTTACTAATCGCCGTGACCCCAAATCCAACTCCTGCTGTATTTTCATCATCATCCACCCTAGATGAAAATATCGAAAATATTGATTTCTGGAAATCTTTTGTTTCATTTCAAAAACGTTTCGACAAAATCTACGCCACAGAAACCGAATTACAACAACGTTTTGAAATTTTCAAAGAAAACGTAATTCATATTTTTCAACATAATTTAGAAAAAAAGGAAAACTATACCATGGGTATCAATCAATATACCGATTTAACCTCCGCTGAATTCGATAAGAACATTATTCACGGCGGTTTCATTGATTCTACACCATCGATGCTAAGAGGTAAATCAAAGTGCTCCCAATATTCATACCAACAAATAAAGGTCCCATCCTCGATTGACTGGCGCGAATTAGGCGCGGTCACACCAGTAAAAGACCAAGGACAATGCGGTTCATGCTGGTCTTTTTCAGCGACCGGAGCAATGGAAGGCGCCTGGTCAATTTCCACCGGAAATCTGGTGAGTTTATCAGAGGAACAATTAGTGGATTGTTCAAAGAGATACGGCAATTTAGGCTGTAACGGTGGACTGATGGATAATGCTTTTCAATACGCAATCGATAACGGTATGTGCGTTGAAGCAGACTATCCTTATACCGCTTCCGCTGGGTCGTCCGGGTCATGCCAATCCAGTTGTGACCCAGAAGTAACCGTGAAAGACTGTGCGGATGTCCCAGCCAACAATCAACTTGCTTTAAAAGAGGCGGTTTCCTTTGGACCTGTTTCTATTGCCATTGAGGCGGACACCAGAATATTCCAGTCATATTCGAGTGGTGTAATTACCAGTTCAAGTTGTGGTACTGAGTTGGACCATGGCGTACTCATTGTTGGTTACGGAACTGAAAATGGTATCGATTACTGGTTGGTCAAGAATTCTTGGTCATCCAGTTGGGGAGACGAGGGTTACGTGAAGATTGAAAGAAGCGACAGCACAAATGACATCGGTATTTGTGGTATTGCGGCACAACCATCATTCCCTATTGTCTAAAACAAAAGTTAAACAAAACTCAGTTTTCGGGATTTTACGCGAGATATGTGTTGTTTTTCTTGCTGATGCTTTATGTATTGTATCATCAATAAACGTTTTTTTTCTTCAGGGGTTAAAGGTTCTAAACCTTCTTGTGCTTGCCCTTGCCCTTGTGATTGCCCTTGCGATTGCGCTTGTAAAAACTTGTTATAAAACTCATTTTGTTTCGCATAGGCATGATTTGGTGTATTTATATTTTTAGGAGTTGCATATGTATTTCTGCTGTACGGTTTAATAAATTGTTGTTGTTGTGGTTGTGGTTGTTGTTGTCTAAGATGAATATTTGATGACGTCATTTGATTTTTTTGAGCCGACGCGGATTGATAAGAATCCGCATCACCTCGCACAATTTGTAATTTCCCATTGACAATTTTCATATTTAGTGAAGACAATATATCATCATAAGTGACCTTTTTTGTTTCTGGTTTTCTACCGATAATATTAGTATTAGTATTACTATTTGGACCACCAACATTTTTAGCTAATAATTTACTAGGAGGAAAAACACGTTTATTTTGTATATCTTTTGAATTATCATTCAGTGAGCTAGTATTATAAAATTTATTGTTTTCTATGAACCCAATGTCATCCACTTGTTCTTCTTGAACAAAATCTTCCGTGATTTTAACAAAATCCATGAATATAATAAATAGATTAAATATTTTATTTTTGAATTTTAAACCATCAAAAATAAAAAATATTATTATATATTATACGAATCAACAGAACGAGTATGGAAATTATTTATAGCAAAGGTTTTCAACAAAGCATAACAAATGATGGTTCAAGCTCAAAACCAGTAATCAATGAAATAGAATGGGATGCGAATGCGGATTATAAAAAAAAGAAAGGAATCATGAATGTCAACATAAATAAAAATGGCAAAACAAATAACTACCAAGTAAAACTAACCAAGAATGATTTGGAAAATATATTAAAAATGCCAACCGTGAATCGACCATTAGACCAAAGATTAATTCACGATTTTCAAGTTATACCTAAATATAATGGAAACAAAACTAGAAAAAACATGAGAAATATCCCTAAACACATTATAACAAGAGCAAATAATGAAAATAACAATGAATACGATGATTTGGAGGATTTATTTGCTTTGAGAAAAAAACTAATGATGCCATACCATTTAACGCATCATGGCACAATAAACAAAACACAAAAGGCGAGACAAGCACATAAACAAGGTAAAAAAAAGGTGAATAACAAGTCTCGAAAAGATAATAAAGCAAAAGGCGTGACAAAATTATTCAACCAGTTTTTTTAGATAATAATTTAATTAAATAATTAATAATTTAATAATTTATGGATATAAATAAATACGAAGATAACCGGGTCTACCGGCTTGACCATTATTTCCTCTGAGTGTTGGAATAGGCGCAGTCGGGCCAGTACCAGAAGACCCTCCTTGACCATAAGTAGTGGAAGAAATGGTAATATTTCTATCCGGAGTAGTTTGGTATGTAAGTGGTCCGTTTAATGTAGCACTTGTATAAGTTTGTGTTGTTGGAACTATGTTTCCAGCGTTTCCGGGTGTTTTTGTTGGTTGTGATGCTGCGGCTCCTCCATTTCCAGCATTTGCTGTATATGTAGTAGAAGAAATAACAACATTTGTGGCATTACCAGCACCTCCTGCTGTAGCGGTTCTTGGTGTAATGGATTGCCAGCTTAGTCCACCAATTCCACCTGACCCAACAGTATAAGTTATACTAGTAAGAGAAGAAATATTTATATCTTTTATAATAGTGATACCTCCATCTCCTCCGCTTCCTCCGGTTTGTTGTACAGGATCGGTACTACCTCCTCCACCTCCACCACCGCCTCCTCCACACATAACAATTGTACATTTTGAATAATTCGCAACAGGTAAAGTTCCTGTCGCAGGTCCGGTATAATCATTGTATATCGCACAAAACGAATTACCAATATCCGTAGCAGTATATTTATAATTAGTAGTCGTAGATTCAATTGTCGAATTAACAAGTGATGTAGAAGTAATACTAGCTCCTCCCTGTGTATAACCGGTAATACTCACTGAGCCAGGAGCTAATGTATTAGCTAAAGTATTACTACGTGAATTTGTAGTATTTGTAACAATAAAAAAACTCATTAAAATGAAAATATACTTATAATTAATAGTGTTATAAAAATTCAAATATAAAAATTCAAATATAAATACTTAAAAATATATAATATATTAATTATAATTCATTTAAAAGAAATCGTATGTATGGGTTAGATAGATATATATACATAAATGAAAATTCATTATCAAGAGATTTATGTGATGAAATTATAAATAAATTTGAAGAACAAGAAAACAAAGGTCCAGGTTCAACATTTGGAGGTATACAACCAAAAATAAAAGATACTACAGATTATGATATTGAAATAAATAATCCCAAATGGTCGAGAATAAGAGAAGCATTAATCGCAGAACTTATAAATAATATTGAAATATATACATCTAAATTAGACACACCGATGTATCATTCACAACCAGCGGATATAAAAGATATAAACCGTATCCCCAAAAAATATAATTTCAAAGAATTAAATGAATACGGATTATTTTTTGAAACAATACTGGTGCAAAAATATAAATCAAATCAAGGAAGATATGTATATCATAACGACTTTTCTTCTGAATCAGATAAAAAAAGATATCGTGTTCTTACTTATATTTATTATTTGAATGATGTTGATGAGGGAGGAGAAACTCAATTTTGGGATAATTATAAAATAAAACCACAAAAAGGTAAATTAGTATTGTTTCCAGCATCGTGGACATATCCACATAGTGGATTAATGCCAATATCACATGATAAATATATAATCACTGGTTGGATTTATGCTAATAATGGTAGATGAATTATTCCAATTGATTTTAATAATTAATATTAATTATTAATATTAATAATTATTTATTTATAAAAATAAATACGAAGATAACCAGGACCTCCAGCCTGACCAGCATTACCATTTCCTGAAGTACTCAGTGCCGGCTGTCCTGAACTACCTGCAGAACCCCCCGCTACGTATACCAAATTTGTTCCGGTAGAAGATGGGTATATTTGTATACCTGTTCCATTTCTTGAAAAATTGAACTGATTCCCCGCACCAGTGTAAAAATATGATGCGTTTAAATTAACGATGCAGTTACCAAATGACGGGTTTGGTGTTGCTGTTCCAAAGTTTCCAGCTGTTCCAGGTGGGGCAGGACCGCCTGAACTTCTAGGACCTCCAGGACCACCGGTTCCATAGTTTCCACCATTACACGTATATGTTGTTGAACCGATGGTAATAGTTGTAGCGTTCCCGTTTCCACCATTATTTCCTGGAAAAATAGTCGGTTGACTAATATTATTCACTGCTCCTCCGTTTCCTGCCGCACCTCCATTACCAACACTAAAAGTGATTTGATTCGTAGTTGATGGAATTGGAATATCTTTATAAATGACACTAATACCATCTCCACCAGACCCGCCATACCCGCCACGACTTCTTCCACTAGGGTAATAAGAAGTACCTCCACCTCCACCTCCACCTCCACCTCCTCCACCCATAAAAATTGTACATGATGAATATTGTGAAACATCATATGGTGAATTTGTACTTGGTTGTGTACTTTCAATATAAAAAGCACATGTATTCGCAAGAGGACTCGTATCACTAAAAATCTCTACTCCGGATTCTGTAATACCGGTAATTTCAGTATGTTGTTTTTCTATTACGAGTGGTACGTTTCCATTTAATTGAGAAAAATTACTATTTTCAAATTTTAATACACTTCCTGCTTGGTTAAATAAAGATGGACCATTCTGCGTTTGTGGTGTAGAAACATTCATTAAAATTAAATTATTTAAATTAGTACTGCGTCCATTTGTATTATTTATAAATTTATAGTTAGACATTATTATAATAAATATTAGTAATATTTAAAAATATAATTTATTTAAAAATATAATTTATTTAAAAATATATAGCTTTATCTTAATAAAAACTATTCTTAAATAATAAAAATAACATAAACAATATAAATATTATTTCTAATAAATAGTATTTATAATCTAAAACCAAAAAGATGAATACTATTAGTTATTGGTTATACAATCATACGGATAATGATACCGAAAATTATATTTCAAATATCATAAATTATCATATAGAGAGACTAAATTTACAGGATAAATTTCATGCGAATAACATAGAAGTCCAAACATTAAAAAATCCTGATAATAAAATATATCCCATTTTCAAGAAAAATGAAATCGATAAAACCATCAAGTATCCAATATTATCGTGTATGGTATTTTTAACAGACAGTGAATTACCATTTGTAATCACCGAAATAGATATTGATAATTATAAATACAAGGAATTCAAAAATCAAGATACACTAAATGTGATTTTCCCAAAAAAGAATACTCATGTTGTTTTTAATGGAAACACGTGTAATGGTTTTGTAATTCCTAAAGATACAAATACAAATACAAATAATGATGACCGAATACACGCACTAGTAATCAATGTATGGTATAGTGAAACCGGAAATACCAAACTAGAAATGACAAGAGCGATAGAAAAAACAATAACTCCCGAATTTATTCCTTTGAACAACCAAATAATATGGAGCAATGATTTACTCACTTATAATATGTACAACAATTTATTGTATATAAAAAAATACACGCATGAAGATATCAACAATATTTTAGAATTATATGATAAAGATGCCTCGCAAAATTGGTATGTAATTAGAAAAAGTGAAATAAATTTAAAAAATGTAGGTACGTTTACAAATTCCAAAAACAATGGTCAATCCAATTTAAATAATCGTTTTTTACAACGTTTTACTATAAAAAATTTTTTATCTCCAAACACGTGTGAATGGTTAATGAATCCCACAACAAAAAATGATACGAATTTATCATCTCCACATGATGAAAGTAATATTTGTATGATGAAAAATAAGGAAATGAATAGTTTTACAAGGACAATGTTAGAAACAGTTTGTGATGAAGTAAATAAATCATACAATATAAATAATACTTTGAATAGCAAAATTGAAATCACTGATGTTTTACTAGTCAAATATGATAAAAATAACACATTAAACAATGGATTAAAAATGTACCTCAACCCGGGTCATCATATTACAGCAGAAATAATGTTATCCTCATTAACAGATATAGAACAAAATAACAATAACAATAACAAAGAAGGACAACTTATTTTTGACGATGGTTTAAGCCTGATATTAAATCAAGGAGATATGGCGATATATTCAAATTCAATCGCATATAGTGTTAATAAAATTTCCACGGAAAACACAATTTTACATAAAATAATAATTCATATGAAGATAAACAACGATTAAAAATACAACACATACCAAAAATAATATTTTATTTTAAAAATAAAAAAATAAAATATAAAATATTATGATTTCATTTTTGACGGAGAAATAAAAAAATTTTTATAAGACCAAGGTTCATCAAGTTCCGTCAAATCATTATCAACACACACATTACCATCACACACATTATCATCACTAGTAATACAATTATCATTTTCACCAATCATAAAATCGTCCAACGCCCATGAACTACATATATATCGAAATTTTCCAGCTTCAATCGCCGAAACACCGTGTGGATGCGTATAATATGGGGGGAATAAAATAGCAGCCCCTTTTTTTGGTTTTATCGTAATATTTTGATTTGGAAAGGTATAAATTCCTCCCTCAAAATCATCATTCAAAGTAAGAACGATTGTTAAAGAACGCACTGTTTTCACCTTTCCATTATTTTCAGTTTGAACAATATCCCCGTTAAAAACCCCATCTTGATGTATTCTAGTTTCACCGTATACTTTCCTCAATTCAAACAAGGTTTGCCCTTTTATTTTAATTTTGTCATTTATTTGATTCACAGATTTGAATAATTCTTTTATCCTCTTTATAACAAAAGTATGCGTTTCATTTTTTTCAATATCAACAACACTATAACATTCTACATTATTATTATTTGAAAATGAAAGTTTTTTTAATTTACTTGAATCTATATATTCAATTAATTTATCACACAAATCGCTGTCAAAAGCATTGTCAATAACATATATATTAGTTTTTCCAACTTCCTTTATATTAATACCACTATTTGACGACATGAGATAATATAATTATACAGTAAATATAGTATAAAAAATGTTTTTATATTATGTTTTATAGAAATATTAATGGACGACCACTCAACAACAAACAATATTCGCAACTAACATATAACAAGGGTTATCATTAAATGTCATACTTTCTATTGATTTTGATTGATGTGTAATGAAATCACCTTTATTCAAATTCATTTTTGTTCCGTCTTTGAAATCAATATTCAAATTATTGTTTAATAATATTTTTATAGTTAAATCAACAATTTCTTCATTTAACCGTGTATTATTTGTATCCATTTTTAACACATGTATATTTTGAATGATAAATTTTTCCTTTTCATTAATCAAATGATAAAAATTCATGATTTTTGTTTTGAATAAATTTTCTAGTGAGAAAAGAACAAAAGGTTGGATATTTTTTAAAGAATCAATATTTATTTTTGATAATGATGAACGTTCTTGCTTTTTCATTATATATTTTTCAGTACTATTTATAATCCAATGACACGTGACACTATCAAAAAATGATTTTTCAATCATTCTTTGTTTTGTAAAAATATCATTTTTTACAATATTTTGTTCGATATTCTTCACACAAGATTCCATATTTTTTTCTGTTATTTCAATACCAGCATCACTATTCAAGTCTATTTTATTGGACAATTCAATTAATTCGTAATTTTCAAAATTATTTTCATTAAGAATATTTGAAAAACGATAGAACAAATAATTATGTTTTTCATTTCCTAGGTTTATTAAATCTTTAAAGAATGATTTGTTTATTATGTATTCATTATTTTTATTTTTGTTAATAAAAAATTCTCCCTTTGGAGAATCGATTTTATGAATATTTGTTAATTGAATGTTTTTATCTATATAAGAATCAATCATTTGTATTCCGTGTATTGAATAAAGCCCGTATTCAAAAATTTTACTATCAAAATAAGGTACTTTCACTTTTTTTTTATCCCAAAGAATGATACTTAAAATTTTTCTATTTATGTGTGTTTCATTTTCAAATACTTTACATGTTCCATGGTAATACTTTCCACCATTAAAAGTAATTTGTTTTAAATATTTTGGAAACGATAAGTTTACTTTATTTTTTTCAGAATAACACTCATTGATATTGTCATTGTAATTAATATCAGTAATAAAAGTTGGAATATTAGACTCAGATAAATACGTAACACATGTCAATATAGGACTATTTTCTTTATATTTAAAATCACTATTAAATTTATGTTCGTATTCATCTGTATCAACATGACATGTGGAAATATAGTTGTATTTGAACCAAAATTCAATAAAATGGTCATCTTTATTATATTCAATTCCGAGTTGTTTAAAATGAAACATGGCAATATCATAAACAAATTTTTCAATAAAACTATATTTATCTTGATTTGTATTGAGCAAATATGTCATATTATCATTTCGAGGTAAAAAATACAAACTAATTAAAGTATGGATATCATAATTATCAACATTATTTTGAGTCAGTGTTATATTCCATGTATTTATATTCAAGTCCATAATGATAAAATATTATTATACAATTATATAAAATAAATATTTATGTCCTTTTTAAAGTAAAATTTAAAAATCATTTCTTTGCCATTTTCCCAACATGTTCTAAAACAATTTTTTCATTATCAGACAAACTACGTTCTCGTTTGAACTTGTTGTATTTAATCACTTTATCTTTATCAACCGTCGTTAAATAATATTGTGACGCATATATTAATTTACACATGATTTCATCGTCATAAATACACTCAATATGTATATCTTTCATTTGTTTAATAAGCTTTAAAAAAATGGAACAATGAAACAACTCATCATCTCCAAAATTTACTACTATAATGCAGTGATTACGGGGTATTTTACACTCATTTTCATGTTCGTATAAATAATAATAATGGTCACAGTTATAATCAATCGCATAATCAGTAATATATTTTTTTAATTCCGTCACGTTAGAATGTTTGGTCATATTAAAAGAAATTTCAATATTATATCCCATTAGTATTTCTTAACATAATTAAACGGACAGAAAAAATAAAATAAAAATAGTCAAATTACAAATATAGATAAATAATACATATTATACATATATATAGATATATAAGAAGAATGTCATTTAGAAAATATGTAGGTTTGAATTATGCAGGTAAAAAAAATATAGTAAGAAATAATATTTCAAATAGTGATAATCAAACAGTAACAAATATACTAGGAGAAATTGATTCACGAATCGTATCGGCAAGTACGCTTGATTTGAGTGGTAATTTTTTGATGAGGGTTGATGGTATGTATTTTATGGATGACACTTTACAAACAACCGGTGCGACTTGTTTTGTTGGCGAAACCGGACATCGGGGACCACCTGGAATAAATGGGTTAACTGGTTCCTCGGGGGCAGAAGGAAAAGTTGGTAATGATGGTAAAGCGGGAGCTACAGGTGCGAATGCGAATTCAAATGGTGTACCAGGAGCTACTGGACCGAGTGGTGGTGTTGGTTTAACTGGAGCAACGGGTTCTACGGGCGAAACTGGCGCGATTGGTAATTTTGGTAATACTGGCGCGACAGGTTCTACGGGTGCCACTGGTTTTACTGGTGAGACTGGGTGTACTGGTGAGACTGGTATTACAGGTGCGACTGGTGCGATTGGTGCTACTGGTTTAACAGGAGTTACTGGTTCAACTGGTGAAACTGGCTCAACTGGTGAAACTGGTGCTACGGGTGGGACAGGTTCGACTGGTGCTACGGGTGCAACAGGTACGACTGGTGCGACTGGTGCGACTGGTGCGACTGGTGCGACTGGTGCGACTGGTGCGACTGGTTCAACTGG
>Ga0214921_10003230_pt1 | contig 25234 bp, 22 predicted proteins | sample LL1505_MetaG_FD_177992 | JGI IMG/M metagenome (GOLD analysis project Ga0214921, IMG submission 177992) | Freshwater microbial communities from Lake Lanier, Atlanta, Georgia, United States - LL-1505 | ecosystem: Environmental > Aquatic > Freshwater > Lake | place: USA: Georgia | collected...
ACCCATGATGTCTGCAGCCAAATCAAAATAGTCTCCCATTTTCATTTGACTGTCGTCACTCACATGAAAAACTCGCTGTGCCTTGCCACGCCAAAGCGCTGCCACACAAGCTCTGCCAAGGTCATCTGAATGAATGTGGTTGGTGTACACATCGTCTTCACTCAAAAGCACAGGGGTGCCCTTGATCAGTCGTTCACGGGGGGTGCCGTTAGGGCGATTGGGTGCATAGATGCCCGGAATTCGCAAAATACTGCTGCGAACGCCGGTTCGACCCAAAAAACGAATGGTGTTTTCAGCATCAACACGGCGCACTGCTCTTGGGGTGTGAGGTTGTACCGGCCTAGATTCTGAAACCCACTCGCCTTGGCAATCGCCATAGACTCCGCTGGTCGAGCCGTAAACCAGCGCTTGAGGCAATGTTCTCTTCTTGAGTGCCCGCACCAAATTCAAGGTGCGTGAATCTGTCGACCACTCCCCCACGCGGTCTGAGGGAGGAGGCGCCAAATGGAGCACCCGCGTCGCCCAACCCGACAAGCGCTGCAAAGAGCTTGCATCGTCCAAATTTCCCTGAACAGGGGTAATGCCTTGAGCCCTTAAACCGGCGGCCTTTTCGGGACTGGAAGTTAAGGCCACCACCCTGGTTCGCCCCACCAACTGTTTGGCCGCACGCTGACCCACATCACCACAACCGATGATCAAGACGCGCTCTTTTCGAAAGCGGGAAGGCAAAGCGCCTAAAGGGTTTTGGTTTGAAGGCAAAATCGGGGTATTGCGAAATTTAGACCCCCCTAGGATAACGAAAACATGAGCTTCCAAATTACCGTCGAGCCCAGTGGCCGCACATTTCATGCAGACAGCAGCGAAACTTTGTTGGCCGCAGGCATTCGCCAGGGCATAGGACTGCCCTATGGCTGCAAAGATGGCGCCTGTGGTTCTTGCAAATGCAAAAAGATTTCTGGCACGGTGGTTCATGGCAACCATCAAACCAAGGCCTTGAGTTCTGAGGAAGAGGCACAAGGCTTGATTTTGACCTGCTGCTCTACGGCACAAAGCGACTTGGTGCTGGAATCACGTCAAGTCACTCAGGCCGGTAGCTTCCCCATTAAAAAAATGCCTGTTCGCGTTGTGAGTTTGGAAAAGAAATCGCACGATGTGATGTCGGTCATCATGCAATTCCCAGCAACCGATGTCATGCAGTTTCATGCGGGGCAATATGTCGAGTTTTTGCTCCGCGATGGTGCCCGCCGCAGCTACAGCATGGCCAACGCGCCACACACACTTGACGCCGCTGCGCCCAAGGTGGAGTTGCACATCCGACATATGCCAGGCGGCAAGTTCACCGATGTGGTGTTCAGCACCCTCAAAGAAAAAGACATCTTGCGCATTGAAGGCCCCTACGGCAGTTTTTATTTGCGCGAAGACTCCCAAGCACCCATCATTTTGCTGGCATCCGGCACGGGCTTTGCGCCTATCAAAGCCATCATTGAGCACATGCAACACAAAGGCATCACAAGGCCCGCCACCCTGTATTGGGGCGGTCGCCGCCCTGCCGATTTGTACATGAGCGACTGGGTGGAAGCACAGGTCAAGGCCATGCCCCATCTCAGCTATGTGCCCGTCGTGTCCGACGCCCTGCCAGAGGATGCCTGGACTGGCAGAACGGGTTTTGTCCATCAGGCCGTCTTGCAAGATCACCCCCAACTCAACAACTTTCAGGTGTATGCATGCGGCGCACCCATTGTGGTCGACTCTGCACGTGCAGACTATGTGGGCAAAGCTGGCTTGCCTGAGGAGGCTTTCTTTGCCGACTCTTTCACCACAGAAGCCGACAAGGCCAAGGAGTCAAACTGATGCGCACCCCCTTCCTGTTCACACGCCGCGCTTGGCTCCATGCAGCCGTCGCCCTGTGGGCCTTTTCCAGCGCACACACCCTCCATGCTCAAGCCCTGGACAAGCCCATTCGCTTGGTGGTGCCCTATGCACCTGGTGGCCCCATCGATGTCACGGCCCGCGCCTTGGCCGAGCGAGTGAAAGACAGCTTGGGCGTAGTCATCATCGACAACAAACCCGGCGCTGGCGGCAACTTGGGCGTCGACATTGTGGCCAAAGCACCTGCCGATGGTTACACCATTGGCATTGCAGCAGTGGCCACCCATGCCATCAACCCATGGCTTTTTAGCAAGATGCCATTCAATGCGGCCACAGATTTTGCACCCATCACCCAAATGGTTCGTGTGCCCAATGTGTTGGTCATGAACGCCGACACGGCGCAGCGCTTGAAAATCAACTCTGTCAGCGACTTGATTGCCTACGCCAAGGCCCATCCAGGCAAGCTCAATGTGGGCTCGGGTGGCAATGGCAGCGCGGGTCATTTGGCGGCAGAAATGTTCAAGCGCGATGCTGGCATTTATGCAGTGCACATTCCCTTCAACGGCGGCAATCCTGCACAGCTTGCATTGCTGTCAGGCCAAGTCGATTTCAACTTTGACAACCTGGCCACAGCAGCACCCAACATCAAAGCGGGCAAGCTCAAAGCCTTGGCCGTGACCACCGCACAACGCGCCAGTGTTTTGCCAGACATTCCCGCCATGGCTGAAACACTCAAAGGTTTTGAAGTGGACACGTGGTGGGGGCTGGTTGCACCTGCCAATACCCCACCTGCCATGCTCACTCGCCTGCATCAGGCCTTTTCTGCAGCACTGGCAGCACCCGAAACCAAAGCCCGTTTTGGCATGATGATGGCAGAGCCTGTCAGCAGCACGCCAGATCAGTTTGCAGCCTTCATGAAGCGCGAATTGGTGAAGTATGAGCCGGTGGTGAAAGCCAGTGGCGCGAAGGTCGACTGACCCTGTCTCATGGTTCAGCCTTGCTTTATTCGCCCAAGTAAGCTGCTCTGACTTTGGGATCGTTCAACAAGTCTCGGCCCGGCCCAGACATTGAAATGAGTCCCGACTCCATCACATAGCCTCGACTGGCCAAGGCCAAGGCGCGTGAGGCGTTTTGCTCCACCAGCAAAACGGTCACGCCCTGCGCAAAGACATCGCGCACCACTTCAAAAATTTTGTCCACCATGATGGGCGACAAGCCCATAGAGGGCTCATCCAGCAGCAGCACCTTGGGCCGACTCATGAGGGCGCGGCCCATGGCCAACATTTGTTGCTCACCACCTGACATGGTGCCGGCCAATTGGTCTTTGCGTTCCCGCAATCTGGGAAAGGTATGGAACACTTTTTCCATGTCGTCTTGAATGGCCGCCTTGTCATTGCGTATGTAGGCGCCCATGAGTAAATTTTCAGTGATGGACATGCGCGTAAACACACCACGTCCTTCAGGCACCATGGCCAAGCCCTGCTTCACCAAATCCCAAGGGCCCTGACCCACAATGCTTTTGCCCAAATACTCAATGTCACCCGCATGAATTGGCAAGCTGCCGGTGATGGCTTTCATGGTGCTGGTTTTACCCGCGCCATTGGAGCCAATGAGCGACACCAATTCACCTTCATGCACCTCAAAATCAATGCCCTTGACAGCCTGGATGCCGCCGTAGGCCACTTGCAAGCCTTTGACTTTCAAGAATGTGGCCACCATGTCAATGTCCTCCAGTGCCCAAATAGGCTTCAATCACTTTTTCATTTTTCTGGACATCTGCCGGTGTTCCTTCGGCAATTTGTTTGCCATAGTCGAGCACGGTGACGCGATCGCACAAACCCATGACCAGCTTCACATCGTGCTCAATGAGCAAGATGGTGCGGTTGTCTTTGCGGATCTGATCGATGAGCTCGCGCAATTGAATTTTTTCGGTGGCATTCATGCCCGCTGCAGGTTCGTCCAGCGCAATGAGTTGGGGGTCGGTGGCCAAAGCGCGTGCAATTTCAAGTCGGCGCTGATCGCCGTAAGACAAGGTTCGCGCTCGATAGTCGGCATACTTTCCAATGCCCACATAGTCCAGCAATTCTTGCGCTCGCTGTGCAATCTCGGCTTCTTCTTGCTTGAATTTGGAGGTTCTAAAGATGGCCCCCAAAAGGCCCGATGAGGTTCGCACATGTCGACCCACCATGACATTTTCAAGCGCAGTCATTTCAGCAAACAAGCGAATATTTTGGAAGGTTCGCGCAATACCGGCTTTGGCCACTTCGTGCACAGCTGTGGGCTGGTAAGGCTTGCCTGCCAATTCGAAACTACCGCTGTCGGGTGTGTAGAGGCCTGTGATCACATTGAAGAAGGTGGTTTTGCCCGCGCCGTTGGGCCCGATGAGGCCATAGACTTGGCCACGCTCAATGGTCATGCCCACATCGGACAAGGCTTGCAAGCCGCCAAAGCGCTTAGAAATACCAGCAACTTTCAAAACGGGAACGCTGCTTTGATGTTGAGCTTCCATGTCAGGCCCCCTCTTTGGCTTGAAGGGACTTGCCATGCTCATGCGATGGCCACAAACCCCGAGGACGCATCAACATGATGACAATCATGGCCAATGCAATCAGCAGTTGGCGCAAAATAGCGGCGTCAATGCGGCCATCGGTCATGGACTGCAAGGGACCCGCCACATAACGCAAAATTTCTGGCAAGGCCGATAAGAGCACTGCCCCCAAAACAACGCCTGGCAAGTGCCCCAAGCCACCCAGCACCACCATGGCCACAATCATGACCGACTCCATTAGGCTGAACGACTCTGGCGAAATAAAGCCTTGGAAGCCCGCAAACATGGCGCCAGAAATACCGCCAAACGTAGCACCCATGCCAAACGCCATGAGTTTCAAGTTGCGCGTGTTCAAGCCCATGGCTTTGGCAGCAATTTCATCTTCGCGAATGGCCATCCATGCGCGGCCAATGCGTGAAACTTCGAGACGGTGAGAGATCAACACAGTGACCAGCACCAAAGACAAAAAGAGATAGTAGTAGAGGCTGACAGAGGCGATTTCAAAACCGAAAACTTCAAGTTTTTTTCCTAAATTGATGCCAAAGAAATGAATCGGATCAATTTGGTTCAGCCCTTTGGGCCCGTTGGTGATGTTGACAGGTTGATCCAAGTTGTTCAAAAACACACGAATGATTTCGCCAAAACCCAAAGTGACAATGGCCAAGTAGTCGCCGCGCAATTTCAAAGTGGGCGCTCCGAGCAGCATGCCAAACAAGCCCGCCAAGGCTGCAGCCAAAGGCACAATGACCCACAAAGGCATGTGCAGCCCACCAGGAAACATGGCAGCGATGGCTGGGAAAGTTTCAAACAAATGCGGCGACGCCAGAAGGCCATACATGTAGGCACCCACAGCGAAGAAGGCAACATATCCCAAATCGAGCAAGCCCGCATAGCCAACCACGATGTTCAGGCCAATGGCCAATAAAACATAAAGCAAAGCCATGTCTGCAATGCGCACCCAAGCGTTGCCAAACTGCTGCAATACCAAAGGCAAGACAAGCAACGCAATACCGATGGCCAATGTTTTGTGATTTTTAGGATCGATCATCATGACGCCTCCAGAGTGGTCAAGCTCGATCGGCAACACGCTCGCCCATCAGGCCCGAAGGCCGCAGGGTGAGCACAATGATGAGCACAATGAAAGCAAAAATATCGGCATAGTGACTGCCCAAAACGCCGCCTGTGAGGATCCCGATATAGCCCGAGCCAATGGACTCAATGAGGCCCAGCAAAATGCCGCCCACAACCGCACCCGTTAAGTTGCCAATGCCGCCAAACACAGCCGCTGTAAACGCTTTCAATCCAGGCAAGAAACCCATGCTGTGGTGTACTGTGCCGTAGTTGGAGGCAAACATGACGCCAGCAATGGCAGCCAAGATGGCGCCAATGATGAAGGTGGCCGAGATGACCATATCGGGCTTGACGCCCATCAATGCGGCAACACGAGGATTCTCGGAGGTGGCCCGCATCGCACGACCCAACTTGGTGGCATTGACCAACCACATCAAGGCCGCCAAGGAAACAGCCGTAACGCCCAAAATCATGATTTGCGTGCTGGAAATCACGGCACCCCCTACGTGGATAGGCGTTGTCGACAGCAAGGTTGGAAATGGCTTGTAGTTGGGCTTCCAGATGATCATGGCCAAGGTTTGCAACAAAATGCTCACGCCAATGGCGGTGATGAGGGGCGCCAACTTCGGACTGTTGCGGAGCGGTCTGTAAGCAATTTTTTCAATTGCAAAATTGAGTGACGCAGCCACGGCACTGGCAATGACCAAGGAGATGAGCAGCATCAACCAACCAGGCAACCCCGGTGTGGCGTCTTGCATGAGCGCAATGATGGACCAGCTGGTGAGCGCGGCTACCATGAGCACCTCGCCATGGGCAAAGTTGATCAAATTGATGATGCCGTACACCATGGTGTAACCCAAAGCGATCAAGGCATACATGCTGCCTTGAACCAAGCCGTTGATCACTTGCTGAAGAAAGACATCCATACCAATCTCCTATTTGTTGGGTGCTTTTGCTTGATTCAATGCACGCAAGCTTGCCATTTTTTCTGCAATTTTGAGCTCTAAACCTCGATCGACAGGTCGGTAAAAACCGGGTGCAGGCATACCCTCTGGCAAATAATTTTCGCCCGCTGCAAAGCCGCCCTCCTCGTCATGGGCATAGCGATAGTCTTTGCCGTAATCCAAGTTCTTCATGAGTTGCGTCGGTGCATTGCGCAAGTGCATGGGCACAGGACGTGTGCCCTCTTTCTGGATCAATGCTTTGGCTTCTTTGAAAGCTTTGTAGACCGCATTTGATTTGGCGGCGACAGCCAAATAAATGACGCACTCTGCCAAAGCCAACTCGCCTTCCGGACTTCCCAAACGCTCATACACCTCAGCCGCATCCAGCGCCAAGCGCAGCGCACGAGGATCGGCCAGACCAATGTCCTCTGCGGCCATGCGAATGAGGCGTCTGGCCATGTACCGAGGATCTGCGCCACCGTCCAACATGCGCGTGAACCAGTACAAAGCGGCATCTGGGTCTGAGCCCCTCACCGACTTGTGCAACGCGCTGATGGTGTCATAGAACTGCTCGCCGCCTTTGTCGTAGCGACGCATGCGCTCACCCAGCACCTTCAACAACCAAACGTCTGATATCTCTGCCAGCTTTTCGCGTTGGGCCGCAACCGATAAAGTTTCGAGTGTATTGAGCAAACGCCTGGCATCGCCATCTGCATAAGCAATGAGCCGCTGCTCTGCTTCGGCTTCCAAGGGCGGAATGGCGCCAATGGCATGCGCGCGCTGCACAATTTTTTTCAAGTCTTCCTCATTGAGCGCTTGCAGAACATACACAGCAGATCTAGACAGCAAGGCAGAGTTGACCTCAAATGAGGGGTTCTCGGTGGTGGCGCCGATGAACGTGAACAAGCCACTTTCGACGTGCGGCAAAAATGCATCCTGTTGGCTTTTGTTGAAACGGTGAACCTCATCGACAAACACAATGGTTCTTTGGGGCTGTAAACCATTCAACGCCGCTTGCGCTTGTTCAACCGCTTCTCGAATGTCTTTGACGCCGCCCAGCACCGCACTGATGCTGATGAATTGGGCGTCGAATGCGTCGGCCATGAGCCTTGCAATCGTTGTTTTGCCAACCCCTGGTGGGCCCCACAAAATACAACTGTGCGGTTGTCCCGACTCAAACGCCAACCGGAGTGCCAAACCCTCACCAATGAGGTGTTGCTGGCCAATGACTTCGCCCAAGTGCCGAGGACGCAAGCGCTCTGCCAAGGGCTGCTGCAAATGAACACTGGCGTTCACGGCCGAATCACCTGCGCACCTGCCGGCACTTTGAATTGAAAGGTATCCGAAGTTAACTTCACATTGACTTCAAAATTATGAAAATTCAAGCGAGAAGTTTGACCCAAGCCATCGACAATTTCCAAGGCCGACAAAACAGGTACGTTCTGATTGGCCGCATTGGTGGTTGTGAGTCCAACGCGAATCCATTGCACAGCGCCATCCGATTGTTTGGGCGTTGCCCGAACCCAATGCAAGCCTTCGGCCTCAGGGTCTGCCTTCAAATTGAACTCTGCCTGCAGGGCTTTCAAATCGCCCGATGAAGCAATCAATGCCGCGGGGGTTTGCCCCAGCATTTGGCTTTGTTTGCGCACAGTGACTTGGTTCAAATCGGCGTCGAAAAGCCACAGCGATTGGCCATCCGCCACCATGGTTTGCACAAAGGGTTTTTGATAAGCAAAACGAAACTGCTGCGGCTTTTGAAACTCGAAGGTGCCAGACGAAGTTTTTCGCCGCGGGGTTTGATCGGCTTTGGCGGGGGAACTCACCACCTGTGTGAATTGCGCACGGCCGCTGTTGGTAAGCAGTAAAAATTGTCGCAAGGACTCTACGGCATCGGCATTGGATTGTGCGAATGCGAGAGACGCATGCCCTAGCCATGCAACAACGATACAAAGAATTTGAAACTTGAGTTTCATGTTGCAGATGCAAAGGATGACAGGTTTATTCGGTGCGCGCAGGCACCAAAATTTCACGTTGGCCACTGCTGCTCATGGAACTGACCAGGCCCGCTTTTTCCATCTCTTCAACCAGACGTGCAGCGCGGTTGTAGCCAATTTTCAAGTGGCGCTGAACCAAAGAAATGCTGGCTTTGCGATTTTTCAACACCACCTCAACGGCTTGGTCGTACATGGGATCTTTCTCTGCATCGCCGCTGTCGCCATACCCGGTGTCTTCGCCATCGGTGGCGCCACCTTCGAGCACGCCCTCAATGTAGTCTGGCTCACCTTGTGTTTTCAAATAACTCACCACACGGTGAACTTCTTCGTCGCTCACGAACGCGCCGTGCACTCGAATAGGGAAACCAGTTCCGGAAGGCATGTAAAGCATGTCGCCCATGCCTAGCAATGCTTCTGCGCCCATCTGGTCCAGAATGGTTCGGCTGTCAATTTTGCTAGAGACTTGGAAAGCAATTCGCGTCGGAATATTGGCTTTGATCAAACCAGTAATCACATCCACGCTAGGGCGTTGTGTGGCCAAGATCAAGTGAATGCCAGCAGCACGGGCTTTTTGGGCCAAGCGCGCAATGAGCTCTTCAATTTTCTTACCCACCACCATCATCAAGTCGGCCAACTCGTCAATCACCACCACAATGTGCGGCAAACGCTTGAGCGGCTCGGGGTCATCGGGGGTGAGGCTAAAGGGATTCAAAATAAATTCTTCGCGCTCAGTGGCTTCGTCAATTTTGGTGTTGTAACCCGCCAAATTGCGCACACCCATTTTGCTCATCAACTTGTAGCGGCGCTCCATTTCACCCACACACCAATTGAGGCCGTGCGCGGCTTGTCGCATGTCGGTGACCACCGGTGCCAGCAAGTGTGGAATACCTTCATAGACCGACATCTCTAGCATCTTGGGATCGATCATGAGCAATCGAACGTCTCGTGCTTCGGCTTTGTAAAGCAAAGACAAAATCATGGCATTGATACCCACTGACTTACCAGAGCCGGTGGTACCCGCCACCAACACGTGAGGCATCTTGGCCAAATCAGCCACCACCGGGTTGCCCACAATGTCTTTGCCCAAACCCATGGTGAGCATCGACTTGGCTTCGTTATAGACCTGCGACCCCAAAATTTCGCTAAGCTTTATGGATTGGCGTTTGGCATTGGGCAATTCCAAAGCCATGTAGTTTTTACCCGGAATGGTCTCGACCACGCGGATAGAAATTAGGCTGAGAGAGCGTGCCAAGTCTTTGGCCAAATTGACCACTTGCGAACCCTTCACACCGGTGGCAGGCTCAATCTCGTAGCGGGTAATGACTGGGCCGGGTGCAGCGGCCACCACGCGCACTTCAACGCCAAAATCTTTCAGGCGTTTTTCAATCATGCGGCTTGTCATCTCCAGTGTTTCTGGCGCCACGCCCTCTTGACGTTGCGTGAGGCTGTCAAGCAAATCGACTTGTGGCAATTTGCTGTCTGGCAATTCATTGAACAAGGGTTTTTGACGTTCTTTGACCACACGCTCACTTCGCGGCACGGCTGTCACGGTAGGTTCAATGACCATCGGTGCAACAGGCTCCGCAAACACGGGCGCAGCCACGCCTGCTGCTGCAAACAAAGGCTTCTCTTCGAATTCATTTTCGAATGGATGCAGTTGCGGCTCAACCGGCAATTTAGATTGGAGTTGTTCACGCTCGCGCTGGGCTTGTTGGCCCATGGCCAAGTCTTCTTCCATCTCGCGCTTGACTTGACGCGATTGCATCAAGCCATCGATCTTGGCGCCCAATGATTCACACACTTGTCCCCAAGAGAAACCAAACGCCCAACCCATGCCCAAGGCAATGCACACAATTTCAATCAGGCTTGAACCATTGAAACCCAACCACTTCAAGGAAAAATGCCCCACGGCATACCCTAGCGCACCACCACTGGTGCCTGGCAACATGGCGTCCCAGCGTGTGAGACGCGCCCACTCAAGGGCACTGCTTGAAGACATGAGTACCAACAAGCCCACCCAAAAAATCAGACGGGTTTTCCAATTGGACTCTGTTTCTTGGTACGAAGTACTTTGGGCGGACTCATCTGTGCGCAACCAATTGGCCCATGCATTGAGCCAAAAACGCCCCAAAATGGCCACCAACCACCACGCAGAGTAGCCAAAGCAAAAGTACATGCCATCGGCCAACCAGGCACCCACCAGCCCCATCCAATTGCGCACAGGGCCCCCTAAGCCTGAACCCGACCAAGAGGGGTCTTTGGGGTTGAAGCTGAACATGGACAAGACCAACAGCAACAAGGCAGCCGCCCCCAAGAAAAGAACAATTTCCTGAGTGAAGCGCATTAAGCCAATGCCCCCGTTTAACTCGCCTTGGGAGTCTGATTCGGGGCTGCCGCTTGGGTTGGTGAGGGTGCGAAGTGAGTACGTCATGATTTAAGCCTCAAGCTTACCCGATAGACCTCCCCAAACAGACGTTTCACAAGCTTCTTACAATGGCGATTTAGCGTTTTCCCGAATTCAGCAGGTTTTCACAATATGTCCACACCCGTTCCCACCCAACATGCCCAAGTTTTAATCCTCGGCTCAGGCCCTGCCGGCTACACCGCCGCCGTGTATGCAGCCCGCGCCAACTTGAAACCTTTGCTGATTACCGGCATTGCCCAAGGCGGCCAGCTCATGACCACCACAGAAGTGGACAACTGGCCAGCCGACGTTCACGGCGTGCAAGGCCCAGAATTGATGCAACGCTTTTTGGAGCATGCTGAACGCTTCAATACCCAAATTGTGTTTGACCACATCAACAAAGTCGACTTCAGCAAGCGCCCCTTCACCTTGACTGGCGACAGCGGTGTTTACACCTGCGATTCGCTCATCATTGCCACCGGCGCCTCAGCCAAATACCTGGGCATCGACTCCGAGACAGCCTTCATGGGACGCGGCGTGTCGGGTTGTGCAACTTGCGATGGCTTCTTTTACAAGGAGCAGGTGTGCTGCGTGGTGGGCGGCGGTAATACGGCGGTAGAAGAGGCTTTGTACTTGTCCAACATTGCAAGCAAGGTCTACCTCATTCACCGACGCGACAAGTTCAAGGCCGAGCCGATCTTGGTCGATAAATTGATGGACAAAGTGGCCGCAGGCAAGATTGTTTTACAAACCTTCCAAACCTTGGAAGAAGTGCTGGGCGACGACACCGGCGTCACAGGCGTGCGTTTGAAGTCCACCAAAGACGGCTCCTTGCAAGATTTGGAACTCAAAGGCTGCTTCATTGCCATTGGCCATGCCCCCAATACTGAAATTTTCCAGGGCCAACTCAACATGGACAATGGCTACATCGTGACCCAAAGCGGCCTCAAGGGCTTTGCCACCATGACCAGCGTGCCGGGTGTGTTTGCCGCTGGCGATGTGCAAGATCACGTATACCGCCAGGCCATTACCAGTGCCGGAACCGGCTGCATGGCGGCCTTGGATGCCCAGCGCTTTTTGGAACAAGAAGGCGCTTAAACCGTCTTTTTTGCCATTTTGGACTTGGCCAGCCCCCAAAAAGCTGGCTATAATCCAAGGCTTTGCTGAGTACTCCCTCTGTGGGGCTCTACAAAATGGGTTACCGCCACCCTTCTGGCGAGGTGAGGCTGGAGCGCCCCAATTTCTGCAAGCAAGCATTCATGCTGCATTCGCAAAATTGATCAGGCACCAGCTGTTTATAAAAGTATCGGAGTGTCCACATGGCACGCGTCTGCGACGTAACGGGCAAAGGCCCCATGGTCGGAAACAATGTTTCCCACGCCAACAACAAAACCAAGCGCCGGTTCCTGCCGAACCTGCAATATCGCCGTTTCTGGGTAGAGAGCGAAAACCGTTGGGTGCGTCTGCGCGTTTCCAGCGCCGCTTTGCGCCTGATCGACAAAAATGGCATTGATGCCGTTCTCGCAGACCTGCGTGAACGCGGTCAAGCCTAAACCCCTACAGGAGCACCATCATGGCAAGCAAAGGCGGACGCGAAAAAATCAAGCTGGAATCTACAGCAGGTACTGGTCACTTCTACACGACCAGCAAGAACAAGAAAACAATGCCCGAGAAAATGTCGATCATGAAGTTCGACCCAAAAGCTCGCAAGCACGTTGAGTACAAGGAAATCAAACTGAAGTAATTCAGCTTGACCCAACAAAAAGCCCGCATCAGCGGGCTTTTTTGTTGCTGGGTTTGATTTAATTGGGGTCAGATCAACATTAATTTGGTCATTTAAAGGGGATAAAGACTAAGGGGGGCTTCCTCATACTGGAGTACCAGAAATGGTTCAGCCCCCCTTAGTCTTTATCCCCTTTAAATGGAAATTAATGTTGATCTGACCCCAATTAAATTTGCCACCCCAAAGGATCAAGCTCTGGCAGCGCGAAGTTTGGTGGAGAACTCTTGCAATGCCGCAATGCCGCTGTCTTCAGCGCGTTTGCACCAGGCTTGCAAATCAAGCGCGAGTTGTTCGCGGTTGTGGGAGGTGTTGAGCCAGATTTGACGCAACTCTTCGCGCATGGCCAACATTTTGTCGAGCACAGGGTAAGCAGCCAGAGTAGCGCTCAAGGGGGCTTGTGCTTCTGCCGGCACCTTATCGCCATCACGGTGAATCCAACGTGAAGCAACTTTCAAAATGCTGGCGTCCAACTTGGCGTTGGCCACTTCCTGACGAAACACCGTGCGCATTTGACGGGCATAGCCAGCCATCACTTCGTAGCGATTGGCAATCAAGGCTTCCAATGTTTTTTCATCGGCCACAGGGCGAACTTCGCCATAAGCCAAAACAGGTGGTTTCTTTTTCACAGTGGCCAAGCCAAAGAACTGCAAGATGCAAATGTAGACCCAACCCAGATCGAACTCATAGGGCTTGACCGACAACTTGGCTGAAGTTGGGTAGGTGTGATGGTTGTTGTGCAACTCTTCGCCGCCAATGAGGATGCCCCAAGGTGAGATGTTGGCGCTGGCGTCATGCGCCTCAAAGTTGCGATAGCCCCAGTAATGCGCAGCACCATTGATGATGCCGGCAGCAGTGATGGGAATCCAAGCCATTTGCACAGCCCAAACGGTGAGGCCCAAGGCGCCAAACAAGGCCACATCGATGATGAGCATGAGTGCCACACCTTGCCACGAGAAACGCGAATACACATTGCGCTCCATCCAGTCGTCGGGTGTGCCATGGCCATAGCGGCTCAGTGTTTCTTTGTTTTTGGATTCTTTGCGATACAGCTCTGCGCCCTTGAACAAGACCGTTCTGATGCCATGCACATGGGGGCTGTGTGGATCTTCGGCTTGCTCGCATTTGGCGTGGTGTTTGCGGTGAATGGCTGCCCACTCTTTGGTCACTTGGCCCGTGGTCATCCACAGCCAAAAGCGGAAAAAGTGCGATGCAATGGGATGCAAATCCAAGGCTCTGTGGGCCTGGTGGCGGTGCAAGAAAATGGTCACGCTGGCAATGGTGACGTGCGTCAGGCCCAAAATGACAAAGAAAATTTGCCAGCCGGAAAAGTCCAATAGGCCATTGGCCAGCCAGTCAATGGTTGCGTCAAATACAGCCGAGTCGATGAACAACATGCAGTCGCTTTCTAAGTGGGGATGCCCATTCAAGGCAATCCCATTATTTTAAGTTTTTCGAGTTGAAATTGACAGTTATTTCAAGGAATAAGGTCAAAAGTTAGCGCTTTAGAATTCACTTTCGAACCCATACTGCCGCAAAGAATCCATCGGTACCTTGCCGGTGTGGCCAGAGGCGCAAAAAGTCGCCATGGCACAAGCTTTGGGCATTGGCCACTTTCAAGCGAGTGAGTTCATCCACGACAGGCAAGGCTACAAAGTCTGGGTGTGACTTTGAAAACGCATCGGCAATGTCTTCATTTTCTTGAGGCAGCACACTGCAAGTGGCGTAGACCAAGCGCCCCCCCGATTTGAGCAAGCGTGCAGCGCTGTCCAATATGGCCGTTTGGGTGGCGGCCACATCGGCAATGCCCTCTGGCTTTTGTCGCCATTTCAAATCGGGATTGCGACGCAGGGTGCCCAAGCCCGAGCACGGCGCATCCACCAACACCCGGTCGATCTTGCCTGCCAAGCGTTTGACTCGGTCATCACGTTCGTGCGCAATGGCAGCCGGGTGCACATTGGACAACTGGCTTCGTGCCAAGCGAGGCTTCAAAGCATCTAAGCGATGTGCCGATGTGTCCATGGCATACAGGCGACCTGTATTGCGCATAGAGGCCCCAATGGCCAGCGTTTTACCGCCTGCGCCTGCACAAAAATCAACCACCATTTCGCCGCGGTGCGCATCAAGCAAAAGCGCCAACAACTGAGAGCCTTCGTCTTGGACTTCAATGGCACCGCGTTCAAAGGCTTTGATTTTGGCCAAGGAAGGTTTGCCTTGCAAACGCAAACCCCAAGGCGAGTATGGCGTGGGCTCGCACACAATGCCGGCTGTGATCAATTCCTTTTGCACCTCAGCACGCTTTTCGTTCAGGTCGTTGACGCGCAAATCCAAAGTGCTTGGCTCCAGAAAACTCTTGGCCAAGGCTTCAAATTCATCACCCAATTGATCCTTCAGCGGACGCGCCAGCCAATCGGGCAAGTTGTGAATGTGCTGCGACATCAAGTCGGATGGCTGAATGCTGTCGCACATGTCGAGCCATTTTTTTTCGGTGTCGTTGAGAGCGCTTTTGACAAAGTCGCGAGGCCCCGCAAAACCCAAAATGGCCAAGCGTCTTTCTTTGGCGCCACTGCCAGAGCGAGCCATGTGCTCAAACAACAGTTTTTTGCGCAGAACTTGAAACACCGTCTCGGACAAAGTGGCACGCTCACGCGGACCTAAATGGCGGTTGTCCCGAAAAAACCGAGACACCACCGCATCGGCGGGATGGTTAAATTGAAGGGTGAGCCTGACCAATTCGGCGCAGGCATCTAACAAGGCTTTAGGATGCATAGCCTCTATTGTCCCACTGCAATGCAGCTTCGAGAGATTCCATGCAAGAAGAAACTTTACCGCCCTTGATCGTCACCCCGCCTGGCTACTACCGCCATTACAAAAATTTGCTCTACCAAGTGCTTGGGACAGTCAGACACAGCGAATCCTTAGAGCCTATGACCTTGTACAAAGCGCTTTATGGCGAGCAAGGTCTGTGGGTGCGTCCTGCTGCCATGTTCAACGAAAGCGTCAACATCGATGGTGTGGTGCAGCCGCGTTTTACTTGGCTGGGCGAGAAGCTTCCTGAAGCCTGAAAAAATCTAGCACAGCCGCAGGGTAAATCAGGTGCTCTTGCGTGAGCACTCTGGCCGCCAAATCTTCGGCTGTGTCGCTGGCTAAAACGGGCACCACGGCTTGCGCCAATATCTGCCCGTGGTCTAGCTCTGACGTGACTTGATGCACCGTGGCACCTGCAAACTGGCAGCCGGCATCAATGGCCCTTTGATGTGTGTTGAGACCTGTGAAGGCTGGCAACAAAGAGGGGTGAATGTTGATCAAGCGGCCGCTGTAATGCGCCACAAATGCAGAGGTCAAAATTCGCATGAATCCAGCCAGCACCACCAAATCGGGAGCATGCACATCGATGCACTTGAGCAAGGCTTGGTCAAAATCTTCTCTAGACTCAAATTGCGAATGTTCCAAAACCTGTGTGGGTATGTCTGCAAACTCTGAGTGCGATTGGAGCCACGCGAGACCAGCGGCATGCGCCTTGTTGCTGATGACAGCCGCAATTTGAATTCCAAAGCGCTCTCGCCAGCGCTGCTGATACGCAGCTTGAACAATGGCCGCCATGTTGGAGCCAGCGCCTGAAATCAAAATGACAATCTTTTTCACCCTAGGATTATCCCTGCTCTCTCACGCTTAAAAGGGTTTTGTCGCAGCCAAGACACCGTATTTGTGCACGGTCGTGCTAAAAACGCATCTTTCCCTATTTACTGGCTTTGACCGGAGACACATTTCATGGATTTGGCATTCACACCCGAAGAGCTCGCGTTTCGCGAGGAAATTCGCGCATGGGTTAAGGCAAATTTACCCGCCGACATTTCACAAAAAGTGCACAGCGCCATGCGCCTGAGCCGCGATGACTTGCAGCGCTGGGCCAAGATTCTGGGCAAAAAGGGTTGGCTCGGTTGGGGCTGGCCTGAGCAATTTGGCGGCCCAGGTTGGACCGCCGTGCAAAAGCACTTGTTCGAAGAAGAATGCGCCTTGGCCGGTGCGCCACGCGTGGTGCCTTTTGGCCCGGTCATGGTGGCGCCAGTGATCATGGCCTTTGGCAATGCGGAACAGCAAAAACGCTTCTTGCCAGGCATTGCCAGCGGCGAAGTGTGGTGGAGCCAAGGCTACTCAGAACCAGGCTCAGGCTCCGACTTGGCCTCACTCAAAACACGCGCCGAGCGCGTGGGCGACAAGTACATTGTCAATGGCCAAAAAACATGGACCACCTTGGGTCAATACGGCGAATGGATTTTTTGCTTGGTGCGCACCAGCAACGAAGGCAAGCCCCAAACAGGTATTTCCTTTTTGTTGATCGACATGAAGACCCCTGGCATTACGGTTCGCCCCATCAAGTTGCTTGACGGCGAATGCGAAGTCAATGAAGTTTGGTTTGACAACGTGGAGGTCCCGGCCGAAAACTTGATCGGTGAAGAAAACAAAGGCTGGAACTACGCCAAGCATTTGTTGGCCCACGAGCGCACCAACATTGCCGATGTGAACCGCGCCAAGCGTGAACTCGAGCGTCTCAAGCGCATTGCCAAAGCCGAAGGCGTTTACGACGACATGCGTTTTCGCGATGAAATTTCCAAATTGGAAGTCGACATTGTGGCTTTGGAGATGCTGGTGTTGCGTGTACTGTCTGCCGAGAAGTCTGGCAAGAATTCCCTCGATATTGCCGGCCTCTTGAAAATCAGGGGCAGTGAGATTCAACAGCGCTATACCGAACTGATGATGTTGGCCGCCGGCCCTTACAGCTTGCCCTTCATCTTTGAAGCCATGGATGCCGGTTGGCAAGGTGACTTTCCAGGACACCAGATTTCCAACGCGCCTTTGGCAGCCAACTATTTCAACATGCGCAAAACCACGATTTATGGCGGCAGCAACGAAGTGCAGCGCAACATCGTGGCTCAAGTCGTTTTGGGTTAATTCAGTTAACCGCAAAATAAACAACAAGGACACGACATGGACTTCGATTTTTCAGACGACCAAGAACAACTGCGCGACGCAGTGCGCAAATGGGTGGACAAGGGATACACCTTCGACCGCCGCCGCGAAATTACCAACGCCGGCGGTTTTGACCGCGCGGCCTACACCGAACTGGCCGAACTGGGCCTGTGCGGTCTGTACGTGAGTGAAGACCACGGCGGCATGGGCATGGGCCCGGTTGAAGGCATGGTGGTGATGGAAGAGCTGGGCCGAGGCATTGTGATGGAACCCATTCAGCAAGCGCTGATTGCAGGTGCCGTCTTAGAAGGCTACGCACCCGATGCACTCAAAGCCGAATGGTTGCCCCAAATTGCGGGTGGTGAAGCCATTGTGGTGTTGGCGCATCAAGAACGCAAATCACGCTACAACACTCACAAATGCGATGCTCAGGTACAGCAACAAGATGGCCAGTGGAACATCACAGGCACCAAGAGCGTGGTGGCTGTGGGGGACCATGCTGACGCCTTTTTGGTGCCCGCCATGGCCGCTGGCAAACTGGCTTTGTTCTTGGTGGCCAAAGGTGCCAAGGGCGCGGCCACTTCCGGCTACGTCACACAAGATGGCGCTCGTGCCGCTGAGTTAACGCTCAAGCAATCACCTGCCAGCTTGGTCACATTGGATGGCCAGACCGCCTTGAGCCACGCCGTCGACATTGGCATTGCCACTGTCTGTGCGGAAGCGGTGGGCGTGATGGACAAAACCATGGCCATCACCGTGGACTACATGAACACCCGCAAGCAGTTCAACACCACCATTGCCACCTTCCAAGCCCTGCGTCACCGCGTGGCCGACATGAAGATGCAATTGGAACTGGGCCGTTCCATGAGCTATTACGCCAGCCTCAAGCTGAACACCCCCGCTGCAGAGCGTCACCAAGCCATGGCCCGCGCCAAGTTCCAACTGGGCAATTCCATGCGCTTTGTGGGCCAGCAATCGGTTCAATTGCACGGTGGCATTGGCGTGACGGACGAGTACATCGTGAGCCATTACTTCAAGAAATTGACGCAACTTGAAATGACCTTTGGCGACACCCTGCACCACTTGGGCGAAGTGTCCAACAGCATGCAAGACACTGCTGGCGTATTTGCCTGATGGTTGAACCCTGTTTGCGCCTTGTTGATTCAAAGCGCCGACCCAGAAAAACCGCCCTCGAGGCGGTTTTTTTATTGTCAACAAGCTCGGTCACAATAGAGCCTATGGAAGTCGAGAAAAAGACGAAGCAGTCATGAAGGTATTTCGCGGTTTTAACCACCCCCACAGAGCCAGCCAGTGCGCTCTCACAATCGGTAATTTTGACGGTGTCCACCGTGGCCACCAGGCGATGCTCGCCCTGTTGAAAAACGAAGCCGCTCACCGCAACGTGCCCAGCTGCGTGATGACTTTTGAGCCGCATCCCCGAGATTTTTTTGCCAAATTGCACAACAAGCCTGAAATGGCGCCAGCCCGCATTGCGACATTGCGCGACAAACTCTTGGAACTCGAGCGTTGCGGTATCGATCAAGTTGTTGTGCTGCCCTTTGACGAGCGCTTGGCCAATCAAAGTCCCGAAGACTTTATTCAATCTGTCTTGGTCAAGGGCTTGGGTGTGAAGTACCTTTTGGTGGGCGACGATTTCCGCTTTGGTGCCAAGCGCGCTGGCGATTACGCCATGCTCGATGCTGCTGGTCAGCGCTTGGGCTTTGATGTGGCCCGCATGAACAGTTACGAAGTGCATGGCCTGAGGGTTTCAAGCTCCGCCGTCAGATATGCTCTGGGAAAGGGCGACATGGCCGGTGTGGCCCGCCTATTGGGCCGCCCCTACAGCATCAGTGGCCATGTGGTCCACGGTCGCAAATTGGGACGGGGCTTGGGCGCCTCTAAACAGGGCGCCGAAGACGGCTTTCGCACCCTCAATTTGCGCTTTAGCCACTGGAAGCCTGCTGCCAGCGGCATTTTCACTGTCGAAGTCCATGGCTTAGGGCCCCAAGCGCTGCCCGGTGTGGCCAATTTGGGGATTCGCCCCTCCCTAGACCCTAGCGACGTCAACGGCGGCCGAGTTCTGCTAGAAACGCATTGCCTCAGCTGGCCCACCCAACTGGGGCTGGAAGGGGGCTACAGTAAAATCATCCGAGTTGACTTGCTGCACAAATTGCACGACGAACTCAAGTACGACAGCTTGGACGCTCTCACTGTGGGCATTGACAAGGACTGTGACGATGCGCGCGCATTTTTTGCCGCGAAGCAAAAGCCTTAGCAAGTCCCCTACACCATCACGCTTTGAACAATGTCTGAACAAAAAACAAATTACCGCGCCACCCTGAACATGCCCGACACCGCTTTTGCGATGCGCGGCGATTTGCCCAAGCGTGAGCCTGCCTGGGCCAAGTCATGGAGCGACCAGGGCCTGTATAAAAAACTGCGCGTTGCCCGCCAAGGCGCGCCCTTGTTTGTGTTGCACGACGGCCCCCCTTACGCCAATGGCAAATTACACATTGGTCACGCACTGAACAAAGTGCTCAAAGACATGATCGTCAAGTCCAAGCAATTGGCTGGTTTTGACGCGCAATACATTCCGGGTTGGGACTGCCACGGCTTGCCCATTGAAAACGCCATTGAGAAATTGCACGGCCGCAAACTCAGCCGTGACGACATGCAGGCCAAGAGCCGCGCCTTTGCCACCGAGCAAATTGACCAACAGCGCGAAGACTTCAAACGCTTGGGCGTGTTGGGCGATTGGGAGCGTCCCTATCGCACCATGGACTTTGCCAACGAGGCAGGTGAAATTCGCGCCTTCAAACGCGTCATTGAACGCGGCTTTGTGTACCGCGGTTTGAAGCCCGTTTACTGGTGCTTCGATTGCGGCTCCTCTTTGGCCGAATTTGAAATTGAATACGCCGACAAAAAGAGCGACACCCTCGATGTGGCTTTTGAAGCAACTGACAACGTCGCACTGGCCAAAGCCTTTGGTTTACAAGAAATGCCAGGTCAACCCAAATCAGCCTTTGCCGTGATCTGGACCACCACCGCTTGGACCCTGCCAGCCAACCAAGCACTGAACGTGAACCCCGAACTGGTTTATGCCTTGGTGAATACCGACAAAGGTTTGTTGGTCTTGGCCGAGTCCTTGGTGGAAAAATGTTTAGAGCGCTACAAGTTGGCAGGTCAAGTGGTGGCAACCACCACGGGCGACAAATTGGGCGGCTTGAATTTCAAGCATCCTTTGTACGACGTGCACGAAGGCTACAAACGTTTTTCGCCTGTGTATGTGGCCGAGTACGTTAGTGCACAAGATGGCACCGGCATCGTTCACTCCTCACCTGCTTATGGCGTGGATGACTTCAACTCTTGCGTGGCCAATGGCTTGGCTTACGACGACATCCTGAACCCCGTTCAAGGCAACGGCAGCTACGCAGAAGAACTGCCCCTGTTTGGTGGCATGAACATTTGGAAAGCCTGCCCCCGCATCATTGAAGTGTTGGGTGAGAGCAATCGCTTGATGGCTACTTACGGCATCACCCACAGCTACCCGCATTGCTGGCGCCACAAAACGCCAGTGATCTACCGCGCAGCGGCTCAGTGGTTTGTGCGCATGGACGAAGGCCCTGGCGTCTTCACCAAAGACAAAGCCCCAAAGACCTTGCGTCAGTTGGCCCTCGACGCCATCGACCAAACCAACTTCTACCCCGAAAACGGCAAAACGCGTTTGCGCGACATGATCGCCAACCGCCCTGACTGGTGCATTTCACGTCAGCGCAGCTGGGGTGTGCCTGTGCCCTTCTTCTTGCACAAAGACTCGGGCGAGTTGCACCCTCGCACCATGGAAATCATGGACCAAGCGGCCAACATCGTTGAACAAGGTGGTATTGAGGCTTGGAGCCGCGTGACAGCAGAAGAAATTTTGGGTGCTAGCGATGCGCCCAACTACACCAAGAGCACCGACATTTTGGAAGTGTGGTTTGACTCCGGTTCTACCTTCCAACACGTGTTGCGCGGCAGTCACAAAGATGCGTACGATCGCAATCCCTTCCACGATGAAGGCCCCGAAGCCGATTTGTATTTGGAAGGCCACGACCAACATCGCGGCTGGTTCCACAGCTCTTTGCTGCTCGGTTGTGCGCTGTACGACCGTGCACCCTATAAAGGTTTGTTGACCCACGGTTTTGCCACCGACGGCCAAGGCCGCAAGATGAGCAAGAGCTTGGGCAATGTGGTGGCACCCCAAGAAATCACTGACAAGATGGGCGCAGAAATTGTGCGCTTGTGGGTGGCTTCAACCGATTACTCTGGCGACCTCAACATCGACGACAAAATTTTGGCGCGCGTGGTCGATGCCTATCGCCGCATTCGCAACACCCTGCGTTTCTTGTTGGCCAACGTCAGCGACTTTGACCCGGCCAAAGACACAGTGGCCGATGCCGACTTGTTAGAAATCGATCGCTTTGCCCTGAGCCGTGCAGCGCAATTGCAAGCCGACATCTTGTCGCACTTCAAAGACTACGAGTTCCACCCTGTGGTGTCTAAATTGCAGGTCTACTGCTCTGAAGACTTGGGTGCCTTCTATTTGGACGTGCTCAAAGACCGGCTCTACACCAGCGCACCCAAATCCTTGGCACGCCGCTCCGCACAAACCGTGCTGTACCGAATCACGCATGCCATGCTGCGCTTGATGGCGCCGTTCTTAAGCTTTACCGCTGAAGAGGCTTGGCAAAACTTTGGTGGCTCAGAATCGATCTTCATGGAAACCTTCAGTGATTTGGGCACGCCCAATGAAGCGCTGCTGGTCAAGTGGACCCGCATTCGCGAAATTCGCGATCAGGTCAACAAAGACATTGAAACCTTGCGAGCCGACGGCAAAGTAGGTGCTTCGCTGCAAGCTTGGGTGACATTGCAAGCAGCGCCCGAAGATCATGCTCTGCTGGCCAGTTTGGGCCATGATTTGAAGTTTGTCTTCATCACCTCTCAACTCATTTTGGAGGCTGGCGACAGCTTGGTGGCCAAAGTGTCAGTGAGTGAAGATGTCAAGTGCGAGCGTTGCTGGCACTACGCGCCGGATGTGGGTGTGAACCCAGCGCACCCCACTTTGTGCGGGCGCTGTGACAGCAACTTGCATGGCGAAGGTGAAAAGCGATTGTTTGCTTGAAGCATGCCATTGGTCTTCAAACTCAAATCAATTTAACCTCTTCAATTGACGTCAACAACATGGTCAAAAGTAAAAGTGTATTCAAATCAGGGTCAGGGGTCTGGCTCTGGTTAGGCGTTGCACTCATCACCCTGCTACTAGACCAAGTCACAAAAATTGCAGTCATCGGCTCTTTTCAATTGGGGGAGAGTTTGCCCATGACTTCCTTTTTCAACATGGTGCGAGTGCACAACCCAGGTGCTGCATTTTCTTTTCTGGCCGATGCAGGCGGTTGGCAACGTTGGTTTTTTACCGGGCTTGGCACTGTTGCAGCCTTGGTCATGATTTACTTGCTGCGCATGCATGCAGGTCAAACTTTATTTTGCTTGGCCTTGTCGCTGCTTTTAGGTGGTGCAGTTGGTAACGTGATTGACCGTGTGCTTTACAGCCATGTCATTGATTTCCTGGATTTTCACTATGCAGGCTGGCACTTTCCGGCCTTCAATGTGGCCGACAGCGCCATCACCCTCGGCGCAGGCTTGCTCATCTTGGATGAGCTGCTGCGCGTGAGGCGAGGCAAATAATTCTCACAGGGTGAGGATGGTGCAACCCGTTGTTTTGCGAGCTTCCAAAGCGCGGTGAGCCTCTTGAACTTGAGCCAGCGGGAAGGTCTGGTCAATGTGAATTTTCACTTTGCCGCTTTGCACCACTGCAAACAAATCGTCTGCCATGGCTTGCGTGCTTTCACGCGAAGTAATGTGGCTGAACAAGGTTTGACGCGTCACATACAAAGAGCCCTTAACGCCCAACATGCCTGGCGCGAACGGTGCCACGGCACCTGAAGCATTGCCAAAACTTGCCATCAGGCCCAAGGGGCGCAAGCATTCAAGCGATTTGTCCCAAGTGTCTTTGCCCACAGAGTCATAAACCACTTTCACACCTTTGCCACCCGTGATTTCTTTCACGCGGGGCAAGAAGTCTTCAGTGCTGTAGTTGATGCAGTACTCGGCGCCATTGGCCAAAGCAAGTTTGCATTTGTCGTCAGAACCAGCGGTACCAATCATGCGAAAGCCCAATGCTTTGCCCCATTGGCAAGCAATGAGGCCCACTCCGCCAGCAGCAGCGTGGAACAACACATGGTCGCCTGCTTGCAAGCCTTCTGCAGGGCGTGTCTTCATGAGCAAGTATTGTGCAGTCAGGCCTTTGAGCATCATGGCAGCGCCAGTTTCAAATGAAATGTCGTCGGGCAGTTTGCAGACGCATTTGGCGGGCATGACGCGCTCTTCGCAATAACTGCCGGGAGGTTGGCTGGCATAAGCAGCACGATCGCCCACCTTGAGGTGCGTCACGCCCTCGCCCACGGCTTCAACAATGCCTGAAGCCTCCATGCCCAACTTCACAGGCATGGGCAAGGCATACAAACCGCTGCGTTGATAGACGTCAATGAAGTTCAAACCGATGGCTTTGTGGCGAATGCGAATTTCACCAGGGCCGGGTTGACCCACTGTGACGTCGACCAATTTGAGTTGTTCTGGACCACCATTTTGGTCAATTTGGACGGCTAAACTCATGCGTATCTCCTAAAAAAATCACATTGCCCACTACTTTGCCACGAATTGAATGACCCTGCGTGACAGCGCAGCCCTCGCCTTGCCGTTAAAGTCACTCCCATGACACAAAAACTCTCACCGGGCACTGCCTTGATGCTCACCGTCCCTCCCTTGCTGTGGGCTGGCAACGCTGTGGTGGGCCGCTTGATCAGCGACTTGGTGCCGCCCATTACGCTCAATTTTTTGCGCTGGAGCATTGCCTTTCTCATTTTGCTTCCCATGGCAGGACACTTGCTCAAACCGCACAGTGCCCTCTGGCCACACTGGCGACGATTTGCGTTACTCAGCCTGCTTGGCGTTGGGTGCTACAACGCACTTCAATACTTGGCACTGCAAACTTCCACCCCCCTCAACGTGACGCTGGTGGCCGCCAGCACACCTGTGTTCATGCTGGCCATCGGCGCCTTGTTTTTCAAAACACCCGTTCGGCGTGCGCAATGGTTAGGGGCAGCCCTTTCTATTGCGGGCGTTTTGATGGTGCTGTCGCGCGGCGATTGGCAGCAACTTTTGCAGGTGAGTTTTGTGGTGGGTGATATTTATATCTTGCTGGCCACGGCGTGTTGGGCCATTTACAGTTGGCTACTCACCCAGCGCAATGAGCCAGACGAAATTCGCAACCATTGGGCTGCATTTCTCATGGCTCAGGTTGTTTTTGGTTTGGGATGGGCGGGGCTGTTTACGGGAGCTGAATGGGCTCTCACAGACGCTCACATCACCTGGGGGCCCACCCTGTATGTGGCGCTGGCGTTTGTATCCGTGGGGCCTGCCGTACTTGCCTACAGATGCTGGGGCTTGGGCGTGCAAACAGCAGGGCCCGCGGTGGCTGGTTTTTTTGCCAACCTCACGCCGCTGTTTGCCGCCATCATGTCTAGCGTTTTCTTAGGAGAGCTGCCCCAGTTTTAT
>Ga0214921_10003231_pt1 | contig 25228 bp, 21 predicted proteins | sample LL1505_MetaG_FD_177992 | JGI IMG/M metagenome (GOLD analysis project Ga0214921, IMG submission 177992) | Freshwater microbial communities from Lake Lanier, Atlanta, Georgia, United States - LL-1505 | ecosystem: Environmental > Aquatic > Freshwater > Lake | place: USA: Georgia | collected...
CGGCCAAAAACTTTTGCACCATCAGGCTTTGCGCGCCGTCGCGGTTGAGCGTCTCGATGATGGCGCCCAGGTTCAGACCGTCGTCTTTCACCCGAAAAATGCCGGTGCCACCCATGCCGTCGAGCGGCTTGAGGATGATGTCGCGGTGCTCTTCATGAAACGCCCGCACGGCCTGCGCATCCCGCGTCACCAAGGTGGGGCCGATGAACTGAGAAAACTCCATGATGGCCAGCTTTTCCGGGTGGTCCCGCAGTGCGCGCGGCTTGTTGAACACTGGCGCCCCTTCGCGCTCGGCCTGTTCCAGTAAATGGGTGGCGTAGAAATACTCGCTGTCGAAGGGCGGATCTTTGCGCATCACCACCGCATCAAAATTGCGCAACTCCTGCACCACGCGGTTTTCCACCGTAAACCAATCCGTCGGGTCGCCGGTGAGGCGAATCTGGCGCGCCAGCGCCTGCACCACACCGCCGCTGCGCCAGACCAGTTCACGCGCCTCACAAGCCGCGACAGAATGGCCGCGAGCCTGCGCCTCGCGCATCATGGCAAAGGTGGTGTCTTTGTACGTCTTGAATGACTCGAGCGGGTCGGCAACGAACAGAATTTGCATCAGGGAACTCTCCAGGCAGACAGATTGCGCGAACCCACAAGGCCGCGCTAGCAATAAAGAAATCGGCCGCCGGCTCTGAGGCCTTGCATTCAGGCCCGGCGTGCAATCGGGCGGTAGTGTTGCACAGCCAGGGCCACTGCGCCGGCCACGACGCCCCAGAAGGCCGAACCCACGCCGCCAATGACCACACCGCTCAAAGTAATCAGGAAGGTCACCATGGCCGCCTCACGGTCCGATTCTTTGTGCAGGGCGGCGGCCAGGGCGGTGCCAATCGTGCCCATCAGCGCCAGTCCCGCGATAGCCGCCACCAACTCTTTGGGGAAGGCGGTTAGCACGGCCATGATCGTGGCGCCAAACAGGCCGAGCGCGATGTACAGCACGCCGCAGGAGACTGCTGCCGTGTAGCGCCGCGCCCGGTCCGGGTGCGCTTCAGGGCCCATGCAGATGGCCGCCGTAATGGCACTTAGGTTCAACGAGAACGCGCCCAGTGGCGCCAACACCAGCGTGGTCAGGCCCGTTAGGGTGATGATTTTGGATACCGGCAGGCCCGCGTCGCCGCCGTTGGCTCGCTCGTCACCAAAGCCCGATGCGCGAATCGCGGCTACGCCGGGCAAATTTTGCGAGGCCATGGTCACCACAAACAGGGGCAACGCCAGACTCACAAAGGCCGACAAAGAAAACACCGGCGCCACAAACACCGGCACCGTCAGGCCCAGGGGTATATCGACCCGCGAAAAACCGTTTTGGGCCGCCACCAGCAGCACCGCAAAGAGCAAAGTCGCGGGTACGGCATAGCGCGGTGCAAAACGCTTGCCCGCCAGATACGTCAGTAGCATCAGCACCACCAAAGGCAGAGCCGACTGAGCCGCCGCAAAGCCCGCCAGACCAAAGCGGGCCAACACGCCGGCCAGCAGCGCCGAAGCCAAGGCCACCGGAATGCGGTTCATCAAGCGCTCAAACCAGCCGGTCACACCCACCAGCACAATCATGGCGGCGCTCATCATGAAGGCGCCCACTGCGTCCCCCATCGAGAAGCCCCCCGCGAGTCCGACGCTGGCCAGCACCGCCGCGCCCGGCGTGCTCCAGGCGACCATGACGGGCTTGCGCAACCACAGCGAGGGCAGCGCCGTGGCCAGGCCCATGCCGATCCCAATCGCCCACAGCCAGGAGGCCAGCATGGGCGGCGTGGCGCCAAAGGACTGCGCGGCCTGAAAAACAATGGCAATCGAGCTGGTAAAACCCACCAGCACCGCCACGAAACCGGCGGTAAAGCTGGACCAACTCAGGTCTTTGAAAAACTGCACCCGGATCTAGATTTCAATTTTGGAGCCCAGCTCGACCACCGAGTTGCTGGGCAGGTTCAAGAAGTCTGCGGCGCTGCTGGCGTTGTGGTGCATTTGGGCAAACAACTTTTCGCGCCACTGCGCCATGCCTTCGCCCAGGGTGGGCACCACGGTATCGCGCGACAAAAAGTAGCTCGTCAGCATCGGGTCGAGCGACACGCCGCGGCCTTTTAGCTGTTGCAGCGCCTTCGGCACGTCCGGGTCGTTCTTGAAACCATAGTTGATCAGCACCTGCCAGCAGTCGTGGCCCAGGCGTTCAATCTCGATGCGCTTGTCCAACCCGATCCAGGGCACCTCGTGGTTGCGCACGGTGACAAACAGATTGGTCTCGTGCAAGACCTTGTTGTGCTTGAGGTTGTGCAGCAGGGCATTGGGCACGGTTCCTACGGCAGCGGTCAAGAACACGGCCGTTCCTTCCACGCGGGTGGGCGGGCTCACAAACACGGCCTCCAGAAATCCGGGCAGGTCCATGGAGTCGGCCTTGAGCTTGGAGCTCAGCAAAGTGCGGCCGTCCTTCCAGGTCCCCATGAACAAAAACACCACGGCGCCGATGAACAGCGGAAACCAGCCGCCGTCAAACAACTTGAGCAGGTTGGAACCCCAAAACATGAAGTCCACCGCAAAAAAGAACCCGGTCGACAGCAGGCACAGGCCCAGCGGATATTTCCAGCCATAGCGCACCACATAGAAAGTGAGCATCGTGGTGATCAGCATGTCCGTACACACGGCAATGCCGTAGGCGGCCGCCAAATTGCTGGACGACTTGAACATCACCACCGCCAGCACAATGGCGGCAAACAAGCCCCAGTTGACAAAGGGGATGTAGATTTGTCCGGCCTCGCGCACACTGGTATGGACCAGGTTCAGGCGCGGCAGGTAGCCCAGCTGAATCACTTGTTTGGTGACGCTGAAGGCGCCGGTAATGAGCGCCTGAGAGGCAATCACGGCCGCCATCGTGGCCAACACGACCAAGGGCAGCAGCGCCCAATCAGGCGCCATCATGTAGAACGGATTTTTGACTGCGGCCGGGTTGCTGAGCAGCAGCGCGCCCTGACCAAAGTAGTTGAGCGTCAGCGAGGGCATCACGACGCTGAACCACGCCAAACGGATCGGTTTCTTGCCGAAGTGGCCCAGGTCGGCATAGAGCGCCTCAGCCCCCGTGACGCACAGCACCACCGCCCCCAGCAAAATAAAGGTGACGCCCGGGTTGTCCCAGACGAAGGCCACTGCGTAATACGGGTTGAGCGCCACCAGAATATGGGGGTTGCTAGCGATGTGGACCACGCCCAGCAGCGCCAGCACCGCGAACCACAGCAAGGTAATCGGGCCAAAAAACTTGCCGATACCGGTGGTGCCGCGCTTTTGTACCCAAAACAGGCAGAACAAGATCACCAAGGTGATCGGAACCACATACTTCACAAATTTTGGCGAGATGATTTCCAAACCTTCCACCGCGCCCAGCACCGAGATGGCCGGCGTGATGACCCCGTCACCGTAAAACAGGCAGGTGCCAAAGATTCCGACATTCAGCAGGACGCGCCGCAGCACAGGTCGGTCTTTCACGGCTTGGGAGGCGAGTGCCAGCATGGCGATCAAGCCGCCCTCCCCTGCGTTGTCCGCACGCAAGACCAAGACCACGTACTTCAGGGAGACGATGACCGTCAGCGTCCAAAAAATCATGGACAGGATCCCGTACACATTTTCGGGCGTAAACGGTACGTGGCCCGAGCCAAACACCTCTTTGACGGCGTACAGCACGCTGGTGCCGATGTCGCCATACACCACGCCGATGGCACCCAGAGTCAGCGCCGAAAGAGAAGATTTTGAAGCAGACAAGCGATGTGCCGGGCGCAATGCGCACCGGTTTCCATTCTGTAAGGGAGCGCTATTTTGCCCCCGGCGAGGAGAATTTTTGGGCGCTTTGTTGAAAATGCCAGAGGATTTGCTGCATTGCAGCAACAAAGGTCGCCTTAGCGACAGAAACCGCTTGCCAACAGCAAGTTTTCAGAATTCCGGTTCGGCTTCCGGGTCGGTCGCTTCGAGCTCATAGCTCGCGGCGAGCATGGCCAATCGGCCCACCACGCCATACATGTAGAAGCGGTTCGGGTCACTGGCTCCAGGGCGCACGCCTAACTGCGGCAGCTGCGCGCTGGCACCAAAGGCCAGTGGAACGTAACTCGAGCCAGGCGCGCTCAGGTTCTCATCCACCCCACGCTCGGCGTGCACCCGGTAAAAGCCTCCCACCACATAGCGGTCCATCAAATACACCACCGGTTCGGCCACCGCATCGTTCATGCGCTCGTTGGTCAACACGCCTTCTTGCAGGATCAACTCCTGCAGCACCCCCTTGGAGGGCTTTGGGGCGGCCGACTTACGGAGCAATTCAGGCAGGTCTTTGCTGTCGCGAACCGTCATCAAGCCCATGCCGCTGCTGCCGTTGTTCGACTTGACCACGACAAAAGGCTTTTCCTTGATGCCGTATTCCTTGTACTTTTTACGGACCTTGGCCAACAGCGCGTCCACCCCGGCGGTCAATTGGGCCACCCCGGCGGCGGCGGTGAGGTCAAGCTCCCCGCAGGTGTCATACAAGGGGTTGATCAGCCAGGGGTCAATGCCAATCAGTTTGCCAAATCGCTTCGCGATCTCCTCATAGCACTTGAAATGCATGCTTTTGCGCCGCGTCGGCCAGCTGGCGTGCAAGGGCGGCAGCAAATACTGCTGGTGCAAGTCCTCCAGAATGCCGGGGATTCCGGCGTGCAGGTCGTTGTTCAGCAAGATAGTGCAAGGGTCAAAGTCTTTGACACCGATGCGCCCATTGGTCCGGATTACGGGCTCCAGGGTGATGCTTTCGCCGCCAGGCAACGCAATCAATGTCGCCTTTTTGACCTCGGGGCTGATCGAACCGATGCGCACATTGAGCCCCGCCATATGAAAAATCCGCCGCAACTGCGCCAGATTACTCAAATAAAAGGTGTTGCGCGGGTTGTGCTCAGGGATGATGAGCAAGTTACGCGCCTCCGGGCAGATTTTTTCGATGGCCGCCATGGCCGCCTGGACCGCCAGGGGCAGCATCGCCGGGGTCAGGTTGTTCCAACCACTGGGATAAAAGTCGGTGTCCACCGGTGCGAGCTTGAAGCCCGCGTTGCGCACATCCACCGAGGTGTAGAACGGTGGGGTGTGCTCCATCCACTCCAACCGAAACCAACGCTCAATCGCCGGCATGGTGTCGAGCACGCGCTGCTCCAGCTCGTTGATGGGGCCAGTCAGTGCGGTGACGAGGTGGGGGACCATAGCGGTGCTGCTTTCATCAATGAAGTGCCAAATCCGGAAACAGAAACCGGCTGACTAGAGTTGGTGGCCGTTTACCGAAATACAAGGACGGGCGACCCGATTAACCCCGCACTTCCCCCTGCCCCAGGACCACGTACTTAAGCGAGGTCAGTCCCTCGATGCCGACCGGACCACGGGCATGGAATTTGTCGGTGGAGATGCCGATTTCGGCGCCCAGACCGTACTCAAAACCGTCGGCAAAGCGCGTGCTGGCATTGACCATCACACTGGCAGAGTCGACCTCTCGCAAAAAGCGCTGGGCGTGCATGTGGTCGCGGGTGAGAATGGCGTCGGTGTGGTGGCTGGAGTAGTGGTTGATGTGGCGAATGGCCGCGTCCACGCCCTCGACGACCTTGACGCTGATGATGGGCGCCAGGTATTCCTCAAACCAGTCTTGCTCGCTGGCGTCTTGCAGATGGGCGCCAGGCACGCCAGCCAATATCGCCTTGGACTCGGGGCAGCAGCGCATTTCCACCCCCTTGGCGGCATAAATGGCGCCGATTTTGGGCAAAAACTCTGCCGCCACGCCCCGCGCCACCAGCAAGCTCTCGCTGGCGTTGCAGGGACTGTACTTTTGGGTTTTGGCGTTGTCTGCCACCTTGACCGCCATCGCCAGATCACACGGGTCGTCCACATAGGTGTGGCAATTGCCGTCCAGGTGCTTGATGACCGGCACCTTGGCGTCCCGGCTGATGCGCTCGATCAGGCCCTTTCCACCGCGCGGAATGATCACGTCCACATACTGCGGCATGGTGATGAGCTCGCCGACCAGCGCCCGGTCGGTGGTTTGCACCAGTTGTACCGCTTGGGCCGGCAGGCCGCTGTCCACCAGCGCACGCTGCACCAGCACCGCCAGCGCTTTGTTGGAGTCAATGGCTTCCGAGCCGCCACGCAAAATGCAAGCATTGCCGCTCTTGATACTCAGGCTGGCCGCCTCGATGGTGACGTTGGGCCGGCTCTCGAAAATCATGCCGAAGACACCGATCGGCACCCGCATCTGGCCCACGCGGATACCGCTGGGCTGTTGCTTCATGCCGATGATTTCGCCAATGACGTCCGCCATGGCGGCAAGCTGCTCACACCCCTGGGCGCAGGTTTCCAGGGTGGCCGGGCTCAGTTTCAGTCGATCGACCAGCGGCGCAGCCAGACCAGCCGCACGGGCGCGGTCGAGGTCTTTGGCGTTTTCAAGCTGCAACGCCTCGGTGTTTTCGCGCAACAGGGCCGCCAAGCGCAGCAGCGTCCGGTTCTTCAGGGCGGTCGAGGCGCTGGCCATGAGCGCGCTGGCGGTCTTGGCCTGGGCTCCCAAGGTCTGGGCGAGTTCGGAGATAGGGGTATCGGTCATGGCGTGATTTTCACCGATTGGCGGGGGTGAGCAGGCTGGCAGTCTGCCGGACGGGGCGGCTGTCAGCGGCGGGCGACCAGGGGCTTGGCGGGCGCACCCACTGCGCACAGCGCACAGAGTTGCTGCGCCAACCGGTGCAGGGCCTGCCAGCCATTGCTCGGCCAGTCGGGCTGCTTCAAGCCTTTGACGATGCCGTCCACGTGCTGCGCCGCCTGCAGCAGGTCGGCCAGCGCTTGCTCGCCCAGCCGTGGCAATATCCGCTCAAACAGCCGCTCTTTGGCGCCCCAGACCCGGTTTTCGCGCAGTGCCAGGGGCAGTGGGCGACCCAAGGCCATGGCGTCTTTGACCCGTTTGAGCGCGCGGATGTCCTCGGCCAGTGTGAAGTGCACCAGCACCTCCGCTTCCCCTTCGGCCTGCAGCCCGTCCAGCATGCGCTGAACGCGCAAGGCCTGTCCGCCCAGCACCGCCTCCGACAGCTTGAAGACGTCGTACCGGGCCACATTGAGTACGGCGCTCTCCACCTGGGCCAGCGTGAGCACGCCGCCGTTTTGGGGTGTCGGCGGAAACAGCAGCCCGAGTTTTTGGATTTCCTGGTGGGCGGCCAACAAATTGCCCTCGACCCGGTCGGCAAAAAACTGCAGGGTGTGCTGCCCCTCCAACCCTGCGGCGACCTGCTGACCCTGGGCGCTCAAGCGCTGGGCAATCCACTGCGGCAGGGCCTGGCGCTCGACCGGCTCGACCTGCAGGCTCACGCCGCCGCTTTCCAGCGCCATAAACCAGGCGGTCGACCTGGTCGCCTTGTCGAGACGGGGCAGCAACACGATGGTCAAGGTGCTGTCGTTGCCCTGGGCCTGCTCGGCCAGCTGCTGCAGCGCGGCGCTGCCCTCTTTTCCCGGTTTGCCGCTGGGAATTCGAATTTCGACGATCTGCTTGTCGGCAAACAGGCTCAGACTGCCTGCGGCGGCCAGGACCTCGCTCCAGTCAAAATGCGCGCCGGCCACAGTATGGGCAGTGCGCTCGGTAAAGCCTTGGGCGCGCGCCGCGGCACGCAAGGCGTCCAGGGCTTCAAGCTGGAGCAAGGGCTCGTCACCGTGCAGGGTGTACAAACTTTTGAGCCCCCGCTCCAGGTGGCGGCCGAGTTGCATCGGGGCGATTTGCATGGCCGCGCGCTCAGGGCGCCAGAGTTTTGACAGCCGCCAAGCGACGCACCAACTGCTGTACGACATCGGTTTGCATGTCGCGGTACAACAGGCCTTCTTCCGCTTCCTTGGCCAGCACCGCGGTCTCGTTAAAGCTGATGTCGCGTTGCAGGAGCACGTCGGTGGGCGCTATCAGTTCGGCCCCGGCGGGCGTGCGAAGGCGAAACCGGACGCGCAGCCGAAGCTGAAGCTCGCGCACCTGGCCCGAGGCATTCACGCCCACCACCGTTTTTTCGCGCGCGTCTTGCAAAATGTCAATCACCGCATCGGGCGCCGCGCCCCCCGGCTCCGGCACCAGGGGCCGCACCCTCGCGCCCAGGTAACGCGCCAGTTCCGCCGCCACGCCCTTGCCTTTCTCGGGCGTCACCGCGACCGTTTCAAAGGCAAAGTTCTGGCTGCTACGCAGCGCAAAACCACAGCCCTGCAAGGCCGCCGCGCCGATGAGGCCGCTCGCCAGAGCGGCCGCCAGCCAGAGGCGCCGGCGCCAGCGAGACCAGACGACCCCGGGGTCCGCAGCAATCAAGGCTAGGCGTGTCATGGAGGCAGTCAATCGGCTTTACAGCACCACGTTCACCAGCCGTCCGGGCACCACGATCACTTTTTTCGGCGCCGCTCCCGCAGCAAAGGCGATCAGGGTTGGGCTGGCCAGCGCGAGCGCCTCGATCGCCTCCTTGCTGGCGCCCGAAGGCACCACCACTGCGCCGCGCAGCTTGCCGTTGATTTGCAGCACCAGCTCAATCTCGTCCTTCACCAAGGCCCCCGCGTCGACCTCCGGCCAAGGCGCATCGAGCAAATCGCCCAGGGTCTGGTGGTAGCCCAGCTCCACCCACAAAGCGTGCGCCAGGTGCGGCGTAGCGGGGTACAGGCAGCGCAGCAAGATGCCGAAACCTTCGACCAAAACGGCGCGGTCTGCGGCACAGTCGTGGGCCTTGAAGTCGTCCAGGGCGTTGATCATCTTCATGGCGCCCGACACCACCGTGTTGTATTGCATGCGCTGGTAGTCGTAGTCCACTTGCTTGAGCACCGTGTGCACTTCAAAGCGCAGCGCCTTGGCCTCTTTGGACAGGTCCGAGCCCGACACACCTGCGGCGCCGGCCAGCGAGGCGCGGGCGCCCGCCAGGTCCAGGCCGGAGAGCTTGTGGCCAAAATTCCAGACCCGGCGCAAAAAGCGGTAGCTGCCTTCCACGCCGGCGTCGTTCCACTCCAGCGTGGCCTCCGGCGGCGCAGTAAACATGGTGTACAGCCGCGCGGTGTCGGCCCCGTATTTCTCGATCAGGTCCTGCGGGTCGACGCCGTTGTTCTTGGACTTGGACATGGTGCCCACGCCCTCGTAATCGATGGCCGTGCCCGCGGGCAAGTCGCCCACCGCCTTGATGAGGCGTGCGCCGGTGATCCGGCCGGTGTCGTCCAACACGTGCTCCACGTCATGCGGCCAGAAGTACTCCTTGGCGCCCTTGTCGGTGCGCCGGGAATAGATGTGGTTGAGCACCATGCCCTGGGTCAGCAGCTTGGTGAACGGCTCGTCCATGGTGACCAGGCCAATATCCCGCATCACCTTGGTCCAGAAGCGGGCGTAGAGCAAATGCAAAATCGCATGCTCAATGCCACCGATGTACTGGTCCATGCCGCTGCCGCCCGTCGGCCTGCTGGCGTCCCGCATCCAGTAGGCGGTGCCGGCACCAACCATGTGTTCGCGGTTGGCCGGGTCGCAGTAGCGCATGAAATACCAGCTCGAGTCCACAAAAGTGTCCATCGTGTCGGTTTCGCGCCGCGCCGCCGCACCGCAAATCGGGCAGGTCACCCCGGCATGAAAGCCTTCGTGCTTGTGCAGCGGGTTGCCCGAACCGTCCGGAATGCAGTCCAGCGGCAACACCACCGGCAGGTCTTTTTCAGGCACCGGTACGGCACCGTGCTCGGCGCAGTGAATGATGGGGATGGGGGTGCCCCAGTAGCGCTGGCGGCTCACGCCCCAGTCGCGCAGGCGCCAGGTGGTTTTTTTCTCGCCCAGTCCCAGCGCGGTCAGGTCGACCGCGACGGCGTCGACGCAGGCCTGAAAACTCAGTCCGTCGTATTTGCCCGAGTTCACCGCCACGCCGGCGCCTTTTTCGGCGTACCAGTCGTGCCAGACCGTGGCGTCAAAGGCGGCCGCATTGTCGACCGCCACCACCTGCGTAATCGGCAAGGCGTATTTGAGTGCAAACGCAAAGTCGCGCTCGTCGTGCGCGGGCACGCCCATCACGGCGCCGTCGCCATAGCCCATCAGCACGTAGTTGCCGACCCACACCGGCACGGGTGCACCAGTCAGCGGATGGCTCACAAACAGGCCGGTGGCCATGCCCTCTTTTTCTTTGACCGCCAATTCGGCCTCGGTGGTGCCGCCCTTTTGGCACTTTTCAATAAAGACCGCCAGCGCCGGATTGGTCGCGGCGGCGTGCGCCGCCAAAGGGTGCTCAGGGGCCACCGCACAAAAGGTGACACCCATGATGGTGTCAACCCGGGTGGTAAACACATACATGCGACCCTCACCAATCAAAGCACCGTCGCCCCCTTGTATGTCGTGCGGAAACGCAAAGCGAACGCCCTCGCTCTTGCCGATCCAGTTTTCCTGCATCAGCTTGACGCGCTCGGGCCAGCCAGGCAGGCCGGTTTTGACTTGGTCGAGCAGCTCTTCGGCGTAGTCGGTGATCTTTAGGTAGTAGCCCGGGATTTCGCGCTTTTCGACCAGCGCGCCGGTGCGCCAGCCGCGCCCGTCGATCACCTGCTCATTGGCCAGCACGGTTTGGTCCACCGGGTCCCAGTTCACCACCTGGGTCTTGCGGTAGGCGATGCCTCGCTCCAACATCTTCAGGAACAACCATTGGTTCCATTGGTAATACCCCGGCTCGCAGGTGGCCACCTCGCGGCTCCAATCAATTGCCAAGCCCATGGCCAGCATTTGCTGCTTCATGTGGGCAATGTTGTCAAAGGTCCACTGCGCCGGGGGCACGCCGTTTTTCAGTGCGGCGTTCTCGGCGGGCAGCCCAAAAGCGTCCCAGCCCATGGGCATCAGCACGTTGTAGCCCTTCATGCGCAGGTAGCGCGCGAGCATGTCGTTGATGGTGTAGTTGCGTACATGGCCCATGTGCAACTTGCCGCTGGGGTAAGGCAGCATGGAACAGGCGTAGAACTTGGGCTTGGTCTGGTCTTCGGTCACCCGGTAGGCCTCGTGGCCGTTCCACAGGGGCTGGGCCCAATGGTCACGGGCGGCTTGTTCAATGGCGGTGTGTTGGTACTTGTCTTGCATGGGGGGTCTTGAAGGGAATCCGGTCCATTTTAGGCGGTGGGCGGGGGCGGCAAAGCCGCGCTGCCTGGCCTTTACCGAGGAGCTTGGGCCACAAAACCGACCCGGCTCAAGCCGGCGCCGTGGGCCACCGCCATGAACTCCACGACCCGGCCGTAGGGCACCGTGCTGTCGGCCCGCAGTTGGACCTCGGTCCCCGGGTTTTGCTCCGCGGCGGCGCGCAAGGCCCGCTCCAAGGCCGACCCGCTGAGGGGCTGGTCTCGCACGTACACGCCGCCTTCTTGGTCCATCGTCACGGCCAACGGGGGGACGCTGGCGTCGACCGCAGCGGACGCGCTAGCGCGGGGCAAATCCACCTTGACGGCGCTGACCATGAGCGGCGCGGTGATCATAAAAATCACCAACAGCACCAGCATCACATCAATCAAGGGCGTCATATTGATCTCGGCCATCGGAGCGGACCCCGTCCGGGGTTCCATGCGACCGAAGGAACCTCCATCGCTGGGCGCTTCCGGCAGCGGCCCTGCCCCTGAGCGGACCGGCGCAGCGCGGGGCGTCCCGGTGGTGCTCATGGCGCGCTAATCAGCAAGGCGCGCAGGTCGCGGGCGAAGCCGTCCAGATCGGCCTCGATGCGCCCGATCAGGCGCCCCAGAATGTTGTAGCCGAGCACGGCTGGAATGGCCACGGCCAGCCCGGCGGCCGTCATGATCAGCGCCTCGCCGACCGGGCCCGCTAGTTGGTCGATGCTGACCCGGCCCGCGTTGGAAATAGTGGTCAGCGTGTGGTAGATGCCCCAAACGGTCCCCAGCAAGCCAACAAACGGAGCGACGGCGCCTACGGTGGCCAGCAGCACCTGGCCCGACTGCAGCCTGCGCGTGCTGCGGGCCAGCGCCTCGCGCAATACCCGGGTCAGCTGCGCGCTCAAATCGCCCTGGCTGGAAAGACCGCGACCAGATGGGGCCGCGTCAAGTTGTTGCTGGCTGCTTTGTAGCAGCGGGCCTACCAGCGCACTGCGGTCAAAGCCCTGCACGGTATGCAAGGCCTGCGCCAGGTCGGGCGCTTGCCAAAACGCGGCGATGCTGCGGGCCACATCGACCACCGCGCTGCGCAGCAACCAGCTTTTCCAGACAATAACGACCCAGCTGCCCACGGACATCAGCAGCAACACCAGCGTGACCAGGTTGTGGATGGCATCGCCCTGGAACAAATTGCCCAGGGTGGCCAGCGGGTTCATTTCAGGCCTAACACGTCAGCCATGTCAAACAAACCGTGGGGCTTGTCCGCTAAGAATCGGACCGCCCGCAAACTGCCTTGGGCGTAGGTGGCACGGCTGGACGATTTATGGCTGATCTCGATGCGCTCGCCGGTGCCAGCAAACAGCACCGTGTGGTCGCCCACAATGTCGCCGCCCCGAATGGTGGCAAAGCCAATGCTGGAGGGCTCGCGCTCGCCGGTCACGCCCTCGCGGGCGTAGACCGCGCAGTCTTTCAGGTCGCGTCCCAGCGCGCTGGCGATCACCTCGCCCATTTTTAGCGCGGTGCCCGACGGGGCGTCCACCTTGTGGCGGTGGTGGGCTTCAATAATTTCGATGTCGTAGCCGGTTGCCAAGGCCTGGGCCGCCATTTCCAGCAGCTTCAGGGTCACGTTCACGCCCACGCTCATATTGGGGGCCATCATGATGGGAATGTGGCGGGCCGCCTCGGCGATCTCGGCCTTTTGCGCCTCAGAAAAGCCGGTGGTGCCAATCACCAGGCCCACCTTCAGGGCGCGGCACACCTGCAAATGCGCCATCGTGCCCTCTGGGCGGGTGAAGTCGATCAGCACCTGGCTGTTTTGCAAACCCGCCGCCACGTCGGCCGTGATGGCCACGCCCGTGGTTTGACCGGCGTAGGCGCCCGCATCGTGGCCAATGGCGGGGCTGCCTGCCACATCCAGCGCTCCGGCCAAGACAAAGGCGAGGTCCGCGCGCACGGCGTCCACCAGCATCTGCCCCATCCGACCAGAGGCGCCGGCAATGGCCACGTTGATCGCCACGGCGTTGGCAGCGGTGTTGTTTGTCGTCTGAACCATCGGGCCTGCTCCCTGTTTACTTCGTTGGTGGTGGGTGGGCGGCGCTTAAGGCGCCGGCGCCACCCGCACAGTCTGCCCGCCGGGCCCGTTGTGCACTTGTTAATTGGTTTACTTGACCGCCGGCTCCAGTGGCGGATAGCTGCTCGCGCTCGGCAAGGGCTGCACGACGCCGGGGTTCCGGGCTGCGGGGGCCGGAAATTTGGCCAAGGCCTCTGCAGAGGCTTCCAGGGACTTGGGCGCAGGAAGCTCCTGGGGCTTGCGCAGGCTGCCCACAAATTCAGCCTCGCTGGGCAGCGGGTCTGCCTCGATCCGTTCGACCTGCTCGTCCTTAAAAAACACGGTCACGTGGCGCTCTTGGGGCGCAACGCCCTGGCGCTTCAAGGTAAAGGTGTAGTCCCAGCGCTGGGCGTGAAAGGCGCTCACCAGCAAGGGCGTGCCCAAAACCATCTGTACCTGGGCCCGCGGCATTCCGACCTTCAGGGCCGCTAACTGCTCGCTGGTCACCACGTTGCCCTGCACAATGGCCATGCTGTAGGGCGTGACGACATTTGGCACGGCGCGGCTCACGCGGTCCAGGCTGCTGCACGCCACCATTGCGCCACCGGCGACCACCAGGCCGGACAGGGCCAGGGTGCGGCGAACAGAAAACGATAAGTTCATAGGCAAAACACGCGGCGGTAAGATCAGCCCATTGTAGCCTCGCCCCCCTGAGACGGTAGCGCCATGACCAACATTGACGAACTCAAAAGCACCGGGCTAAAAGCCACGATCCCCCGCCTGAAAATTCTGGAAGTTTTCCAGCGCAGCGGCCAACGCCATATGTCGGCGGAGGACGTGTTTCGGATCTTGCTGCAAGAGCGTGCCGATGTCGGGCTGGCCACCGTGTACCGGGTGCTGACCCAGTTCGAACAAGCCAGCATCCTGACCCGCAGCCAGTTTGAGGGCGGCAAGTCGGTCTACGAGCTCAACGAAGGCCAACACCACGACCACATTGTTTGCCTCGACTGCGGCCAGGTCGAAGAGTTTTACGACCCGGAAATCGAGCTGCGCCAACAATCCATCGCCAAACTCAAGGGCTTCACGATCACCGACCATGCGCTCAGCCTGTACGCCACCTGCAACAAGGCCCGCTGCCCGAACCGCCCGCAGCCTTAACAACCAGTGACTGGTCCCGAAAATTCGACCGGATAGGCAGCCACTAAACTCGCTGGGCGACCGTGGTCATCACCTTCGCCGCACCCCGCATCAAGGCCTGAACGGGCGGCGGCAACACGGCAGCGCCGGAGCTGCGGGCGGCGTCGGCGTGGCGTAGTTCGTCGTCACGCATCTGTGCCACGATGGCGCGCGAGGCGTGGTCCGCAGCGGGCAGCGCCTGTAAATGCCCCTCCAAGTGGGCTCCCACCTGGGTTTCAGTCTCCACCACAAAGCCCAAGCTCACCGCGTCGCCCAGGCGCCCCGCCAGCAGGCCCAAGCCAAACGCCCCGGCATACCACAGCGGATTGAGTAGCGAGGGGCGCGCGCCCAAGTCCTGCAGCCGCTGCGCCGTCCAAGCCAGGTGGTCGGTTTCCTCCACGCAGGCCGCGGTGTAGTGGGCACGCAAAGCCGGGTTGCGAGTGGCCAGGGCCTGCGCGGTGTACAGCGCCTGGGCACAGACCTCGCCCACGTGGTTGACGCGCATCAGGCCCGCAGACCGCTGTTTTTCGGATTCGGTCAGCGCCGTCGGCGCATCAGGCAGCGTCGGGCACGGGCCGGAGGCGTGTGGTGTGGCAAACAAAGTACGCAGTGCCGTGTCGGCAGCGGCAAATAGTCGGTCGGTAGAAGATTGCATCGCCGAAGCATACAAGGGTGTGCATCATTGGAGTGCGACGAATGGCCATTAGGGGCAACAGTTCTCGGCCTAACGCTCCGGACGTCGCCACGCGTTGCCGGAGCACCCTCGACCCCTTCATAGCCCTATTTTGTTGCGTTGATGCAACGAAATCAGCCCTAAAAAGTCCTTGGAATGTGCTTTTCTTTGCCAAAGCACCCGTCGTCTGGTGCAATACACCTAGCTTCTGAAAACGAAGTTGGTGCAGACATTCAAATTATTGAAGTCAGCATCCTTTGATTAACCTTGGAGAATTTTTAAATGAAAAAAACCCTCATTGCATTGGCCGCTTTCGCGGTGGTTGGCACTTCTTTCGCACAAGTTACGCTTACCGGTAGCGCACAAGTAGCGTCGCAAAAGAACCGCGCTGGCACTCAACAAGGTTTGGCAATGGTTGACAACACCTTTGTTCTGACCGCTTCCGACGATACCGCCCTGGGCAAGATGACTGCCATGTTCACGGTTGAAAACGATACCAATCGCGGCGCCGCATTCACCCGTGCTGACCAGTCATTTGTGCTGGCAAACCCATCCTTCGTTCTGGCAGTCGCAAACACCCGCTCTGGCGGCAATCAAGGTGCTGCTTTGGTCGCCCCAGTGAGTCTGGCTGACGACCAATGGACCAGCACCGTGATTAACCGCGAAGCGATTGACGTTGCTCGCATCGTGGTTCCAATGAGCTCTGCCATCTCTTTGAGCTACGCTTACGTTGAGGCTAAAGACGGTAACGTTCCTGTTGCAGCTGGTATCGCGGCGGTTGCCGCCGGTGCTTCCGGAGGTGTTCTTCCTGGTGCGGTTACGCACGTGCTGGGTGGCAAGTATTCGGCCAATGGCTTGACCGTTGCCGGTCAATTCAATAGCTCGGTGTTTAGCGACAACCTGGCTAACTCGCTGGCGTTGACCAATGGCGGCCGTCTGACACGCACCACTTCCACCGACTTGAGCGTGGTGTACAACGCCGGTTTTGCAACGGTCGGCTTTGGCTACGACTCGGCTCGCCGCGGAAAGCCTGACACCGACGCTGCTGCAACCCTGGTAGGCCTGTCAGTTCCAGTGACTTCTGCAGCCAGTGTTGGTTTCAACTGGGGCAAGCGTGATGCTGGTTCGTTCACGCAAGTGGGCGCGCAGTACGACATCAGCAAGCGTACGAACGTGAACTTCTCGTTCGGAACCGACACCCAGACCAACACAAGCGGCAGCACCGACCAGTACCGCTTGTCGATGGCAACTTCGTTCTAATTCCCGCGCTGGCCTTGAGCCAGTTTGAGAATTTAGAAATAGAAAGCCCCCGGGTGGAAACACCCGGGGGCTTTTTTTGTGGGCTCGGACGCGAGCGCTATAGGACGGCGGAAAACGCCCTACCCCAAGAGCGTGTTAGCCCTCCACCAACTCAAACCCCGTCGTAATTTCCGCCGTCTTGCCCAGCATGATGCTGGCGGAGCAGTATTTTTCATGGCTCATGGCGATGGCGCGCTCTACCGCGCTGGGGGGGATGCCCTTGCCCGTGACGGTGAAATGCATGTGGATTTTGGTGAAAACTTTGGGGTCGGACTCTGAACGCTCAGAAGTGAGTTTGACGCTGCAGCCCTGTACCGCGTGGCGACCACGTTTTAGAATGAGCACCACGTCATAGGCAGTGCAGCCGCCGGTGCCGGCAAGCACCAGTTCCATGGGCCGCGGGGCCAGGTTTTGGCCGCCGTTTTCCGGCTTGGCCGCGTCGGGCGCACCGTCCATCACGACGGCGTGGCCACTGCCCGTTTCCGCTAAAAAACCCATTCCTGAACGAGTGCCGCTGTTTCCGGTCCAACTGACGGTGCATTCCATGTATTTACTCCTGTTGCAACAGTGCCCACGAACGCCGTGGGGCTAATGTGGGGATTATCATGCGCAGTCCCTCTGACCCGATGCCATGACCCACGCAAATTCAAAATCCCGCACCCCGGCCCGCACACCTGCGGCGCTAACGCCCGCTGACTACCTGATCAAGATCCTGAATGCCAAGGTGTACGACGTGGCGCAGGAGTCGGCACTAGAGGAGGCCAGCAATCTGAGCCAGCGCATCCGCAACACGGTGCTGCTTAAGCGCGAAGACCAGCAGCCGGTGCGCAGCTTCAAGCTGCGTGGCGCCTATAACAAGATGGCGCAGCTGAGTCCCGCACAGCTTAAAAAAGGCGTGATTTGTGCGTCTGCGGGCAACCATGCGCAAGGTGTGGCGCTAAGCGCGCGGCGCCTGGGCGCGCGGGCGTTGATTGTGATGCCCACGACCACGCCGCAGCTCAAAATTGACGCGGTGCGCGGCTTTGGCGGCCAGGTGGTGTTGTTTGGCGAAAGCTACACCGACGCCTACAACCACGCGCTGACCCTCGAGAAAAAACAAGGTCTGACCTTTGTCCACCCCTTTGACGATCCCGACGTGATCGCCGGCCAAGGCACAGTGGCGATGGAGATCTTGCGCCAGCACCCCGGCCCCCTAGATGCCGTGTTTGTGGCCATTGGCGGCGGCGGCCTGGTCAGCGGGGTGGCCAACTACATCAAGGCCGTGCGCCCCGAGGTCAAGGTGATTGGCGTCCAGATGAACGACTCAGACGCCATGATGCAGTCGGTGGCTGCGAAAAAGCGCCTGACCCTGGCCGACGTGGGATTGTTCTCCGACGGCACGGCGGTGAAGCTGGTGGGCGAAGAGACCTTTCGGGTCACCAGCGACTTGGTAGACGAGTTCATGACCGTGGACACCGACGCTGTGTGCGCCGCCATCAAGGACATTTTTGTCGACACCCGATCGATTGTCGAGCCCGCCGGTGCGTTGGCGGTGGCGGCCATCAAGCAATATGCCGCTACGCACAAAACCCGCGGCCAGACCTATGCGGCGATTTTGTGCGGCGCCAACATGAACTTTGACCGCCTGCGCTTCGTCGCCGAGCGCGCCGAGGTGGGCGAGGAGCGCGAGGCCTTGTTTGCCGTCACGATTCCAGAAGAGCGTGGCAGCTTCAAGCGCTTTTGCACGCTGATTGGCGAGTTGCCCGGCGGGCCGCGCAACGTGACCGAGTTCAACTACCGCATGAGCGACGCCGCGCAGGCCCATGTGTTTGTTGGCCTGACGACCCACGGGCGGGGCGAGTCGGCCAAGATCGCCAAGACCTTTGGCAAGCACGGCTTTACCGCGCTGGACCTGACGCACGACGAACTGGCCAAAGAACATATTCGGCACATGGTGGGCGGCCACTCTGGTCTGGCGCAGGACGAACGCATCTTGCGCTTTGTCTTTCCGGAGCGGCCGGGCGCGCTGATGAAGTTTTTGAGCCTGATGCGCCCCGGCTGGAACATCAGCCTGTTTCACTACCGCAACCAAGGCGCAGACTACGGCCGCATTTTGGTGGGCTTGCAGGTTCCGAAGGCCGATAACAAGGCCTTTGCCCAGTTCTTGTTGGCGCTGGGCTACCCGTACGTGGAGGAAACCGACAACCCGGTGTACCGCCTTTTTCTGCAAACCCCGGCGCCAGGTGCGACCGCCGCCCATAGCGTCAAACGCTGACACGCCATGGCTGTGACGTTGGACGGCAAACTGGTGGTGGCCATTTCCAGCCGCGCCCTGTTTGACTTTGAGGAAGAGAACCAACTGTTTGAGCAAGGCGACGACCGCGCCTATATGCGCTTGCAGCAGGAGCGCTTGGACGTTCCGGCCAAGCCGGGCGTAGCGTTCTCGCTGGTCAAGAAACTTCTGGCCTTCAACACCGAGGCTGCCCAGCGGGTTGAGGTGGTGATCTTGTCGCGCAACGACCCCGTCAGCGGGTTGCGGGTCATGCGTTCGGCGGCGCACTACGCGCTGCCCATCATTCGTTGCACGTTTACGCGCGGAGAGTCGCCCTGGCGCTACCTCAAGCCGCTCCATGCCAATCTTTTTTTGAGCACCCACCTAAGCGACGTGCGCAGCGCGCTCGACGCCGGTGTGCCCGCCGCCCAGGTCTACCCGCAGTCGGCCCATGCCAGCAGCGCGCACCCGCGCGAGGTGCGTATTGCCTTTGACGGTGACGCGGTGCTGTTCAGTGACGAGGCCGAACGAGTGTTCCAAGACCAGGGGCTCCATGCCTTTCAGCAGCACGAGCACGACAAAGCCGCCCTACCCCTGCCCGATGGTCCGTTCAAGCCGCTGCTGGTGGCGCTGCATGCCTTGCAGCAAGCGGCACAACCGCAGATGCGCATCCGCACCGCCTTGGTCACGGCCCGCAGCGCACCGGCGCACGAGCGTGCCATCCGCACCCTGATGGACTGGAACATTGAGGTCGACGAGGCCATGTTCCTGGGCGGACTGGACAAGGGCGCGTTCTTACGCGAGTTTGAACCCGATTTCTTTTTTGATGATCAGACCGGCCATATTGAGTCGGCGGCGCGACATGTGCCCTCGGGCCATGTGGCCAGTGGCGTGCGCAATTAGTACGATTATTGATAGGAAGTCCACCTTTATGTCATCACCTTCGATAACACAATTAGCTCTGGTGCCCAACCGGCGGCAGTTCTGCCTTGGCGGTGTCGCTGCCTTGGCGGCCACTGGGGTCTGGCCCAGTGAAACCTGGGCACAAACCGCGTTTGGTAGCACCCACCGACTGGCCAACCCGTTGCTGGAGGCGCAGTGGCGCGCACTGTCGCGGCTGGGCTATGGCCCAACCCCTGCGTTACTGCAATCCATGCAAGGCACAGAGCCGCGGACCTGGGCATTGGCGCAAGTGGATGCGGCGTCAGCGGCCAGCCGCCAAAAGCCACAAATTCCGCCCGAGTTACAGGCAATCGATGTAGCCCTACCTGCACAGTTCGAGGGCGTAAAGACGGAGCGCGAAATTCGGGCAAGCCAAAGGGCAAATGGCAAAACAGTGGAAAAAAGTGACAACGAGGACAAGGCGCCAAAGCTCTTTGACTTTTCGACCGCTTCCGAGGCGCGCTACTTTATTCGGGAGCAGAAGCAAAAGGCCGCAGCTTGGCAGCTTACCGCTTGCAGTCGGCCTGATCTGGAGAATGCTTTTCTGGCGCGCATGACCGAGTTCTGGTTCAACCACTTTAATGTCTACGCTGGAAAAGGGGTGGTCGGTGCCTACGTCGGCCACTACCAGCTCCACGCAATGCGCGCGCATGCCTTCGGCAAGTTTGAGGATTTGCTGCTGGCCAGCGCCCGCCACCCTGCGATGTTGATTTATCTCGATCAAGCCCAAAGCGTGGCCGCGGGGACCCCCGGGCCACAAGGCAACACGCGTGGTCTGAATGAAAACTACGCCCGCGAATTGATGGAACTGCACACCCTGGGCGTAGACGGAGGCTACAAACAAAGCGATGTCCGCGCGTTGGCGCGAATTTTGACGGGCTGGACTCTGGGGCCTCAAGACCCCTCGGGTTACCGATACGCCCCTCGCAGCCACGACACGGGAACCAAAGTCCTGCTGGGGCAGACTTATGGTGGCTCAATTCTCGGCGGCGGGGAGTCTGAGGGCATTGACGCGCTGCGTCGTCTGGCGCGTCACCCCAGCACCGCACACCGGGTATGCCAGCGCCTTGCAGAATTTTTTGTGGCGGACCAACCGCCAACGGCTTTGGTACAGGGATTGAGTCAAGTTTTCTTGGGTACACAGGGAGACCTGCGCTTGGTGATGCGCGCACTGGTGGAATCCCCCGAATTTTGGAATCCGGAAAACCGGCTCTTCAAAACGCCGCTGGACTTTGCTTGCTCAGCGCTGGCCGCTACACCCGTCTCGGAGGATCGCCGCACGCTGGCGATGGCGAGCGGCTTTTTGGCCACTGCGGGGCAGGGTCTGCAAAGCTGGCAAACGCCAGACGGTTACAAGACCGATGCCGCCACATGGTTGGTGCCTGAAGCTCTGACCCGCCGAGCTGACTTTGCCATCAAATTGGCGCAAGGCACGCCGCCCCTCGATTTCTTGCTGCCATTTATCAGCGCAGAAACACAGGCCACGCTGGCCAAGACCCCGCCTGGCATGCGCGCCGGCTTGCTCCTCGCAAGCCCCGACTTTATGTACAAATAGGAGGTGAGACCGATGTCGTTTGGCACAAAAAATCATTTGCTGTCTCGTCGCAGGGTATTGAGCCAGTTGTTGGTCGCGGGCAGCGCATGGGCTGCACCGGCCGGCTGGGCCCAAAGTGGAATGGCTGCACCGCGAGACGGGCGTTTGATCATGGTGTTTCTGCGTGGCGCCTACGATGGCTTGTCAGCCTTGGTGCCCTATGCAGACCCCCGCTACCGCCAGCTTCGGCCCAACATCGCCATTGCCGCACCCGACGGCAGCGCCCAATCCTCTATTGCGTTGGACGACACCTTTGCGCTGCACCCGGCCCTGTCGCCGCTGTTCCCGTTGTGGCAACAAGGGGTCCTGTCGGTGCTTCCGGCGGCAGGCTCGCCGGAACCGACCCGCTCACACTTCGATGCACAACACCAATGGGAGCTCGGCAGCCCCCGAAAAGGTGGCGGTACCCAAGGCTGGATGAACCAATGGGCCAACCAAATCACACAGTCGGGCACCCGAGGCGCGGGTACCGAAAAGCCCAATGCGCTCGCGGTCGGTGAGTCCAACCCTTTCATCCTGGCTGGGCCAGCACCGGTGCAGCGCGTGCCCCGAGGCCAGGCGGCGACCCAAAAAGGCGCTCTGGGCAATGACCGTACCCGCGAGGCTATGCTTCACTTGTACCAAGGGGACGATGAGTTATCACAGGCCTTTCGCGCCGGAGCCCAAAGCCGGGCCCAAACAGCGCAAATTCTGAGTGAGAACGAGATGGCAAGCATGGTGGGCGACCGCCAGGAAATGATGGCCGCCAATAATGGCGCGCCAAGCGCCAAGGGCCTGCTGCTCGACGCCCAGTACCTCGGAACGCTCATGCGCCGGGACCGTAGCTTGCGCATAGGCTTTCTGTCGGCGGGTGGTTGGGACACGCACGCCAACCAAGGAGCGGCCCAAGGCCAGCTGGCGAACAACTTGACCAGCTTGGCCAGCGCACTGGTGCAACTTCGCAAAGACTTTTCTCAACCCAACGATGTGGTGATGGTTTGCAGTGAATTTGGCCGGACGAGTGCGGAGAATGGGACACGGGGTACCGACCACGGCCATGGCAACGCGCTTTGGCTGATGGGTAACAAAGTGCAGGGCGGACGCTGGCACGGACAATGGACCGGATTGGACCAGGGCAATCTGCACGAGGGGCGCGACCTGCCGGTACACCACGATTTTCGGGCGGTGTTTGCCCAGGTAATGCAGCGTACCCAAGGGCTCAGCGGAGCCGACCTCGATGCTTTGTTTCCCGGACTGGTGTGGGACCGGGCCCTCGACAAGCTCATGAAAAGTTAATGCGCCTCAACATGACTGCCGACACGACTCCGAAATCTTCTACGCACCCCGGCAGCCCCTGGAGCCACACCCTGCAACAGGTACGCCGTGTCTGGGCGCTGGCCTGGCCTTACTTCTTTTCGGAAGAAAAATGGCGCGCGCGGGCCATGCTGTCGGCCATCGTGGCGCTCAATCTCGCCCTGGTCTATATGGCGGTACTCTTCAACGACTGGAACAAGCTGTTCTACGACGCCTTACAAGAGAAAAATCAATCGGTGTTTTGGACCCAGCTGGGGCGCTTCAGCTACCTGGCTTTCGCCTACATCGTGATCGCGGTTTACAAGTTCTACCTCACGCAACTGCTGGAAATGCGCTGGCGCAGTTGGATGACGCGCCACACCTTGCAGCGCTGGCTTGCGGGCCAGGCGTTTTATCGCTTGGAATTGGCCCGCTTTGGCACCGCTGATCCGGCGTTGGAGGCCACCCCCGACAATCCGGACCAACGCATTGCCGAAGACATCAACCAGTTTACCGGGCTGACTTTGGGCCTGAGCATGGGGCTTCTCAACTCCTTGGTCACGCTAGGCAGCTTCGTAGGAATATTGTGGGGTCTGTCGGGAGGCTTTGCCTTTAGCGTAGACGCGCAGGAATACAACATTCCCGGATTTATGGTGTGGATGGCGCTGCTGTATTGCGCGGTGGGAAGTTGGCTCACGCACCGCATTGGCCGACCGCAGATTCCGCTGAACTTCGCGCAGCAACAGGTTGAGGCCGATTTTCGCCACCACATGATCCGGGTGCGCGAATACAGCGAATCGATCGCGCTGGACCGTGGCGAGGCGGTAGAGCGCCGCCAAATGGAGTCGCGATTTGGGGCGGTGATGGCCAACTACCTGCGCCTGATCCAAGCGCAAAAGAACCTGGTCTGGTTCACCAGTTTTTTTGGACAGGCGGCAATGGTGTTTCCATTTGTGGTGGCCGCGCCGCGCTTTTTTAGTGGTGTGATTCAGCTGGGGGAGCTGATGCAGATCTCGAGCGCCTTTGGTCAGGTGCAAGGCGCCTTGAGCTGGTTTGTGGACAGCTACCCCAACCTTGCAAGCTGGCGCGCTACCACCGACCGATTGACGCATTTTGAGGTCTCGTTGCAGCGACTGGAGGCCAACGCCCCAGCTGCTGCCCTTCAACCGGGCAGCGAATTACGCACTGAAGATTTGGGCGTCGCTTTACCGAGCGGCGTGGCCCTGCTGGCGCACACTGCATTGCAAGCGCACGTGGGCGAGCGTGTGCTGCTGGAAGGACCTTCAGGGGCGGGCAAATCCACGTTGTTCCGGGCCTTTGCCGGGATTTGGCCCTTCTCCAGCGGCACGGTTGAACGCCCCTTAGATGCCATGTTTATCCCTCAGCGGCCGTATTTTCCTAATGGACCGCTGCGAGACGCTCTGGCGTATCCGGAGTTGCCCGCGCGTTACAGCGAGTCCCAAATGCAAGATGCCCTACGGTGGGCCTTGCTGCCGGACATGGCCGGCCAGTTGGACCACGCAGACTTGTGGGGCCAAAAACTCTCGGGTGGTGAACAGCAAAGGTTGGCGTTGGCGCGGGTCTACCTCAAACAGCCGCAATGGGTGTTTGCTGATGAAGCAACCAGCGCACTCGACGCCGATAGTGAGGCCATGCTTTACCAAAGACTGGTCGACTTGTTGGCGCAGCGTGGCGGCGGTCTGGTATCGATTGCGCACCGCCCCGGGGTGGCACGGTTTCATACCAAAACCTGGCGGCTCGAACCGCAAGTGAGCGGCGCGCGCTTTGCGATCGTAGAAAAAACGCTTTAAGCGCGCGAAGACGCTGCGCTAAATGCCGCAAACCCTTTGGCACGGAGGTCACAGGCCGGGCAGGCGCCGCAACCATAGCCCCAAGCGTGGCGTTGGCTGCGTTCTCCCAGATAGCAGGTGTGGGTGTGCTCGACGATCAGGTCGACCAAATCACGGCCTCCGCCCTTGCCATCCGCCTGCTCACCCAAATCGTGCGCCAATCGCCAGGTGGCGGCCTTGTCGATCCACATGAGTGGGGTCTCGATCAAAAAGCGGCGGTCCATTCCCAGCGACAGCGCAAGCTGCATGGCCTTCATGGTGTCGTCGCGGCAGTCGGGGTAGCCCGAAAAATCTGTCTCACAAACACCGGTGACGATGACTTGCAGGCCGCGGCGGTAGGCGAGCGCAGCGGCCAGGGTCAAGAACAAAAGGTTGCGTCCGGGCACAAAGGTATTGGGCAGGCCGCTGGCCTGGAGGGCGATGGCGGTGTCGCGCGTCAGGGAGGTTTCGCTCACCTCCCCCAGCACCGCAAGGTCCAGCAGGTGGTCATCGCCCAATTGGGTGGCCCATGCGGGAAAGCGCGCACGCATCTCGCGCAACACATTGAGGCGAGCACCAAGCTCAACGTGATGGCGCTGGCCATAGTCAAAGGCCACCGTTTCGACCCGCTGGTATTTGGACAGCGCGTATGCCAAACAGGTGGTGGAGTCCTGGCCTCCGGAAAACAGAACGAGAGCGGTGGTGTGCATAAGACCTGATCTTAAATGGAGCAGGCCTGAGGCACTAGAGATCACTCACTGTTAAAGCACGAAATCCGAAAGCACCACCTTAGTCACGCCCATGATCTGAACTTGAAACTCAATCGTGGCGGCGTTGCCGTCAGTATCTCCATAGATCACCAGATTGGATCCCACCTTTTCGCTCCACAGCGAGTAGCTCTTGGCGCTGGTTCCAAGGGTGCCGGTGTTGACAAACGCCTGGTCTCCAGAAACGTTGCTGTTGGCGTCAATCCCACTGAGGTCAATCTTGTCAATGCCGCTGGTGAGGTCGTATACCTTGTCGC
>Ga0214921_10003232_pt1 | contig 25220 bp, 25 predicted proteins | sample LL1505_MetaG_FD_177992 | JGI IMG/M metagenome (GOLD analysis project Ga0214921, IMG submission 177992) | Freshwater microbial communities from Lake Lanier, Atlanta, Georgia, United States - LL-1505 | ecosystem: Environmental > Aquatic > Freshwater > Lake | place: USA: Georgia | collected...
ATCTTCTGTTTTAAATTTCTCCACGAATTCAAGTGTTTTTACACCTGTAAATTTATACCTTGTCATATAAAAAACAAAGGTAATAAAATTTATAAATTTGTGCGACCTAAACGCCTATACCTATAATTTAAAATTTAGGGTTGTATGCTCAACTAAAACGTGCTTTGTTTGGTTCAAAAATTGATTAAAAATTTTTTAAAGGAATGCTTTTAAAATGATGAAAAATTAGAGTAATTGCAGTCATACTTTAACCCTAAAAATTTAACAATTATGTCAATTAAAAGATCAGCTATAGCCCTTTGGAATGGCTCTGGCAAAGACGGAAAAGGTACAGTAAGTACCGCAAGTGGCGTATTAAGCAATGCTCAATATTCTTTCAATACTCGTTTTGAGCAAGGTATTGGCACTAATCCTGAAGAATTAATTGGTGCAGCCCATGCAGGTTGTTTTTCTATGAAACTTGCATTTGTACTGCAAGCAGCAGGAATTACCGCAGAAAGTATAGATACAAAAGCCATTGTAAACCTTGAAAATGGTGCAATCAACGAAATTGTATTGCAAACCAAAGTAAAAGCAGCCAATTTATCGGCAGAAGATTTTGCAACTTATGCAAACGATGCCAAAGAAAACTGCCCAATTTCAAAATTATTCACTGCGAATATTGTTTTAGAGGCAGAATTAGTATAAAAAAATTTATTTTTCAATACCTCATCCCAACCCTACTCATAAAACAGAGTAAAAAAAGTCCCTCTTCTTAGGAGAAGAGTTGGGATGAGGTGTTTGCTTATTTTTTCTTTCCTTCCATTATATTCAGCTAATTTCCTATTTTTGTAAGCTAAAATTCAACCTATTTATGTTATCCATCAACAATCTTTCATTTTTCTTTGGTTCTAGAGTAATGTACGACGAAGCCAATCTTCACATTAAACCTAAAAACAGAATTGGTTTAATTGGGGCAAATGGTACGGGCAAATCTACTCTTTTAAGAATAATTGTTGGTGAATATCAGCCAGATGAAGGAAGTATAAGCAAAAGCAACGATTGTACTATTGGTTTCTTAAACCAAGATTTAATGTCGTATCTTTCTGATGAAAGTATCTTAAATGTGGCCATGCAGGCTTTTGAAAGAGCAGTGCAGGTGCAAAAAGAAATTGACATTATTTTACATAAAATGGAAACCGACTACACCGATGATTTGGTGGATAAATTGGCCAATTTGCAAGAAGAATTTGACCGACTCGACGGTTACAACATGCAAAGCAAAACCGAAGAAATTTTGGAAGGTTTGGGTTTTAATACCGATGATTTGCAACGTCCACTAAGAGAATTTTCTGGTGGATGGAGAATGAGGGTGATGTTGGCGAAACTTTTATTGCAAAAACCATCACTTTTGATGCTTGATGAGCCTACCAACCACATGGATTTGCCTTCTATTCAATGGATTGAAAATTATTTGGTTTCGTATGAAGGAGCTTTGATTGTGGTTTCGCACGATAGACAGTTTCTAGACAATACCACCAATATGATTGTGGAGGTTTCTGGTGGGAAATTGAATACTTATGCCGGCAATTATTCATTTTATGTAGAAGAAAAAGAACTGCGTAAAGAAATTCAGAAGGGAGCATTTGAAAATCAGCAAGCAAAAATCCGTCAGACTGAACGATTTATAGAAAGATTCCGTTCCAAAGCTTCAAAGGCTTCTTTGGTGCAATCTAAAGTAAAGGCGCTTGATAGAATGGAAATTATAGACGATGTGATTGATGAAAGTGCCAAAGTAAATTTTAAATTCAATGTAAATAATCACCCCGGCAGAACCATTATCAACCTTGAAAACGTGAGCAAAAGCTACGGGCCAAGAAAAATATTGCAAAATTCTACGGCAATGATTGAGCGTGGCGATAAAATTGCCCTCATTGGTGCCAATGGTAAAGGAAAATCTACATTATTGAGAATAATTTCTGGCTCAGAAATCATTGACGGTGAAGCAAAATTGGGTCATAATGTGAGAGCATCGTTTTTTGCACAGCACCAATTAGAATCATTAAATATAGAAAACACACTTTTAGAAGAACTCTCACAGGCAGGCAGTGGCAAGAATGAAATGGAATTGAGAGGAATTCTGGGATGTTTCTTGTTTTCTGGTGATGATGCGTTTAAAAAAATTAAAGTATTATCAGGTGGGGAAAAATCTAGGGTAGCTTTGGCAAAAACTTTGATTTCTGAAGCCAATTTTTTAATGCTAGATGAGCCAACCAATCACTTGGACATGCAGTCAGTAAATATTCTGATTCAGGCACTTGTGCAATACGAAGGTACTTTTGTTGCCATTTCACATGATAGACATTTTGTGAGCAACATAGCCAATAAAATTTGGTACATAGAAGACCACGAAATTAAAGTTTTCCCCGGCACTTATGATGAATACAACACTTGGCGTAGGGAATTAGACACCAAAAAAGCACCTGTTCAAAATGCTAGTCCTAAAGCGGCTCCCAAAGTAGTACAAACGCCTACACAAACAGAAGAAAAAAAGAAAGAACAAAATAAACTTAAAAAACAACTGCAAGAGCTAGAGGAAAAAATGGCTACAGCAGAAAAAACCAAAGCACAAATAGAAGAGCAACTCGCCGACCCAGCTGTTTACGGCAACCCTACCAAATTAATGGAAGTAAATGCCAAATTTGAAAAAGCAAATAAGGAATTAAGTATCCTTACTGCTCAGTGGGAAGAGGTTTTTATGCAGGTGGAGTAGATAAACATTAATTATAAACTATGTTGAATTTTGAAATTAAATTACATATTGGTGCAAATGACATTACTTTTGGTATGCATCGAAATAAAGTTTGGGAAATTTTAGGTATTCCTGAAACAAGTACTGAAAAATCAAATTTTCAATTTGAGGATATAAATATTATAGAATCCGCAAAAGATTGTTATTGGGAAAATGAATTACAAATTAGCTACAATGATAACCTATTTGTAAATTTTTTGGAATTTTATGGTAAAGATTCTAAAAATACAAATGTTTCATTAGATGGAATAAACATTTTTAAAACTCCAGCTGTAAATGTTATTAAGCATGTTGTGGAAAAATATAATACTTATTTTGATAATACAGATGAAGAAATACCTTATTCTTATACATTTAAAGATTTAGATTTAAGTTTTTGGAGACAAGAAATACCTTTATTAGATGAAAATCATTTTGAAATTTCAGAATCTGATGAAGGTAAATATTTTTGGAGTTTTGGTTTTGGAGATAAAAATTATTACAATAACTAGAAAATTTCATACCCAATGTCTACATAACGGACTAGCTTACAACATCAAACAAAATACTTTACCAAATATTTTCCTACCCATCATTTCGCCCCGCTGGGGCTCAGCTACTTTCCTTGTATTATGCTACCAACATATTGCTCCGCTGGAGCAAAAACATCTGTATTTGGTAAATTATTTTCAAAAAAATCGCTTAATGAATTGCCCCAGAGGGGCGAAATGTTGGTAGAAATAAATTATTGTTTGATTCTAGAGCCCCAGCGGGGCGAAATGTTTTTGGCTTTATCTTACCAACATTTTGCTCCGCAGGAGCAAAAATATCCATAGTTTTAATAAAAATTCATATAAAATCTTCCTTTTTTAAGCTTAATTTCTTTAATTGAAAAAAATATAATTCAAGATGAGTAATTATTTTAAAGAGAAGTTTTTACATTACATTTGGCAACATCAACTTTTTGATAAAGAAGGCATTACTACCCAAAATAATGAGGAAATTCTCGTAATTCATCCTGGCTATTACAATACCAACGCAGGCCCCGATTTTTTACAGGCAAAAATCAAAATTGACAACATTGAATGGAATGGCGCAGTTGAAGTGCATTACAAAAGTTCGGACTGGTTGTTGCACAAACACCATGAAAATCAAGCTTATGAAAATGTAATATTGCATTTGGTTTGGGAAAATGATATTGAAATTTTGTATCAAAATGGGCAAGTAATTCCTGTAATTGCACTTAAATTTAGAATTCCTTACCAATTTGTGTATCAGTTTGAGAATTTAATTAAGACCCAAGCCTTTATTCCTTGCGAAAATTTAATTCAAAATGTACCCAACATTGTGATTAAAAAAACAATGGAAAGGGCCATGATGAACCGTTTTGAGAACAAATCTGAAATAGTGTTGGCTCGTTATCAACAAAACCAATCCAATTGGGAAGAGACTGCCTATCAAACTATTGCGTTTGCATTTGGCTTAAAAATAAATGCCGATACTTTTTTGAGATTGGCTACCGCTTTACCGATAAAATATCTCTTAAAACACAGAGATAATCTTTTGCAACTAGAAGCATTGCTTTTTGGTGTAGCAGGTTTTTTAACATCTCCGCCAGAGGATGAGTACTCTGCTAAATTGCAAACAGAATATCAATTTCTTAAACATAAATATCAACTAAACAATGAATTACATGTTTCTGAATGGAAGTTTCTAAGGTTGCGTCCTGTGGCATTCCCTACTGTGAGACTTGCCCAATTTGGTGCTTTGGTACATACAATTCCCAATTTTTTTAACCTAATTTCACTTTTAGAAGCACCAGAGAAATTCCTTAAAAAATGGACAATTACCCAATCTGATTATTGGCAAAATCACTATCAATTGGGGGTAAAAGCCAACTCAAAAATTGGAAAAGTGGGCAACGATATGCTATTTTCTATTGTAATCAATGCTATTGTACCACTGGTTTTTGCACAAGCCCAAGAAAATGAACAATATGAACTGAAAGAAAATTGCTTTTATTTACTAGAAAAATTAAAACCAGAAAAAAACAGTATTTTAGCACATTGGGAACAAATGGGAGTAAAAGCGAGCAATGCTGCAGATAGCCAAGCATTATTAGAATTGTACAAAAACCAATGTTCACAAAAACAATGTTTGCAATGCAGTATAGGAAATCACATAATGAAAACCAGTAAAAATGAATAATGCCATTTTGTTTGCTTTTCATTTCATTTTTATTGGTACATTGCTTGGCTTGTATTTTAAATTTGATAAGAACACAAATCACCGTAAATTGTTGATTTTTATATTGATAATCAAAATTATAGCAGGTTGGGCACTTGGTTGTTTATACTTTTTTTACTACAAAGATGGTGATACTATTCAATATTATTTAGAAGCTCAAAAGGTATATAACAAACTTTTTCCCTCAATCAAAGATTACTTTTCTTATGCTTTTCTAAACGACTACACCAAAGTTGGTTATGGTACTACTATGTACCCAACAGCCTTTGCATTTTACAAACTTATGGCGCCTTTGTATGCCTTTTGTGGAAAAAATTATTGGCTCATGAGTATGTATTGCTCTCTATTTTCAGCTATTGGTACTTATAATTTAATATTGACAATCAAATATTTATACCCTAAATTTTACATGCCAACTCTGTTGTCAACGCTGTTTTTTCCTACAGTTGTTTTGTGGAGTGCAGGACTTATGAGAGAACCAATTGTGATAGGAGCAATGTGTTTTTTACTATCAATGGCATTAAAATTTAAATCGAGGGTTATGATTTCATGGTGGATGTATTTATTAATTCCGATTTTTTTATATTGGGTCTTAATCTTTAAATATTACTATTTTATGGCATTTGTGCCAATGCTTTTTTTGATAATAATTAGCCGATGGCAGTTTAATAAATTTATATTGATGGCTTTTTCTGTTTTTAGTTTTGTGTTTTTTATTTTCATTGTACAAAAAATTCATTTGAATTTTCAACTTTCAAAAATATTTCCCTTAGTAGTTGCCAATCACGATGGAAACATAGAATTCTCTTATTTTTCAGTAAAAGGACGACCCATCAATCCTCAAAATGTTGTTTTATTTTATCATTTAGAAGGAAATGCAAATTCATTTTTAATCAATTTACCCAAAGCCATTTATTCAGGATTTTTCTTGCCACAAATTACTGATACTAATAAAGTTATTAAAATTGTAACAGGATTTGAAAACACCATTTTGTTTTTTCTTTTTCTATATTGTAGTTGCAAACTTTTGTATAAAAGTGATTATAAAATACTCATTACCAAAGAGTTTATTTGGTGTATGGTGATGATATTGCCATTGGCAATACTTTTGCCATTTACAAGTCCTAATTTGGGCTCGTTGGCAAGGTACAAAATTGCTTATTTGCCCTTTTTATCGGCTATACTCATTTACTATTCAGGCTTATGTGATTTTTTACTAAAATTGATAGCATCAAAAAATGTACTAGGTATAAAAAACAAATAAGTCAATAACCAAGGATGAAAAATAGCACCAATATTGAAAATATAAAAAGTGCCAACATGAAACAAAATGCCTATTATCAAATAAAATTGGCGAAGTTTTTGATTGAAAAAGGCCAATAAAAAAGTAATTTGAAATAAAAAAGCAAACAAAGGCAAAAGCAGACAAAGTAAATAATTTTTTGATAACCAAATACTTACATCGTTAGGATGCAAAAGTAAAAAGGTTTTAAAGTTACTTGCCTCAGCCCAAGTGAAACCAGATGAAAAAAGTTTTTCCAGCCCTGCAAATGTATAAGCCAAACAAATGGTGAGTTGAATGGCCCCCATTAATTTCCCATTCCACTTTTCGTTTTGGTTCCAAAAAATAAATAAATAGCCTACATAGGTAAATAATAAATATCCATGATCAATTTTATTGAAAGAGAAAAACAAAGCTTGTAAATAGCTAAATATGAGCATGGTAGCAAGCTTTATGCCCCATTTTGTGTAAAAAAAGTTTAACAAAGCACTTAGCCACATTATAACTAGCAAAGTTTTCACAACAACTAAATGGGGATAAGGCAAAAATGATATTATTTTGAGAGGAGAATAAAAAATTGAAATTTCATCAAGCTTGGTGTACAAAATCCACCAATCAAAAGTAATATAAAACAAAAAACTAAAATAGATGATATGCAATACTTTACCTTGCATTTTTGAAGTAGAAACATCTTTATTCAGTAAAAAGTCAAAAGTGCTTTTGAATGATAAAACGAATACAATGGAAATAGCAAATAGGATTCTAAGAAGAAACTGGTCTATTTTTAGTAAATAAAATTCTGTAGGAAATCTGCTTTTTTCAAGTATAAATCTTGGGTAAAAATGAGTAAGAATGAAAGTGAAAAAATCATTCTTGCCACCATTCAAATATGCCAAAAATTCATTTCTTCCATAAACTAAATAGCTTACAGTAAGCGAAATAACTATAAAAACATACAGTATTATTTTGTGTTTTTTGGCCAAATTGCTATTGTTTTGGTTGCTGTGGAATCTTTAAAATTATAAATTCTTTTTTCCTCAATGGCTAATTTGCTTTTGGCAGGAAGCAATGCCGAAGTTTGTTGTAGAAATTCATTAATTTTATTATTAATCAAATATTTACGAACTAAATAATGCCATCTTTCGGGTTCAAATGGCCCAAGTTTGGTAGAAATTTCATGCTTTTTTTGAAGGCTATCTATTACCCAAACCGAATAAATCACTTGCTGACTTTCGTGCACAGGTTTTTCTGCAAACATACCTAGTCGCAAAAAAGGAAAAAAATCTGTGTAAAATGCAAAAGGAAGCAAAAATGCAGCAAAGATAGATAGGTAAATAAGCTTTATTTTGTGAAATTGCATAACAAAGATTGGATAAACAAAAATATATGTTTTCGGGGTTTTATAAGCTTATTCTAGTATTTCTTTTTTTTATAATGTTGCTGTGTTGGGGATTTTTGTTGATTCCATATCAGCAAACTTTGCATTTGATTCAACAATTTCTGTTATCAAATTATGATTATGCTACTCAGTTATATATTATTAAAAAGTTTGTAAGCATCTCATTATTAATGTATTTAAAAACTTTTTTGGTTCTTTTTTCTACTTCACTCTTTGTGCTTTTTTATTTTTTCAAAGATTTTATCACTATACGAATTCATCAAAATTGGTATGTTTTTAAGCAATTCAAAATCAATACTTTTCCCCCACTTTGGTATGTACTTATTATTTCTTTTGTTTTTAAAATGTATTTCTTGGTGCATTTACCTTTACATCTCGATGAGCTTTTTTCATTTTTGTACCTCACTAGTAAAGGATTTTTTACTACAATTTCCTATTATCCAGGTCCTAACAATCATGTTTTTTACAATATTTTGGTAGTGATTTTACTAAAATTGAATGTGCCCATTGTGTTGTCAATCAGGCTTCCTAGTTTGTTGGCATCGCTTGTAGTTCAGTATCTTTTGTTCGAAATCGGACTTCGTTTTTTTAGCCAACGCAAAGCTTTGTTATTGGCTTTAGTGCCCTGTGTAGCCAATTATTTTTTCTTTTATTCAGTGCAAGGCAGAGGATATGTACTAGCTATCATGTTATTTATCATGGCTTTATATTTTTTTTATTTCTTCAATCAGCCAAAGTTAATTGTAGCAATTTTGATGGGGTTAAGTTTATTCACAATCCCTACCATGATTTTACCCATTATTTCTTGGGTTTTGTTTGTAAGGTTTTACAAGCAACTGCGACTAAAGGATATATTAAAACTTATGTCATTTATGCTTTTATTCACTCTCTTATTTTATAGCCAAATTCTGTTTGTTACAGGAAGTAAGGCTTTATTTATGAATGGTTGGGTAACTCAGCATTTAAGTTTTGCCCAATTTATTTCAAGTTTACCTCAACAACTTTTACAGTATTTTCAGTTTTTTGTAGGATTTGACAGTTTTTGGGTGCTTTTACTACTTATTCCAATGGGTTTTATTTTTAAGAAATCAACCTTTAATGTGTTTTTTGGTTGTAATTTAATTGTTTTTCTTGGTTGGATCTTGGTAATGAAACAGTTTCCTTTTAGTAGAATATTTTTAATTATTCACCTTCTTTTTTACATTTTCTGGGTGGTTAATCTTGAAAAGTGGATCTTGTTACAACTGTTTTTGCTATTTACTGTGGCAAATCTGACTTTCAATATTTTTCAAACTTCTGAATTTATAGCATCTCAAAACGTTGAAAATCAAAAATTAACTAAAATGCTATCTAAAAGTTGGCAACATCAAAATTTAAGTTGCAAAAACGAATACGACTATTATTATTTCCAATTTCTGATAACTGATATAAAAAGCAATATAAAACTCGTTTGGAATCAAAATCAACATGAACGATTTAAATATATTAATTAAAAATTTTAAACAACAATTTGATACTTATTATGTTATTATTAAATAAATCTATGAAAAAGACCCTCTTTGCTTTCATCATTGTGCTACTGGTTGCATGCAAACCAGCAGATAAAAAAGTAGTTGAATTTAAATCTCAAAAACCTATGAATACGAATGATACTTTGGCTGTAGCCACACTTGGGGCAGGCTGTTTTTGGTGTGTAGAAGCTGTATTTCAAAACCTTAAGGGTGTAAAGAAAGTGGTTTCTGGCTATATGGGTGGCAATTCAGCCAATCCTACTTATAAAGAAGTTTGTACAGGACTTTCTGGTCATGCCGAAGTTTGTCAAATTACTTACAACCCGCAGGAAATTAGTTTTGAAGAAATTTTGGAAGTATTTTGGAAAACCCACGACCCAACCACTCTAAATCGTCAAGGCAATGATGCTGGTACTCAATACCGTTCTGCCATTTTCTATCATACTGAAGAACAAAAAGTTAAAGCAGAATTTTACAAAAAAGAAGTGGACAAATCTGGTTCATATTCAAATCCTTTGGTAACAGAAATTACTAAGGCTTCCACTTTTTACCCTGCTGAGGATTATCACCAAAATTATTTTAATCAAAATGGTAGCGAGCCATATTGCAGATATGTGATTCAACCAAAAGTAGAAAAATTTAAAAAAGTGTTTCAACAAAAATTAGCTAAGTAAAAAAAAGCCCTCTTATGTTTTAAGAGGGCTTTTCTTTTTAATTATTTTCTAATATCTTAAACAACTCATCCAATTTAGGAGTAAGAATAATTTCTGTTCTACGGTTTTTGGCTCTAGCTTCAGCCGTTTTTCCTTCAGCTACTGGCACATATTCACTATGACCACCTGGAGTAACTTTTTTAGGGTCAACGCCTTCATTCACAAGAAGTTTTACAATTGAAGTAGCTCTTAAAACAGATAAATCCCAATTGTCGTTAATTTTTGCATTTGGTTTCATGGGCACATCATCCGTGTGGCCTTCTACCGAAACATTTATATCACTCTGATTTTTAAGTACTGTTGCTAATTTTTTCAAAGCTTCAGCACCATTTTTATCAACTTCTATTGAGCCAGAACTAAACAATAATTTTTCTGAAAGTGAAACATATACTTTGCCATTTTTAATATTTACACTCAAGTCTTTACCGTTAAATGCAAGCAAGGCCTCACTTACTTTATTTTTAAGTTCGTTTACAGCTTTGTCTTTTTTGGCCAAAACTTCTTCCAATTCTTTTACTCGTGATTCTCTAGCTTTCAGTGAGTTACTTAACTCATTTAGCTCAGCAGCCATTTCTGAATTCTTTTTTGAGGCTAATTGTAATTCCTCTTCTTTTCGTAAAATATTACTTGTCAGTGAACTAGATTCTTTAGAACTATTATCAAGCAATGATCTGTAATCTTTTTTCAGCCTATCATTTACTCTTACTTCTTCATCATACAAATTTTTAATTCTTCTAAAAGAACCATTGCTGAAACTTGTATCTTCTTTTAAGGTAGCATTTTCTTTACTTAATGTATTGACTTTTGTTTTAAACTTTTCATATTCAGCCTTATAGCTTGCAAGACTATCATTGCAAATTGTTTTATCGGCATCAGTCTTTACTTTTTCAGCCAGCAAACGATCATATTTTTTTTGAGTAACACAGCTCGATAAAAGTACCAAGCCAACCAATCCGGTATAAAAAGCGTATTTCATATAATTTTGCAATTGAGTTCTTTTTGTAGCTAAACGAACATTAGCTTATAATATTTTCAAAAATACTATTAAGAACTTATCTTGCAATGACATACTTGATATTTAATTCAATTTTATTTCTATACCTCTAATATTTAATGACTTATGCAAACTGTAAACACTAAAACCATGTTGCCAGCGAATACATTGGCAAATGAAGTAATTTTGATCACTGGCGGTGGCACTGGCTTGGGCAAATCTATGGCAAAGGGATTTTTGCAATTGGGAGCAAAAGTAATTATTTGTAGTAGAAAAATAGAAGTAATTGAAGCTACTGTAAATGAATTACATACAGAAACTGGAGGTGAAATTGCAGGTACTACTTGCGATGTAAGAAAATACAATGAAATTGAAGCTGTAATTGCTTTTGGAATTGAAAAATATGGAAAAATAACGGCTTTGGTAAACAATGCGGCGGGTAATTTTATTTCTCCTACTGAAAGACTTAGTTTTAAAGCTTTTGATATCATTGTGGATATTGTGTTAAAAGGTTCTTACAATGCAACTTTGGCTTTAGGAAAATATTGGATTGAAAACAAAATACCTGCTAAAGTACTGAGTATTAGTACTACTTATGCAACTACTGGTTCTGCTTTTGTGGTGCCGTCTGCCACGGCAAAAGCTGGTGTTTTAGCACTAACTCGTTCACTAGCAGTTGAATGGGCAAAATATGGCATTCGATTAAATGCTATTGCTCCAGGGCCATTTCCTACAGAAGGAGCTTGGAAAAGACTTTTCCCTCACGAAATGGAAGATAGATTTGATCCTCTTGCCGAAATTCCATTAAAAAGATTTGGCAAACATGAAGAATTGATGAACCTTGCAAGTTACTTAATGTCAGATTATTCTGCTTATATCAATGGTGAAGTTGTAACAATTGATGGAGGAGAATGGCTACAAGGAGCAGGAGAATTTAATTATCTAGAAGGCATCACTGCCGAAGAATGGGATGTAATTGAAAAACAAGTAAGAGGGTAGGGAGTTATCAGTTTTCAGTTCTCAGTTTAGAGTTTTATTCAATGGTTATAATTCAAAATTAAGAATTCAACATTCAAAATTTCTCTTGTGCTTTCTTTTTCATCTATATTAGCCAATAAAATTGCTCTTACCAAAATAGAGGACGAAATTACCTATAATGCTCAAATTGAGCTTTTTATTTTAAGACTTGACCAAATTCATGAAGGAATAAGTGGAAATAAATGGTTTAAACTAAAGTATAATTTAGAAAAAGCACAAATTGAAAACAAATCCACTCTTTTAAGTTTTGGTGGTGCATATTCCAATCATTTGCATGCCGTAGCCTCAGCAGGCAAATTGCTTAACTATAAAACCATAGGCATCATTCGTGGTGAAGAACCCATTTCAAACCCTACCATTTTTTCCTTAAAAGAGTTGGGAATGAATTTAATACAAGTTTCTAGAAGTGATTATCAGCAAAAAAACACGCATGAATTTTATGAAAAATATATTTCTCCACTTGGAGATGATATTTATGTAATTCCTGAAGGTGGCACCAACGAATTTGCCATAAAAGGCACTTCTGAAATTTGGAATTTATTGACTTTTGAACCTGATTATTTAAGTGTCCCTGTTGGCACAGGAGGCACACTAGCTGGCTTGGCAAGTTCTAACAACGACTATACTTCTCTATTAGGTTTTGTAGCGTTAAAAGGGGCTCAATATCTTGAAAATGAAATTGCACAACTAAGTAATCATCAGCACGTACCTACTTATTTTCACAATTATCATTTTGGTGGTTTTGGCAAGTATTCGCCTGAATTACTTTTATTTATAGAAGAATTTGAAAAAAATCACAAAATCCCACTTGAGCAAGTTTATACCGGAAAAATGATGTTTGGCATTTATGATTTAATAAAAAATGGCTATTTCAAACCACATTCAAAAATTGTGGCTATTCATACTGGTGGTTTGCAAGGGAAATTAAGTCAATAAATCTAAAAAAGAACATAAAAAAAACCTCTTCTGAAATTGAAAAGAGGATTTTTTATGTATTGATAGTTGCCTATTTTTCTTTTACTTTCTTAGGTTTTTCAAGATATACCTCAGAATAATCTCTAATTTGCATTGGGTTGTTAGGGAAGTTTTTCACATACGATTGTACCAATCTATATCCTTCGTCGTACCACAACACGATAAATGGTGCATCAGACATTAAAATTTGTTCCGCCTTTAAGAATTTTTTATTGGCTTCTTCAGTAGTTTTTGCCTGTAATGCTTCCTCAAAATATTTATCAAACAATGGGTTTTTGTATCTCATAAAGTTAGGATACGAAACCGCTTTAGGGTCTTTAGGCACATCTTTTCCATAAAACAATGAAAGGAAGTTTTCTGGACTAGGAAAATCTGCACTCCAACCTTTTAAGTAAAAATTAGATTTACCACCCAACATATTGTCAACCAACTGAGCATTAGGTATAATTTCTAATTTTACATTGATATTCAAATGCTCTTTTAATTGTTTTTGAACTTCAATTGCCACGTTAGATTTTCTTTCTCCATCAGAGTTTAATTGTAACACAATTTCTGGGAAACCTTTTCCGTTTGCATAACCAGCTTTTGCAAGAAAATATTTAGCTGAGTCAATATTTAAAGTATAACCTTTAATACTATCAATAGGATAATTTGAAAACGAAGGAGGAGTAATTCCGTGAATACCAGGTGCAAATCCTTCACCGTTTAATACATATTCTAAAATTGTTTTTCTATCAATTGCATAAGAAAATGCTTTTCTTAGGTTTTTGTTTTTAAACATGTCACCAGTGTTTAAAAATGCCAAGAATTGAGTAGCCATCTCTGGTTTACGTTGCAATTCGTATTGGCTGTATTCTCCGTTTTCGTTTGAGCCAGCATCTTCTAAAATATCAATAATGTACTCTGTTGGCAAGCGATAAATCATGCTAAAAGTGCCTCTTTTAAACTCGAAAAGCTCTGTTTTTTTGTCTTTTATAAAACGAATATCAACAGCATCAAGGAAAGGCAATTTATTGTTAAACTCATCTACACCATGGTATTTGTCGTTTCTTTTTAAGATTACCGACATCTCATCATCCACATTTTGTAAAATAAAAGGACCAGAACCTACCGCTTTTACTCTTAAATCTAAACCGTATTTGTCAAACGCTTCTTTAGGGAAAATGTATGCAAATGGCATAGCCAATTTTGACAAAAACATTGAACTTGGCTGCGTTAAAAAGAATTGAACGGTATGGTCATCAACTACTTTTATTCCTTCTATTGGTGAAGAAGAACTAGCACCATTGGCAGTAGCATTGTAATGTGCATCAGCACCTTTTATTAAACCTTTAAATGATGTGTAGCCTTGGTTATTAGCACTTTGCGTTGCTAACAGAGTGAAACAATATTCAACATCTTTAGCTGTAAGCAAGCGACCTTTGCCACCTTCAAAACATGGGTCATCATGAAAAAATACGTTCTTCTTTAGTTTAAATGTATAAACCAAGCCAGTAGTATCTACGGTGTAATCTTGTACTAAACATTTTCTTACACTTAAATCTGATGGGTCAAATTTGAATAAGCCTTCATAAATTTGACTTGCGATACGTGTAGAAACTGCATCGGTAATATTATGAGGGAAAAGTGTTTTTAAAAACTCTGATTCATTCAGCTTAAATACTCCGCCATAATATCTACCTCCATTGGCTTTTCTTAAATTGCTACCACTTTCTGATTCTCCACTTTTTTTACAAGAGAAGGTTGAAAAGGCAATTCCTCCTATTACTAACCAGGTTAAAATTTTTTTCATCTACTTAAATTTTTACAATTCAGTTTTATACTCTATCAATTGACCAAAGGTTTCTATTTTTACACAATAGTCACAAATATAGCAATTTGAAGCTATAAATTTATATCATAGATTTGTAAATCAAAAGAATCTCTTATTTTTATTGTATGTATTAATAAAAAATTAATTTAATAGCAATACTATTTTTTACAAATTTGATTTTAAACTACTGATTATTAATCTATTTCTAATAAAATAGGACAATGGTCAGAATGCATGGCATCTTTTAAGATAAACGATTTTTTTAATTTATTTTCCAAATGGGTAGTGGCTAATTGGTAATCTATCCTCCAACCCAAATTTTTACCTCTTGCTCCCGCTCGGTAACTCCACCATGTGTAATGATGAGGTTCTTGGTTAAAATGTCTAAACGTATCAATAAATCCTAATTCCATAAATTTTTGTAGCCATTCTCTTTCTTCTGGCAAAAATCCACTTGAATTGGCGTTTGACTTAGGATTATGAATATCAATAGGTTTATGGCAAATATTGTAATCTCCCATCACAATTAAATGAGGTATTTCAGTGATTAGGTTCTGAATATATTGATAAAAATCATCCATCCATTCATACTTAAAACTCTGTCTTTCATCACCACTTGAGCCAGAAGGCATGTACACATTCAAAACCGAAAAATCTTCAAAATCAAGTCTTATTACTCTTCCTTCTCTGTCATATTTTTCTATTCCACAGCCAATTACAACATTTTTGGGTTTTAATTTTGAAAACACGGCCACACCACTGTAGCCTTTTTTCGCGGCTTCGTGCCAATAAATATCATAGCCAAGTGCCTCAAATGGAGCAGTATCTATTTGGCTTTGAAGTGCTTTTACTTCCTGAAAACCAATAATATCAGGATTTGCAGCTTGCAGCCAAGTGATAAGTCCTTTATCAATTCCTGCCCTGATGCCATTTATGTTGTAAGAGATTATTTTCATTTAAAACTTTTTCCTCTTTTTAATTTAATTAATTCAAATAAGTCTGCCGTAATTATTGATTTTTTAAATTCTATTTTTTCTAAACCGTTATATAAATGTTTATCACCTGTCCAAAGTGTAGCTTTTAAAAAAATGGAAAGTGCGATAAAATCAATATCATTTATATCAATATTTGTTGCTATTTTTTCTGCTTTTATCCATACTTTAGGTGGAATAATAGCTTCGTCTATAAAATGTAATTTAGAATAAATTAACTCTCTAGATTTTTCTAATTGATATTCAGATAGTTTAGATAGTTTTTTTAGTTTATCCCAATGTTTTGAAATTTCAAATTTCATATAAGTACAACTATAAAAAGTAAAATAGTCGCTTGAATTAAAAAAAATGTTACCAATTGTATTTTCAGAGTTTAATAAAAGACTGAAAATGATATTAGTATCAATTACAATTTTCATTGAATTAGCCTTGATTTATTATCATTCCACCAGTTGCTTTTAATTTCTTTTGAAAGTTTATCAACCTCATTTTGCTTTGTTTTTGAGTTGCCAGTTGCTTCTTTGTAACTTAAATAATCAATTAAGTCTTGCAATTCTTTTGTATTAATGGAGGAAGGAAATCTTATAATGATTTCTTTATCTGTTCGTTGTATTGTCATTTTTTTACAATAAAATTATGTCTATTATCTAAAATCTATATTATATCTTCAAAATAATCTAAGGCTTGCATTTTAATTAATTTTTCTTGTTCACCAAGTTTTAAGGGAGGCAATTGGGTCATTGGTTCCCAAATGGGCCAGCCTTCTTGGTCTTGCCCAACTAGTTGATAATAACCAAGTTTCGAAAGCAATTTACAAGTGGCAATATGCATTAAATCCTGCTTTTCTTCTTTTGTAAAAGGATTTTTAATTTTACCCAATTCCTGCACTCCAATTAAAAAAAGGATTGCATTTAAGTCGGCAGGTTTTTTGCCAAGCACATTTTCTAAATTAGTTAATAATATTTGCCATGAGCGTTCTAGCTCTATATCATTAATTTTCATTAGCTGGAGCTTTTTCTGTAGGAACTGTTTCTGCTAAAAACTTTTTCTGAAAGATGAGGATGATAAGTACACCAACAAAAATAGAAGCATCGGCAAAATTGAAAATTGGCCACAAAGCTGTATATTCACCTCCCCAAAGTGGCAAATAATCAGGCAAGTAGCCTTCCCAAATATCCAAATAAAACATGTCTATTACCTGTCCGTGAAACCATGGTGTAATTGAATCATAAGGTGCATTTTGAAGCAAAACTCCATAAAAAGTACTATCCATTACATTGCCAATGGCACCGCCTAAAATGGCCGCCATGCACCAAAGGTAAGTTTTGTGAGCCGTTTTGTGTATGGTATAAATGTAGTAGGCAATGGCCGAAACTGCAATCATTCTAAAAATACTCAAAATAATTTTGCCATAAACAGGCCCTAAAGTAAGTCCGAAAGCCATGCCCGGATTTAAAGTATAATGTAGTTTGAACCAATTGCCGAAGATTTTAATTTCTCCTAGCAAGCCAGGTTGCATATAATAATAAACTAAAAGTTTTATAATTTGGTCTAATGCAATAAGTGATAAGGCAAAAAGATAGTATTTTGTGACGCCGTTTTTAAACATATTAAATAAAATTTTAACGGTAAATATACATAAGGTTTTATAATTATTGGTAAGATTTTCTTTTCAAAAATTTGAATGAAGTGAAAAATAGGTTTTACATTTTTCTCATATTTGTAGAATTAAAATTGTGTTATGTCTAAAGTAAAATCATCCTATTTTTGTCAAAGTTGTGGTTATCAGTCTGCTAAGTGGCTTGGCAAGTGCTCTAGCTGTGGAGAATGGAACACAATGGTTGAAGAATTGATTTCGAAAGAAGACAAGGCAGAAAAACCTTGGAAATCTACCTCAACCACTATTGCTGCCAAACCACAGCCTATTCACACCATAGAAGCTACAGAAAACACAAGAATATTAACTTCTGATAATGAACTAAATAGAGTGTTGGGTGGTGGCATTGTGGATGGTTCTTTGGTATTAATTGGTGGAGAACCTGGCATTGGAAAATCTACTTTGGTTTTGCAGGTGGCTTTGTCACTAAAAGGTATTAAAGTTTTGTATGTTTCTGGTGAGGAAAGTGAGCATCAAATTAAGATGAGGGCAGAGCGAATTCCCCACCAAAGTGAAACTTGTTTTGTTTTGTCAAATACCTCTACTCAAAATATTTTTAAGCAAATAGAAATTTTAGAGCCTGATTTAGTGATTATTGACTCCATTCAAACCATGTCGTCGGCTTTTATTGAGTCGGCTGCGGGGAGTATTTCACAGGTAAGAGAGTGCACAGCAGAGTTGTTGAGATTTGCCAAAGAAACAGCAACCCCAGTATTTTTAATTGGGCATATCACTAAAGATGGTTCATTGGCTGGGCCTAAAGTGCTGGAACACATGGTGGATACCGTGTTGCAATTTGAAGGCGACCGACACATGAGTTATAGAATTTTAAGAACTACCAAAAACAGATTTGGTTCTACCTCAGAACTTGGGATTTATGAAATGACAGGTACTGGCTTGAGAGAAGTGAGTAATCCGTCGGAAATATTAATTTCGCAACGAGATGATGAACTGAGTGGCATCACCATTGGGGCAACATTAGAAGGAAACAGGCCGTTATTAATTGAAGTACAATCACTTGTGAGCATTGCAACTTACGGCACCCCTCAAAGAAGCACCACAGGATTTGACGCCAAAAGACTGAATATGCTCTTGGCAGTTTTAGAAAAAAGAGGCGGTTTTAGACTAGGGACACAAGACGTTTTTTTAAATATAGCAGGTGGAATAAAAGTAGAAGACTCTGCGATAGATTTGGCAGTTTGTGCAAGTTTGATTTCATCATTTACCGAAGTACCTCTTTCTCAGAAAGTTTGTTTTGCGGCCGAGGTAGGTTTAGGAGGAGAAGTAAGGGCTGTAAACCGAGTAGAACAAAGAATTGCAGAAGCACAAAAGCTTGGTTTTGAAGAAATTGTGATTTCAAAATACAACAAATACGTTGGCAATGCTGATGCTAAAATAAAAGTAACTTCTGTTGGCAAACTAGAAGAAGCTTTGGCAGCTGTGTTTGGGTAAAAGATAAATGGGGCGATTGAATTTTAGAAAACTTATCTACTGATTCATAATCTCCCCATTCCATAATCTTTTTAGAAATTCTTGCCATGGAAGAATTAAGATGTTGTTTACCAACCTTGGCAATGGTTCCGTACAAACTACAATGGCTTGTTTTACGTCCTCATATTCTTCCATAAATGCTTTCAAGCCTTTCAAGTGACGGTCTGAGATATTGTCGCTAGACTTTACTTCAATGGCAACTTCATGATTGCCCAACACAAAATCAATTTCTATTTGAGAGGTTGTTCGCCAGTAACTTATTTTATATTCCAAGCCAGCATAATGGCTATGTGCATATAATTCTTGGTAAATAAAATGTTCAAAAACATGACCAAATGCCTCACTTTTATATTCAATTATGCCTCTTTTTAACAAATGATTTACAATGCTAATATCAAAAAAATAAAACTTAGGAGCTTGAATCACTTTTCGTTTTGGTTTCTTTTGATAAACAGGCACTTGTCTGCCAATTAAAGTATCTTCTAAAATATGAAAATATTCTTTAATAGTGGGTGCACTTACACCACAATCTGCAGCAATATTGGTATAATTCAGCATTTCTCCATTGCTAAAAGCAGCAGCTTCTAAAAAACGAGCAAAAACATTGATGTTTCTAATTTTAGCTTCGTTTACAATTTCATCTTTTAAATAATTGCCAACATAAGCAGCCAACAATCGCTTGGGTTGTGCTGTTAAATAATGTTTGGGCAATAAACCATGATTTAAGGCTTTTTCTAAATCAAAATCTGGAATTTCGGCACTCACCAATGGCAATAATTCATAACGCAAAGCCCTGCCTCCTAATAAATTAGTTTCCGTTCTTAATATTTTTCTAGCACTAGAACCACTCATGATAAATTTGACAGAAGTATTGGTAATTAACCAATGTATTTCATTGAGCAATTCTGGCAATCGTTGAATTTCGTCTATAACAACCGTTTTTATTGAAGGGTTTGCCAAGATTGTTTCACGAACTAGAGATGGCTTGCGAAGTAGTCGTTCGTACGTATCTGAAAGTAACAAATCAAACCACAGTGCATCTGGAAATAAGTTTTTTAGCAAAGTGCTTTTTCCTGTTTGTCTAGCACCCCATAAAAACAGGCTTTCTCCCTCAGAATCAATAAGTATTTGTCGTCTATTTATCATGATAATCTAAAGTCCTACTTTAAAATATCATGATAATCTAAAGTAGCACTTTAGATTATCATGATATTCAAAGGTAGAAAGATTATTTTTGAATTCAAATTTTGTAAGATAATTAATTAATAATTAGTATTTAAAAATGAATGATGCTTATTAAAACTCCATCTTATAAATTGTTTCAGCCTTGGAAATTAAACTCTTCTTTCAAAACAATAGGCTGTTAGAAAAAACATATTTTCACTACAAACGTAGGTAGGTAAATGATTATTTTGTAGAACGAATTTATATTTATAGCATGAAAAAAATAGCCCTTTTATTTCTTTTCTTTCAATCATATTGTGCTTTTTCTCAAGAGTTTACAACTGTGCCTGACTCTGCTTTTGAGGCAAAATTAATTAAAATGGGCATTGATAATGATGGTCACAATAAAAAAGTGGCTACCAGTAAAATTAAAAATATTGATAATTTAGATGTATCGAATAGCAAAATAAAAAGCCTAATCGGGATTGAAAATTTTACCAATCTCAAAAAATTGATTTGTAACAACAATGTGATTGAAAACTTAGATTTATCTCACAATCTTTTATTGCAAGAACTTTTCTGTGCTCATAACAAATTAATTAAGCTAAATCTTATTAAAAATGAACATCTTACAATGTTAAATTGTAGCCACAATGCACTGCCCATTATAAATTTATCAAAAAATATTCATCTTACAGATTTGATTTGTAATGCTAATGCATTAAAAGCCTTGGATGTAAGAAATAACACGGCTCTTAAGACAGCTAATTGTGCTGAAAATCAGATTGCTGCATTGAACCTGACTACCAATACTTCTTTGCTAATTTTAAATTGTGAAAAGAATAATATTGTGAATATCAATTTATTATCAAATAATGATTTGCAAGAATTGCACTGTGCTAATAATAAACTGGCTCAATTAAAATTAACCAATCTTTCGCACCTAAACTACTTGTATTGTTCTGACAATAAGCTTATTAATTTGAGCCTTGTGAATAGCCCAAAACTAACACGACTTTTGTGTGCCAACAATAAAATCAACAAAATTGATGTTTCAGAAAATCCTTTATTGACGATTTTGGACTGTAACGAAAATTTGTTAGAAGAACTAGTGTTGGACAAAAACCTGAAATTGAAAATCTTAAAGTGCCAGCACAACAAATTGAAAACCTTAAGTTTAAGCAAAATTCATACCCTAGAAGAAATAGAAGCAGAATTTAACCCTACACTAAAAACCATCAAAATACATAAGCTAATGGATGGCTTTAAAAAAGACGAAACCGCTGAGTGGGTGGAGGAGTGAGGGTGGGTTAGCCCAATTTGTTATTCAAAATTTTAAATTGACGCTTTTCCAATTTAAAAACCATTTATTACAAAATCAATCATATAACCCCAAAAACCAACATCATCAGAATCTTTTATTAGATTAATTGTTCTCTTTTTACGCTCGTCAATTGCTTTTTGTAATTTCTCTAAATCATTTGTATTTTCTGCATTGATTTCAATTTCTTGCCCGTTTATTTCCAATCCAAGAAATTTATCATAAATATTTTTTAATTCTGGATTTGAAACAATAGCATAAGCTTCATTTAAATGAATAAAAAACTCTTTATCTTTAGTAATTTCTGGATGAAACTTTTTGAATTTTTGATAAAAAACACTTGAATCTATTTCTGAATAGATTTCAATCTCAAGTATGTTGTAATAATTTAAAAGTGTCATTTTTATAAGGAAGTTATTTTACAAGGACGGCATCCCTTCGAGGGATGCCGTCCATAAAAGCTACACCAACCCCTTCAATTGCTCTTCCAAGGCTTTAATTTTACTTAAAGCATCTTCTTTTTTCTTGTTTTCGGCATCAATAATTTGAGGCTTAGCATTGGATACAAATTTCTCGTTGCTTAACTTTTTCTCTACACTTTCTAGGAAACCTTTGGCATATTCTAGTTCTTTGCTTAGTTTTTCTCTTTCTGCTTCCACATCAATTTGTCCTGCAAGAGGAATGTATAATTCTTCTGATTTGATTACCAAACTTATAGCAGTTTCTGGTTTTTCGGTGGCAAAGCTAATTTCTGATAAGTTAGATAATTTGGTTAAAATAGGACCAAATTCTGTATAAAAACTTTCTTGGTTAGTTTTTACCAATAATTGTAAGCTTTCTTTAGGTGAAATTCCTTTGGCGTTGCGGGTATTTCTGATGGCTGAAACTATTTCAAAACTTAACTCTGCTTTTTGAATTAAATCGTTATTGAAGGGTTCTATTTTGGGCCATTCCGAAATTACAATACTTTCTTTTTCAGTTCTTTGTCTTAGTTCATGCCATAATTCTTCTGTTAAAAATGGCATAAACGGATGTGCGAGTTTTAATAATTTTTCAAAGAAAACAAGCGTTGCTTCGTAAGTTTTGGCATCAATTGGTTGTTCGTAAGCTGGTTTTACCATTTCTAGGTACCAAGCACAGAAATCGTCCCAAATCAATTTGTAAACCGTCATTAAGGCATCCGACATACGGAACTGTGCAAAAAGATCTTCTAGTTCTGCCAAGGTTTTATTGAACTTTGCCTCAAACCATTGAATGGCCATTTCATTGTTAAATGGCAAGGAATTATCTACCGTCCAACCATTTACCAAACGGAAAGCATTCCAGATTTTGTTGCTAAAATTACGGCCTTGTTCTATTAATTTTTCATCGTACAATAAATCATTTCCTGCAGGAGAACTCAAAAGCATTCCCACTCTCACACCATCAGCACCAAATTTCTCAATTAAATCCAATGGGTCTGGAGAATTTCCTAATGATTTAGACATTTTTCTGCCCAACTTATCTCTCACAATACCAGTCAAATACACATGTTTGAATGGTAATTCTTGTTTGTATTCATAGCCAGCAATTACCATACGAGCCACCCAGAAAAACAAAATTTCAGGAGCTGTAACCAATACATCTGTTGGGTAATAATAATTAATATCCTTATTTTCAGGGTCTTTAAAACCGTCAAAAACAGAAATTGGCCATAACCATGATGAAAACCAAGTATCTAGCACATCTTCGTCTTGGGCTAAGTCATTGATTGTGTAAGTTGGATTAATTTTTTGAGCCTCAACCAAAGCCAATTCTGGGGTTTCTGCCACCACAAAATCACCATTTGGCAAGTAAAAAGCTGGTATTCTTTGTCCCCACCACAACTGACGAGAAATACACCAATCTCTCACATTCTCCATCCATGATTTGTACATGTTTTTGAACTTTGGAGGATGCAATTTGATGTTGTCGTTCATCACATTTTCTAGAGCAGGTTTGCTTAGGTTTTCCATTTTCAGGAACCACTGCAAACTCAATCTTGGCTCAATTACGGCATCGGTTCTTTCAGAAAAGCCAACATTGTTTTTAATGTCTTCCACTTTAACTAATTGACCGTTTTCTTCTAAAGTTTTGGCAATTTTTTTACGAACAATAAATCTATCTTCACCCACAAAAAGGGTGGCTTTTTCGTTCAAAGTGCCGTCGTTATTTAAAATATCTATAACAGGCAATTTATGTTTAATGCCTAATTCATAGTCATTTAAATCATGGGCTGGAGTAACTTTTAAGCAACCTGTACCAAATTCTTTGTCCACATATTCATCAGCAATTATAGGAATGGCTCTGTTTACCAAAGGCACAATGGCATTTTTGCCCACTAAATGCGTATATCTCTCATCATCAGGATGTACGCAGATCGCAGAATCGCCTAAAATAGTTTCAGGACGGGTGGTGGCAATGGTAATTTTTTCGTCAGAACCTTCAATATCATAACTTACGTGATACAATTTTGAATTTACTTCTTTAAAAATAACCTCTTCATCACTCAAGGCTGTTTTGCCTTGCGGATCCCAGTTTACCATTCTTACGCCTCTGTAAATTAAGCCTTTGCCATACAAATCAACAAAAACTTTTATTACCGCAGCCGATAATTCTGGCTCCATCGTGAAACGAGTTCTGTCCCAATCACAAGAAGCACCTAATTTTTTTAATTGTTCAAGGATAATTCCTCCATATTTTTCTTTCCACTCCCAAGCATATTTCAAAAACTCATCTCTGCTAAGTGATTTTTTCTCAATTCCTCTTTCTTTCAGCATGGCAACTACCTTAGCCTCAGTGGCTATGGAAGCGTGGTCGGTACCAGGTACCCAACAAGCTTCTTTGCCTTCCATTCTTGCTTTACGAACCAAAATATCCTGAATGGTATTGTTCAACATGTGCCCCATGTGCAACACTCCCGTAACATTGGGTGGAGGAATCACCACCGTAAAAGGCGTTTTATTGGCGTTGGGAGTTGAGGCAAATAGTTTATTTTCAAGCCAGTAGCTATACCATTTCGATTCTATTTGCTGAGGTTCGTAAGTTTTAGAAATTGACATTTTCTATAATTTTGAATGATGAATTTTAAGTTTTGAATTTTCTAATAGTTGAAAATTGGACACCAAAAATAGGAAAAAAAAGTGAGTTTTGGAGAGGGTAAATGGGGAGTTGATATATTTATTGAGCAAAATCTCAATTAACAATAACATTAAAGTTCATTCAATAAATCTTTGGCAGATTTTAATTTCTTTTTGCCTTGTTCGTAAAGTTTTACATCGTTAAATGCTTCTTTTAAATCTTTGATGGATTGTTTCTTGATTCTTTCCTGAAATGATATCTTGTAATTCATTATTATTCATTTATTTGCGTTTTACTAAAACAAAAATAAGAAATTTATTTCACTATTTTTCTAGTTTGCATCAACTCAAAAATCAAGATATTGGGCAGCCAACAAAGCCAACTTATCCAAATGTATCTTGTTTCGCTTTCTCCAATGTTTAAGATGAGTGCTAATGCCCCATAAAACCTTAAAATAAAGCGGATAAGACCAAAATATAACTTCGTTGCATAAAAATTTTGTGTTGAAAAATATCACCTTTTTTGATTTTTAAATAGGCTTTAAGTGTAGTATAAAACCACAAAACAGCAAGTAGAAAAAAACTTATAGATGAAACTAAGCCGCCAATTGCATAAAAACTCATTATTAAAGGGAGTGTAAACTAAACTCTGTCTGTTTCTTTTCTGTTATTCAAATATACATTTTTTTGGAATCAACTCCTAAATGCTTTTTAGAATATTGCTCAAAATCTGTCAAGGGCGGTGAGGCACGAGC
>Ga0214921_10003234_pt1 | contig 25197 bp, 22 predicted proteins | sample LL1505_MetaG_FD_177992 | JGI IMG/M metagenome (GOLD analysis project Ga0214921, IMG submission 177992) | Freshwater microbial communities from Lake Lanier, Atlanta, Georgia, United States - LL-1505 | ecosystem: Environmental > Aquatic > Freshwater > Lake | place: USA: Georgia | collected...
GCTAATTGTAATTACTTTACCAGCGAGGGCCATTGCATCTTGGTTTTCAAATGTATACAGTAGGTTCATTCTTCCAGTATTTGGAGCAGATGCTGTTCCTACAACTGATTTAATAGAATATTTAGAACCGACTGGAACATTTGTTGATTCTTGTGTAACAACGTTTACTGCACCGCCGCCTGAATATAAGTTTTGTGCTGCCCATCTATCTGCTGTATAAATCCAAGTAGCGGATGAGTCTGTTGTAAAAGATGTGCCTCTCTGCCAAAAATCAAAGTTGCCGTTAATTACATAATTTTTACCGCTAATACCACCTGAGTTAATAGAGGAGGTATTTAGATTTCCTGTCATAGTTCCGCCAGTTAGTGGAACAAAATCTTGTCCTGCCAAAGTTCCGTCTGTGTCTAGCCATACCTGCCCATCTACGCCAGTTGCTGGCATTGATGCTTGAGCGGAATGAATGGCGGTATACGGCAATGATGGCGCTACGTCCTGCCATGCACTTCCATCCCATACTCTTATTTTTTTAGCCATTATTTCTCCTATAACTCCGCCGAAAATGTAATGTTTGAACCATTAAAAAGTGATGGATATGATGTTGCTGGACTTGGACTATAAGTTCCAGCAATAACAATAGTTCCTCCAGAGGCTGTCATCTTTGTATTATTTAAAGATGCATTTGTTAATGATCCTATTGTAGTATATGGAACTGATTCCCAATATGGTGAAGTTGTTGCTAAAGATGCAGTTGGGGCAGTTCTCATAACTACTGGTGGTTGCCACCAAAATCCTGCTGCCGATGAATTATATCCATGAAGAAATATTGCAGTTGGCGGAACTTGATAATATCTTTGACATTTTGCAAGTTCACCTTGAATGTCGCCGCCTGCACGAGAAAAGTCTGTAACAACAGATCCAATTTCTAATTGAACTCCAGTAATTTCAAAATAATCTGCTGCTCCAGCTGTTCCTGATGCAGCATATTGATGATATATTAATAATTCTGTGGCATCAGATGGAATTGTAAATGTAGTAGAATATCTTGTAGCTGTTGTTGTAGGATTTATATAATACTCTTTATTAGTAACTCTTGAAGTCCAAGTCCCTGCCCACCAAGATCCAGCTCCTTGATCTATTCCTGTTCCAGACTGCACAACTGTTGCTAGTAAATTACCAGAAAAATTAGCACCAATTCTTGCATAAAAAGACAAAGTAACTGTTTTTCCTTGAAGTAGATACATGTTTGCAGATTCAATTATAGTGCCTATACCTGAAAAAGATGTGTCTGAAACTCCTGAGTTTCTTCCTACACGAATAGAGTAATTATTTCCACCGAAGCCTGTCTGCCTGCTTACGGTTCTATTCGAACTTCCCCAAAATGAAAACCATCTATCTGCTGTGTACGATAAATTGCTAGGAGCTGAAAATGTAGTTCCACGTTGCCAAATGTCCATTCCGCCATTAATTACAAAATTTTTACCAGCAACATTTACAGGAATTTGAGCGGATACAGCAGAAACCTCAGTATCAGTAGCCATGCTAGATGATGCTGTTAATATACTTGCTAGATCTCTAATTCTAGACATTAATACACCTCACTATCTTAATCATGGATAAACATTCTTTTCATTTTTAGTCTGACAAAACCGCCAGTTGTTACGGTAATGCTTTGATCTGTTTGAAAATCAATACTTCTATTTCCACTTGAAGTATTTAATCTAACAGTAACATTTGCATTATTTCCATTATGTTGTTCTGCAACAAATGTCTGTGTCCATAAAGTTCCAGAATTTTTCCAGTATGTTGCTGGCATAATAAAACAACCTATATATGTATGATATCCTACATCTGTCATTTGTATAAGAAACTGACAAAAAAATGTTTCTGAAGTTGTGACAGGGAAAGTTCCTAAATTATACCAGGTATTTGCGCTATAAGTTGTTGCACTAGAAAGGGTTAAAGTGTTATTTGCTTGATAGTTTTTTGTAGATAACGCCCCAGGAATAGTTACAAGACCTGTAGAATCAATTGCTAGTCTTTCTGTTGCATTTGTAAACATTTTTACATGCTGCCATCCCGCAAGGCCTATTCCTACACCTATGTTGCTGTTAATCATAGTCATTCCATAATTTGCATAAGTTGTGGATCCAGATGTAAATGTATCTGTTATGCTAAAACCAACCCTTGAAGAATTATCTGTTGGAACAGAAATTCCATTATTAGATACTCTAAATTTTTCTACTATGGAGTTTGAAGAATCTGGAACTATAGAAAATGATAGAGCCCCACCTCTTTTTGTAGCTGTTGATCCATCTCTAAGGGTTTCTATGATTGCTAGTCTTTTTTCAGATTGTCCAGTTTTTAAATAATCAAAAAATTCTATTGTTCCAGCAGAGCTTCCAGATGTATCTCCACCCACGGCATCAAAAAGCCCCAATCTTGGCCTTGATGAAGAATTATTAATATTTAATCCATATATTGGCATTGCTCCAGAAATTCCAATATTTGATTGCGATCCTATAGAAATATATTTGTCGCTAGAAACTACTTGATTACCAGTAAATGTATTTGTTGTTGTTGTGGCGGCATTAATAGAATTTAAATTAGTTATTGTTACTACTTCTACTATATCGCCTTCTACCGCTGCACTTGCCAATGTAACCGTTGAAGATGATCCAACTGTTGTATAATCTGTATTGCGAAGCAAGAGCATGCCATTAAAATAAACTTGCTCGTATCCGTCAATAAATACATAATCTGTTGTAAATACTGTTTGCCCCGCCGTTGCTGTAAATGATTTACGACGCATGATATTTGGGTCAAAGGAGTCTGAGGACGAATCTGACTCAATCCATACCTGCCCAACAAATGGGCTAGACGGGGCATTGTCAGAATATGTAGCACCCTTTACATCCAAAGAGGATAGCGTGGTTGGGGCATATGTTGTGCCGCTTGAAGAATATAGAATTTGTCCTGATGAAGGAGATGTTGTTGTTCCTGTTCCGCCATATTGTGTAGCAATGTATGGGACGGAATCAATATTACCTGAAGAGTCTGCAGTAATTGGGCCAGCAGAAGTAATGCCCTTGACCTGGAGCTTATTTTTTACTTTAAAATCTTTATCTGACAATTCGGATCACTATCCCCTTATTGATATATAATTATTATACTACTACTTGGACTCTAGGGCATCTAGCCTTGTTGTTACCTCTTTTAATGCCGCTACTAATAACGGAATAATATTTGATTCGGCTATTCCAAGAAACTCTTCGTCTGCCTCCTCATTATAATTAGACTTAACAATATTATTTACCCATTCATAATCCGCAAGGGCCTCTTGAACTTCTTGAGCAATAAATCCTACTGTTTTGCCTTCTGGGAAATTGTGAACAGAGTGTTCCTTCCAATCAAATGATACTGGATTTAAAGAATTAATTATGCTAAGACCTGAAGTTATAGGCAATACATTTTCTTTATATCGGCCATCTGATGTGGCAATTGAAGATGAGGTGGCAAATATTTGAGAGTTTACTTGAAGCTTATAGGCACCATTAGAGGAAGAATATCCAATAATTACGTTTCCGCCAACTGGTTGTAAAAAGAAATCGTATGCCACTGTATTATCGCCACGCATGACCTGTAATGATCCAGCCCCAGTATCATCTTTAAGACCCATATAAAGGCCCCAGGCGTTAGTTGAACCAACTAATCTTAAACTTCCATATGCAGTTCCTAAAACTGGTAATCTTTCTGTAGATGGAACTGTAATTTGAAGTTTTCCTCCAGGAGAAGTATTTCCAATTCCAACATTGCCAAGTGGGGTTATTCTCATTCTTTCTGCTACAGAATTTCCGCCTTCATGTGTATTAAATGCAACATATTGAGAATTATATGGTCCAGATCCAGAAGCAATATTTCCAACTATCATTCCACTAAACGAACCATCATTTAAACCAACTGCAAAGGTTGCCCCTCTATTTCCAGAAACGTGAGTTGTTGAATAATTTCTTACAAGTCCAGTTTCTCTTGCACCTAAAATATCTGTTTGATATAAGTATCCATTTCCAGTAATTGCTAATGGTTTTTCATATGTAGATGCACCAGTTTTTTGAATAAAATGAAATCCTTTACCTCCATCAGAAGTAGATGCTAAATTTACAGTATTCCAAATATTCATTTCAGCATATCCGCCAGTAAAATTACCACTGAATCCAAATGGCATATTGGATGCAGTTCCATCATCTGATCCTGGAAGAGATTGAATATTAGAAGCATACATTAATCTACCAGAACCAGCATATACCCCTAAACTTCCAGTTAGTGTATTATTTCCAACTAATGCGGCGGCTCCAATAGCGGCAGGAGTAACCGTTCCAGGAGTTCCTACTAATTCCCACTGACTTGTATTTGCATTCCATCTTTTAATTGCCATTTATATCTCCTTATAACTCTGCACTAAAGGCCAAATAAGCGGCAGTGCTATTATTTCCACCTAAAAATAATGGTCTATATGCTGTAAGACCGCTACTATTTACAAGGATTCTAATGTTATCTGTACTGGCCGTATTTGCATCATATGTGTATGAACTTACTGTATAGGCATTTGATTCATCATGAATTCTAATCGAACCACCAGATTCTATTGCTGAAGGTTTTACTCTTAATGTAACAGGGAAATTTATAACAATAGCTCCTGTTGTAGTATTTGTAGCAAATCCCGTTCCTAAAACTGCATATGAAGAACCCTGACTAGCATTTAGTCTATAATAATACCTTTGGCATGCGGCGAGTTCTGCTTGAGGGTTTCCAGTATTTGTAGTAAATGGAGTTGCAACTGATCCCGCCTCTAATTGAACCCCCCAAATATCTATAGATGTATTTGTATTTGTAGATAAAAATTGAAGTGGTCGAACTAATAAAAATGAATCATTATTAGTACCGAATGTTTTTCCTGACACAGAAGGCAAACTGTAGGTGAACCAATATCTTGTCCAAGTACTTGTAGGTGTATATGTAGCTGCTCCAGTACTACTTGTAACTAAAGAAGCAAAGGCTGCGCTTGAAGGAGATCCTCCTGTTCCAAAATTTTGAGACATTAAAGTATTCATTGACTGTGCTCCAACAGTTGATCTAGCCCAAAATGATAAAGTTACTGTTTGACCAGCAAAAGTTCTTGCGTCTTCTACTTTTTGATTAGCTTCATAGTATTGACCATTTGTATTAATTGTTGTATTTACATAATACTGTCCTTCATATCCTGTAACTGGTGCGGAACCTGCTGTAAAAGCTTGACGAGATACAACTGTACCTCCAGGCATAATCCAATGCCATCTATCTGGACCAAATGTAGAAACTCCTGTTGAAAGTGTAAAGCTTGTTCCTCTTTGCCAAATAGAGAAATCTCCATTAATTATTTTATTCTTACCAACATTATAATCGCTTTGCCATCTTAATCCTGTACTAGTTGTGGAATCTGCATATAGTGATTCTCCATTATTTCCCGCCGCTAATCTTGTATATGTACCACTTGCAGTTGCAACAAATATATCACCTTTAGCCAATAGCGCTGTTGGAACAACAGCATTTGTAGTTGTATCTTGATCAATCCAAATATCTCCATCAACCATGTTTGTAGGAGTTGTAGCACCAATGAATGTAGTTTTACCTACCCTGCCGTCGGTAACTTTGACGGGGGCAAGATCAGAACCTGCATAGATTTCCCACGCCGTTCCATTCCATCTTTTTACTGCCATTTATTTCCTCCTATAACTCTGCTGAAAAAGCTAAATAGCCGTTTGTAGTGCCATTTGAAGCTAAAATATAATTTGTTCCCTGCGTTAATCCAGAAGCAACAGTAGGATAAGCTATTCCCATGTTTTTTCCTTGTACTGCTGCTGGTGAAAAAGTTAAACTGGTAACAGTTAAAATTGATGATCCTCCATTATTTTGAAGTAATAATGTTGAATAATCTATTGCTGTTGGAGCTACTCTCATTGAAACTGGTAATGGTACTTGAATATTAGCCTTAGTAGAACTATCAGCGTTTCCAGACCCAATAAAGGTATAATTCTGATCATTGCCAAATCTAATATAATATCTTTGGCAGGCGGCAAGTTCTGACTGAATATTACCAGAATTTCTAGTAAATTGAGTAGCGTTTGCACCCAACTCTATTTGAACGCCTGTAATCTCTACATAATCTGCAGCACCTGCAGTTCCAGATGGAGTATAACCAAACCATATTCCAAACTCATTATATGGAGACGCTACTGTACCACTAAATGAGAATCTTTGCCAGCTATCTGTTAAAGTAAATGTTTGCTGAAACGATACTGTTCCGCCAGTATAATTTTTCATGGCCTGATCTGTTCCAGTGCCAGAAATTATCTGAGCATTAATCGATGAAGAAGATGCTGTAGAAGATTTTCTACCATAAAAAGATATTGTCATTTGCTTATTTATAAAAGGTAAAATTTCTGAGGTCTCAAGCGATGTTTGAAATTGTAAATTATTAGTAGAAGTATTTCCGCTATCTCTTTGAATACGAGCACAGTATCTAAATCCATCTAGCCCAGCTGTTTGACGAGTAACAGTCATTCCTAACAAATAGCCATGTCTTACAATTTCCCATCTGTCTGCTGTAAATACATATGTAGAATTAGAAGAAGCAAATGAGGTACCACGCTGCCAAACATCGAAAGCACCATTTATTACTAAATTCTTACCTGCAATTTGAGTATTAAACGGATTAAACGAATTATCTCTAGCTCTTGTCATGATTCTCCTATATCTCCGCCGAAAATCCTAGATATGCAGTATTATTATTGTTTGGTCCGCATACTCCAGCTTGTCCAACAGTTAATCCAGATGCTACTGGATATTGAATATTCATAGTATAAGGATTAGCTTGATCTAATGTTGGAACTCCACTACATGTTATAAAACTATTTCCAACAACAACTCTATAACTATTAGCAGTTCCCGTTGTTTCTAAAGACGGTGTTGTTCTCATAACTACTGGATAAGTATATAAACCAAAAGCTTGAGTTGTTGAGTATGCCCAAACTGGATGAATGAATGCATATGCACTACCTCCATTTGCTGCCGTCCATCTGTGATAGTATCTTTGACAAGCTGCAAGTTCTCCTGCTAAAGTTCCACCTGCACGAGAAAATAAAGTAGCAGAATTTCCAATTTCTAATTGAACTCCCGCTACTTCAAAATACACACCAGTTCCGCCTGCCTGAAATGCTGTAAATTCTAATTCAAATAAATCTGCATTATTATTTGCTGTTGCAGATGTTATATTAAATGTTGATGTAAATTTTGTAAATGTAGTAGAATTTATTTGCGAATTAGATATTCCAATATCTCCATTATCATATACAGTACTATATTTATTAGCTCTTGTTCCAATTGAAGCTGTTATTCCTGAAGTTAAATTTGGACCTTTTCTAAGCCAAAATGATAAAGTTACTTGTTTCCCCACACAATTTAATGCACCTTCTGACATATTTATAAATACAAATCTATTATTTGCCCCAGAACTCTTTTCAACTCTTGCAGCATATCTTAAACCTATTGCTTGAGAAGATATATCTTGTCTAGTTATATTTATAGTACCAATACTATCATTAATATTAATCCATTGATCTGCTGTATATGTATTATGTGATGCTGAAAGAATTGAAGTTCCTCTTTGCCAAATATCAAATCCGCCATTAATTATCATGTTTTTCCCAGCGGCATTTAAGTTATTAAATCCAACATATCTACTATCTGACTGAGATTGTGTATATGTGTCTGTTACTGAAAAAAGTGGATTACCAAATATTTCTACTGTATCTCCAACTTCAGTAGCTTGTGTTAAAGATATTGATGTTCCATTTGTAGCAGTATAATCTTGACCTCTTGTAATTAAAGTACCATTGATATATACCTGCTCATTTCCCGCAGTATATGATAAAGTTAAATTATTGTCATCAAGTCCAGAAATAGTAGATGTTCCAGAAGAAATAGTTTTACGCCATCTAACTAATTGAATGCCGTTTCCAGTTGTTCCATCTATCCATATGTCTCCGACGCTTTGTCCAGTTGGAGAAGTATTACCTGCAAAGACCTTGTAGCCTGCCGCTCCATCTGTTGCAGTTTGCTGAGCTGCAACTGCCCATGACATGCTTGAGCCATCTGTTGTAATAAATTTACCAGAATGTCCAGTTTGGGCTGGCATTAATGCGTTAGCAGCATTAGATAAAGAGGTTTGTCCAGTTCCGCCCTGAGTGGCAGGAAGCGGGGCTGGAAGATCCAGTCCCGTCTTTACCTTAAAGTTTTTATCTGCCATAATACCTCTATTTTACCATTACTGGCGTTATGTTAAAGTTCTGCCGAAGCTTCTAAATAATCACTTGCAGAACTAGTATCAATTATCCACCATCCGCTTTGTCCTGCTGTTCCCGCAGTGCTTGTATTAAGATCTAAAGAAATAAAATTATTTGAAGAAATGCTTGAATTTATTGAACTTAAAATTAAATTAGATAATCCTACTGTGTAAATAGCATGAGATCCCGAGAATGAAACTGTTGGTCTTACTCTCATAGATACTGGCAGTGGAACATTTGCTCTTCTTACTCCTGGTGCCGTTCCGCCATTAAATGCAACTGTGGACAATCCAACGTTGGGGTTAGTTGCTCCACTAATTCTCCAATAATATCTTTGGCACATAGATAACTCTATTTGCTGTGGCCTTTGTTCAAATGAAGTAGCAAACGTTCCTGCCTCTAATTGAACACCAGCCAACTCTACAGTAATGCCTGCTGTATTTGGATAATACAAGAAAAATTCTACATAGGAAGATGAGCCTATTGTTTTTCCATTTATAGATGCAACTGTAAATGTAGATGAATATCTTGCCCAAGATGTAGTTATAGTATTTGAGTTACCTCCATTTGCTGCTCTTGATGAACCTCCAGAACCAAAGTCTTGATCAAATCTTGCTGTAATTGTTGTTGATGCAGATGCTTTAGCCCAATAAGATACTGTAATTGATTGTCCCGCCAAAGTTCTTACATCTTCTAATCTATTTATAATAAGAGTATTTGCAGTTCCTACGGACTGAACTAGTCTTAAATAATAAGAAGTTTCTATTCCAGATAAAATTCCTGGAGTAAATGTTTGTTGTGATGCTACTGCCGTTCCGCCCTGACTTTGTATTTGCCATCTATCTGCACAAAATGTATTTGAGTTAGATGATATATTAAAACTTGTTCCACGCTGCCAAATAGAAAAGTCTCCATTGATTACTTTATTTCTAAATCCATATTCTGAGGCGGCAGTCATAATACGTGCACCATCTACAGTAGATGAAGAATAAATATACTGATTTGACGGTGGTTTAATATATCCTGGCATTATGTCTCCTTATATGTCCGCACTAATTACAATATTACCAAAAATATTATAACCGCCAGCAGATTGAAGTGTTGTAAATGAAAATCCATCTGTATCGATAAAGGTTGCAGCATTTGATGTATTGCTTTCTCCTGAAAAAGAATATGTTATTGAAGGAGTAACTCTTTTTGAAACTTTAAATGGAATAGAGTGATACCAGTCTCCACTTGATGGTGTATCAAACCTAACGGTGGACATTTTTTCATAATATCTTTGACAATTAATTAATTCACCAGCTAAGGTTCCGCCAGAACGTGTAAATGGTGTGGCGGTAGATCCTCTTTCAAGCTGAATATTTGCATAGTCAATTTGATATGCAGTTGGGGTACCAACATAGCCTGTTGAAAAAATTCTTAAAGAAGAATCTGTCCCTATAGTTTTTCCAGATATACTTGGAATAGTTATAGTAAATGTAAACTTTTGCCATGCTGTTGTTAAATTTGCAGCGCCAAAAGTTGTGTCTACTAATCCCGACCCGCCTGTTCCAAAAATTTGTCTAGCTATCCAAGATATTGTTCTTGTACCAGAATTTATTCTAGCCCAAAATGATAGTGTTACTGTTTCACCAGCTAAAGTATTTACATCTTCAATGTGGTTATTAACTTCCATTGTTGCAGATCCATTAGTATTAGTTACATTTAATCTAAAATAATATTTTGGATTTCCTGGAACATCTGTTTGTCCAGGAGCAAATGTTCCTCTTTCCCATGTTCCAAGGCATACTGCAACTGCAAAGTCTGCTTTCCATTTATCTGGCCCGCAATAACCTTGGGCAATTGAAACAGAGTTTCCTCTTTGCCATACGTCAAATCCGCCATTGATAATATAATTCTTACCAATGTCATTTCCAGTTGTTACTAATTTTTGATTATTAATCGTAGTATTAGCATCAACTGTTGTTAATGGAATTTGATATCCTGGCATTCTTTAATTATACCGTCCTTTTATTCCGCAGATGGGATTACATATGGTGTTGCTTCATTGCCTGCTTCTACCCAGCGAAGGTAGCGAGCATAGTCAGAGTTGGCGGGATCAGTAGGAATATGCCATACCTTACCATCTTCATCTGTTCTTACAATTGTTGTACCGAAATCAGTTGTATTGATTTCATAAGTTGAGTTATCTACAAACTCAAACATTGGTGTTGTTTCTGTCATTTTATTTCTCCTTTTTTATAGTTCTGCTGATGCCACAACTGTGTCATCTATTGAATCTGCTTGAGCATACCACATGCCTGATGCAAGTGACTGCCCATATAAAGTAAATCCTGATGGCTGAGGAAATGCTACTTGAGGTTGAATTGCATTTGACACTCCCCATGTACCAGTTTTAGAAAGAGTTGGAGATATTCTTTTAGTAACTACAAAAGAGTAGGGGAAGTAGAAAGCCTGATTTGCAGCAGTTGCTACTCCGCCCAATGTTATTCCAGCAGTTGATGTTCCTCCAACTACTTCATAATATCTTTGACATAATGTCAACTCAGTTCCTACATATCTTTCTTCAAACGGCGTTACTACTGAGCCTTCTTCTAACTGAGCTTGTGAAATTTCATAATATGCTCCAGAAGGGCTTACCGCTGTTTCTGCAATTGTAAATCTTAAACTATTTGCAGTTCCATCATTTGGAACAGTAACTGTTGTTGACAAGGTGTACCAATCAGCAGATGTTGTACCAGTTGGAATTGTTGAATTATCAATTCTTGTATATCCAAGTAATGTCCATGTTGCAGAAATTGAAGCATCTACGGTTGAAGATTTATATATTGCTATATCCATTCCACCAGACATTGTTGAATTTCTTCTTAGTTTAACACTTGCAGTTACTTGTCTTCCCCATAGTTTTGATACCTCTGAAGTTTCAATCATTTGATGCATGTTGCAAAATGCGCTTGATGCAGTATAAGCAATTCTTGCATGATATTGAGAACCCAGTGCTTGACCTGATGATTGACGAGAAACAGTAGTTGATGCACCAGCGCCAGCATACCATCTATCAACACAGTATCCAGAAGCTCCAGCAATTGATACTCCACGCTGCCAAATATCAAAACCGCCATTTATAATTTTATTTCTAAATCCTGCAAGTTGTCCGCCATTTAGACTCTTTACTCTTACATCATCTTGGAAGATTGCTGATTGTGCAAAGTTATGGCTTCCAGCCCAATTGTAATTTGAGGCGGTATCAACAACTCCACCCATAGTTACCCATTGGCTTCCATTCCATACACTTGTTTGATTAATTGGCATAGTTTCTCCTAGAATTCCGCATTAAAAGCTATAGATGAATTGCTATTATTCATCATCCAGTAATTTCTAAAAACTGTAAATCCAGAACCGTTAACGTTAACAGATCCTAGGCTTGAAGATGCGTCACCTAATACTAAAGACGTTGCTGTTGAAACATTTACTCCATCAGAAACTCTTGGATTTGTATATTCAATAGATGTTGGTTTAACACGCATTATTTGAGGAAAAGGAAACTGAACAATTACTTGTGTTGTTGCATTGGCCAACCCTAATGGTGAATATAAAAATGATGAAGATGATCCGTCTGAAGGACCCACCTTATAGTAATATCTTTGGCAAGCAGCTAATTCTGTTTGTAAATTTGCCGTGGCATTATGATATGGAGTAGCAACGGAACCTGCTTCTAGCTGAATTCCCCATAAATCTAAAGTCCAGGTTGCATTTGAGCTTATACAATAATAACTAATTAAAAGAGCACTATCTGTATCACTAATTGTTTTTCCCGCTACGCTTGGCAAAGTTACTGTTGTTGTAAATCTTTGCCAGTTTGTTGTAACGGCATATGATCCAACTCCAACGTAAGTAGAGCTTGACCCACCTGTTCCAAATATTTGAAAGAAATCTAACCCAAATGTTCTTGCGGAATCTGCTTTTGCCCAGAACGATATTGTTACCGTTTGGCCAGCAAGTGTTCTAACGTCTTCAATTCTTTGTCTTAATGGATAATCAACTGTACCCCCAGTTCCGCCAGATCTTGAATATCTATAAAAATATTTACTTTCATATGTTGAAGATGGAGATGATCCTGCAGAAAATGCTTGTCTACTTACAGTTCTTGTTGTTCCAGATCCATCATATGACAAGTCCCATCTATCTGCTGTGTACACACCACCAGGATTTGAAAAAGAAGTACCTCTTTGCCAAATTGAAAAGTCGCCATTTAATATTTTATTACGACCAACTATTGGTCCATTATTAATAGATGTGGCGGTAATTCCAGGAAATGTCTGATCTGCAGTATAAGTATATGACTTAGTTGTATCTACAACTCCAGCAAGATATACCCAGTCATTTAATGTCTGGTCCCATATCTTAGTAGGTCTTGCTATATTAGCCATTTAACTGCTCCTTGAGAGTATTTACTTCCGCCCTTAATTCTTTCACGGCGGAAACCAGGAGTGGAATAATATTGCCTTCGGCAATTCCCAAGAACTCCTCTTCGGTCTCTTCATTATAGTTGGTTTTGACTAAATTATCAACCCATTCATAATCCTTAAGTGACTCTTTAACTTCCTGTGCAATAAATCCAATTGTCTTTCCTTCTGGGAAATTATGGACCTCATGTTGCTTCCAATCAAATGAGACGGGACGAAGTGCATCAATAATATCTAGTCCACCAGAAATAGTATTTACGTTTTCCTTATATCTTCCGTCAGATGTTGCAATAGTTGATGATGTTGCAAATATTTGAGAATTAACCTGTAACTTATATGCACCATTAGATCCAGTATATCCTACTAATAGATATCCGTTTCCATCAATACGCATTCTTTCTGCGCCTGCATTATTAAATTGAAAAATTGCGGTTGCTCCAGTGTCATTGTTTGCAAGTAAAAATGTTCCATTTCTATACTTGACCATATCGACTGTAGTAACTGCTGTATTTGCAGCATTATTTGTAATAAGTCTAATAATTGCTCCAGCAGATGTACCAGAGTGCGTATTGTATATATCAAAATATCTTAATGTATCAGCTGTTATAGCTGTACCCATTTGAATATTTCCATTATTTTGTAATGTTAAAACATCTGATATTGTTGATGATGTTGTTCCAGCACTAATTCTTAAATTTGCACCGTTTTCTTGTGCTCTAATGTTCCAGCCAGCTGAACCGTCTAGCATTGATAATCCACCGCCCCAGGAACCCGATACTGATAGCGCTGCCTTTAGCCATCCTCCTGCTACATCTGTAGGATTAAATCCAGATTTAGGTGTAGCAGTAATTCCGCCTGTTACATCCCAGTTTCCAGTAACTCCGTATTGATTTGCATAAACTGTATTATTTCCTGATGAATCTACCCAAAGTAGGTTTGGAGATTTTGTTGTTGGTTCCGCCGCTTGATATGCAATAACTGCAGATGTATTTGTATTAGCATATGATGCACCTGAGTTTACCCAGATATCTCCAATTGATGGAGCACCTGGTGCTGTTGAATCATAATAAACTTTTTGTGCTCCGCTGTTTTCATATATACCAGATAAGCTAAATGAGATATTTGCAGAGTCCGCTCTTACATAAACAAGGTCTCCATTTTCAAGCGGGAAACGGAATGTTTCTAAAGAGTTATTTCCAGTAACAATAGAGTCATAAGCGATATGCATCCACTTTGTTGAGTCACCGCTTTGTCCTGAAGGAACAATCCAAATTCTAATTAGAGACTGGCTATTAGACTTATTTGTAGCAATGACTGATGTTAAACAATTGCGGACGGCAGTATAAAGTACCGTATCAGTATTTGCTGATGCATTTGATATTGCTAATCTATTAATTGCCATTTTTCTCCTTTATAGTTCCGCCGACGCTTCTACATATTGACTTGAATTAAGTATATACGCTAAATATGTTTGTCCGTTTGTTCCTACTGATCCAGCTAGTGAGCCATCAACAGATGCAGATCTAACACTTGAATAGTTTCCACCAATTGCTGATATTGCCTGTGCGGTAAATGTTGGATTAAATGCTGCAATACTTGCAGATTTTGAAATTGTTGGAATAGTTCTCATTGTAACTGGAAAAGGCCAATTCCATCTATTAAATGTTGTTCCATTTCCCCAATAGTATCCTACTTGCTCATTTACAGTATCCCAACGAGCATAGTATCTTTGACAAGCAGCCAATTCTGACTGAAGAGTTGTTCCAGCTGTAGAAAATGATGTTGCAACTGTTCCTAATTCTAATTTTAATCCTGCAAGCCTTACTGTAACACCAGATGCCTGTGCTAAATCTGGTTGTAATCCAACTCTTAATCCAGCAGCATTTGCAGGAACTGTAAATGTTGCAGAAAATCTTTTCCATGTTGCAGCATCTACTGCATTTCCTGCTGCAGCAATACCAGCCTGAGTATTTGAACTTAATAGGGCATCGTTTACTGTATTATATTCTAGTGCAACATACATGCTTCCAGTATATCCGCCAGTTAATTTTATATATCCAGAAATAGTAACTTGCCTTCCAAGTAATGTTTTTAGTACTTGACTCTCTATAGCCTGATATAGTGTTGCATAGGAGCTTGATGCAGAAGTAGTCCATTTAATTCCATATTGAACTGGTACTCCTGAAGGAATATCTGTTGTTTCTTGTGCTACTGTTATGGTACCGCCTGTTCCACCTGTATACCAACGGTCTGCTGTGTAGTATCCCATTTGTGAAGAAGATGAAGTGCCTCTTTGCCAAAAATCAAATCCACCATTAATTAGATAATTTTTACCAGTTACAGATCCACCGTTGATAATTGAAGAACTAATTCCACCATTGAAATTTTGGACGGCAGAGAAATTATAAGACTGTCCTGTATCAACAGTTCCTGCTAATGGAGCCCAATCATTTGAATTGGCATCCCATATATACGCTGGTCTAGGTGTAGTTGTCATAATTCTCCTTTATAGCTCCGCCGAAAATCCTAAATATGCACCAGATGTACCAAGGCCTCTTACAACAAGTGGTCTGTTTGCAACAACACCGCTAGATGCTGTCCATAAAATATATCCAGACTGTGTATCTGTTTGATTTGAATCAATTGCTGCTGCAGTTGGAGCAACATTCATACTATCGTCATATCCAATAATTGTAAAATTAGATCCTACTGTTGGATAATCAATGGCATAAGGCTTTGCTCTCATGGTAACTGGAAAAGGAACTATTGTACGAGCTTGAGTTGTACTATTGCCTCCGCCAGCCCCAAAAATTGCATAGTTTGATGTTGCAAATGCATTTACTCTAAAATAATATCTTTGACATGCGGCAAGCTCACCCTGATATCCTCCGCCATATCTAGAAAATGCTGTTGGAGTTGAACCTAATTCTAACTGAACACCAGTCCAATCAAAATAGTCGGCTGCACCAGCTGTTCCTGTCTGATAATAATACGGGTAAAATCTTAACTCTGTTGCTGTCGCTGGAATTGTCATGGTTAAAGAAATTCTTTGCCAACCTGTACCTATTGTAAAAGATGGATTAGCAAGCACTTGATCATTTGTTAATGATGCAAATACTTGTCCTCCAGTTCCAGTTCCCCAGTTAACTCCAATATAAAGTAAAGATGACGCCGAAGAATAATTTGCACCTGCTCTAACATATGCAGATAGTGTTACAACTTTACCTTGAAGAGGAATAACATCTTCTGGACCTAAAGCATATCCTCCAAATAGTCCAGCAGTGCTAGAAGTACCAGAGTTTCTTTGAATTCTTTGACAGTATTGAATTCCAGTTATACCTGAAAGTTGTCTTGTTGTTGTTCCAGCTCCGCCATTTGTAGAAACTTTAAATCTATCTGCTGTATATACGCCATCTGTCGTAAAAGTAGTACCTCTTTGCCAGATATCAAATGCTCCATTGATTACATAATTTTTACCGCCAGCATTAAACCCATCTCTGTTTACAACTGGAGATTGTTGCGAATACATCAATCCTGTTGAATCTACTTTAGCTAATGGTGTTCCGTTAACATGATCCCACTGTTGTAAATCTGCTGTTTGACCAGATGCTGCTTGAATTTGAAATGGAACTTGTGTAGCAGATGATGCTTGTACATTATATCCAGCAAGTGATGAAATATTTGTTCCAGCTACTCCATCACCATCAACCCATACCTGTCCATTAATTGGATTTGTTGGGGCGGTAGTCTGAAATGAAGTTACTCCAGTAGCTAATTGAATATCTACTTGTCTTAGTCCAGCTAAGTTAAAAGATGTATTCTGAGTTGATCTTACATAAACTTTATCACCAATATTTAGAGCAAATTTATGTGTCTCTAATGTGTTTGATGGTGGAATATCTGTCTGATAAGCATAATATACATATCCAGAAGTCTGTGTAACTCCTGTTGGTACCACCCAAACATCAATGAGGGAGGTAGAGGTAGTAAGGTTTGTACCTATTACAGAGGCTAGGAAGGGGTAATCAGCGGTGTATATAAGTGTATCTGTATTGGTAGATGGAGTAGAGACTCCAAGTCTTTGTACGCCCATTTAAACCCCCAACCACCATGCATTAGATAATGCAACATCTGTATTTACCTGGGCGGTATTATTAAAGGTAATTGTAGTAATATCATTGGTAGCGTCATCTGCAAATACTGCACCAATTATATTTAATTTACCTCTAGGATTTACCGCAATTCCAGCATTTTGAATTACTTGGTTATAAACCTTAGCCCAAGATACATTTGTCTGATCTGTTTGTAGAAAATAACCAGTATATCCAGTCTGTAATGGCAGTATAGCATTTCTAGCATTCTGAGCGGTTGTTTGTCCTGTTCCGCCATATGCTATTGCAAGGGTTGCTGATGATGATAAAAGGCCAGATGAATCTGTAACAAGTGGGCCCGCTGTGCTAAGGGCGGGGACTTGAATTCCAGATTTAACTTTAAAGTTTTTATCTGACACTTACCCCTCCTTATAGTTTAACTTTGCTAAATTTAACCGTTACATTTGTGCTTGCTGCATCTGTTACTGTTACCTGTAATACCGCATTTGTTGAAGATACTGCAGCTGAAATTACCACACCTGACATTGTTCCGCCAGTTTCTGTGATTGCAAACTCTGTCATATCTACAGAAGTTCCATCATCTTGAACAATTACCTTTGAGGTTCTAATCTTTGATCCCTGTTGTAAAGAAACCATATATTCAATTGATGTAAATGCTGATAATGCTGTAGTATCTACAGTAGTTGCTGTGTTAGAAGAAACTGTTGCTGTTCCAGTTTCAATTGGAACAACTAGTGTTGCCCAAGAAGCTGTGGAACCATTTGTGGTTAAATATTTGCCTGAGTTTCCAGTTTGAGATGGAAGCGCATCAACTGTTGCCCATGATACATCTGTCCCATTTGTTGTTAAATATTTACCAGTATTTGATGTTTGTGTAGGTAGAATTGCATTAGCTGCACCTGATTGAGTTGTAGCTCCAGTTCCACCTTTATTTAAAGCAATTGTTGTTGCTGACCATGTTCCAGTTGCTATTGTTCCAAGTGTGGTGAGGTTTGTGCTTCCAGCCCATGTTGATAGTGCTGTATTTTCAACATTGCCTAAACCAACCATTGATTTTGTAATTCCTGCTACAGTACCTGTAAACGTTGGATTATTTATAGGAGCATATGTTGATGATGCGGTAGATTGTGTTAAATATGTTGATGCTGCATTTGATTGAGTTAAATATGTTGAAGCTGCAGTTGAAGAACTTAAAGCATCTGTAATTCCATATCCAGATAAAGTTGTAGGAGTAGAAGATATTTTAGACCAACCTAGGCCTGTAATCCATGAAGGATTAGAGTATGATCCTGTTGTATAAACACCATTTGTTACTGTTCCTGCATTTCCAGATACATTTCCAGTTACATCTCCAGTTAGGTTACCAGTAAATACTCCAGCAATTGCACCAGTTCCTGTAATTGTAGGACTTGTTAAAGTTTTATTAGTTAATGTTTGAGCGGTAGTAAGATCTGCTGTAATTCCAGTATTAATACTAAATACATTACCAGTTAGTGTTAATCCGTTATTTGCTGAATATGTTCCAGCACCAGAGAATTGTGTAAATGCAATTGGATCTGTACCTAATGTTGTAATTGTATTTGTTTGAATCCAGCCAGTTTTTGCATTTGCTGTGCCGCTTTCTACAAATATAAAATCTCCCGCATCTACTTCACCGACTGTATTATAATCAGTTGCACGAGTTGGAGCTCCATTATTAGCAACAATATAAACACCATTATCTTCTGGAGCATTTTGATTTTTTACAAGTATTCTATTGCCATTTGCAAGAGTTACTCCATCAAGAATATCTCCTGCTTCAACCTGATTAGCAAGATTTATATGTGATGTTGTTGCTGCTTTTACTGAAGCATGAACGTTTAGCCCAGCAGTTGATGCATCAACATATTGTTTTGTAGCTGCATGAAGATCTGATGTTGGATCTGCTGAAAGCGTAATTGCTCCAGTCATTACTCCACCAGATAAAGATAATTTGCCATCAAGTGCTGTTTGTGTAGCAGTTGATACTGGCTTATTAGCATCTGTTGTATTATCAACATTACCTAGGCCAACCATAGACTTTGTAATGCCTCCAACTGTACCAGTAAATGTTGGAGAGTTTATTGGAGCTTTGTCATTTAGTTGTGTCTGAATTGCGCTAGTTACGCCATTTAGATATCCAATTTCTGTATCTGAAACATCTGCTACACGAGCCTGAATTGCTGTTGTATCTACTGATATAGCACCTGTTGTGTCATTATATGACAATCCTGTGCCTAGAGCATTTCCTACTGCATCTTGTGCATTTTCATCAGAGTATGTTTGTGCACCTGTTAATGAAATTGCATTACCATTATCATTATAAGATACCGAAATATTTGTATGAGTTCCTGCAGCTAGCGCTGCGGCTACTGCATCTACTGCCTGCTCATCTACATATCCTGGAGCGGCTGCAAGGCTAATTGAGTTAGCGCTATCGTTATATGTAACAGTAATATTTGTATGTGTTCCAGCTGCTAATGCAGAAGCTGCAGCATCTTGTGCTCTTTCATCTGTAAAATACTTATTTGTTGTTCCTTCAGATAGTGAATCTGTATTTGATGGAATATCAGAAGTAAATGCTACTGTTCCGCTTCCATCTTTAATAGTAATAGTTCTATTTGCTGTTGGTTCTGTAGCTGTAATTTTTGTTGTATATGTATGTGTATCTGCAGACCACATAATAACTTCATTTTCTGGAATTAATAAATCTCCATTAGAAGTTAATTGTGCTGGACCTGATGGTTGTCCAAGGTCTGCAGTTTCAATGTATGATGCAAGGCTAGATGTTAATGATGTTGGGGTTACGTTTGCATACGCAGTAATTTGTGTCCATGTGCTTGTACCATTACCTACTTTAAACTTAAGAGTATCTGTTTCAATACCCACTTCTCCTGCACGTAAAACTGGATTTGAAGACGTCCAATTTGCTGCAGTATCTCTTCTTAATTGAATTCTAACCATTTGCATTACCCCCATCAATTATATCATTATTCGGTGCTGAAGAATAGTTAGAACTTGCTGTTCCGCCATCCATTGAAACTATATAATTGCCAAACTCTACATAATTTCCATAATCTGCATGTCTTACAAAACCTTCTCCTGCGTAGTGTTGGTGGTCAATTAATTCTTTTGGACCAGCAACGTCATACCAAATTGTTCCATTATAAACTTTAATTGTATTTTCTGAAGAATCAAAATAGGTTCTTCCTTGAGCTGGTGATGAAGGTGCAGTTGCTAAAACTTCAAATGAATTTGATGTTCCAGTTCCGCCACCACCAGTTGCCCCAGTTCCAATAACAGACCAAGTGGTTCCATTAAAAAACTTTAAAGCATTATCTGTTGTGCTGTAGTAAATTTCCCCAACATATGATCCAGTAGGATCTGAGCTAAGTGCTGGTGGGGCAATTGGTGTCTTAAATTGCTTTGACACGATTACCCGCTAATTACTACTCGGTATGCTCCAGCGGTTGGTGCGGCTGCAAATCTCAGCGTAGCTGTTGTTGTTGAAGTATGTTCTACATCTGCTTCTACTTCAGCATATGGTGAGCCAACTTCATAGATTTGAACCAAAATATCTCTGGTACCAAGATTGTGTGTAATTGTATAGCTTGTGGCTGATGTAGATAATGTTTCTGAATACTTGCGAACAATTGAGTGGAAGTTTGTTCCATCATTTGTCAGTGTCCATAGGTCATCTGTCTCATTCCATAGAACTGAAACGTTTGTTGAGGTTCCACGCTCTACTTCAATTCCAGCATTAGCTGCTGGTGTGCCAGTTACATTGCTATTTAAGACAACTACGTTATCTTCAATTGTTACTTGCTCTGTATTTAGAGAAGTAAGTGTACCGTTGACTGTAAGGTTTCCGCCAACTGTTAAATCATTTGTAATTGTTACATCGTCTGGCAATCCGATTGTTACTGCTGCTGTTTCTGAACCTGAGCCAGATACTGTAACCTCTCCAGTTGTGCCAGTAATTGTAGCAACATAGTTTCCAGTTGTATCTGTTCCAAGAGCAACAGAGTTTGGCTGGATTGTTGTGGTAATTGTTACATCACCTAAGTTTGTCATTGTTGCAGAACCGCTTACGTCTCCTGAGATAGTAATTGTTGGATCTGCTACATTAAAGTCAAGCTTTCCATTTGTATCATCATAAGTTACAGTAATTCCAGACTCTGTATTTGGAGCTGTTACCATACCGCCAACAATGTCTTGAACATCTTCTGTAAATGCAGTAATTTGTGATGTTGGAATTTGAATATTTGTAGTACCAGCTGCTGTCAAACGACCTTGCTGATCTACTGTAAATGTAGAAATTGCAGTTGCTGATCCATATGAACCAGTTGTAACTGCTGTATCATTAAGTTTAAGAGTTGTTGTTCCTGCAGCGTCGCTATATGTTGCTGTTAAAGCGGTTCCTGCTAGAACAGAAGAACCAATTACATCTTGGATAACTTCTGTGGAGCCAGACATTGGCATCCATGGGCCATCTGGTGAAGATAGTCCATTGTAGTAGTACATCTTTTGATCAGATGTGTTAAAGTAAATCTGTCCAGTAACTGGGCTTGATGGTGCAGCACCTAAGTTCTGAATTCTAGCATTAAGCAGCTCATTCTTGTTGAGGTCAATGCTTACTAAATATTTTCTTGCCATTTGCTAACTCCCTTAAGACAGGTACGCTGTCCCTGAGAATGGTTGGGCCATTGTCAGTGTAATTTGATTAATACTATTATAGTCTATTCCAGTTTCTAATATATCTCCCGCACTAGACTTAACTGTAACATTTGGATTGTAGCCCATATTATGAGGAATCGCTACAGAATAAATTCCAGAAACAGGCCCAGTTACTTGAGCTAGCTCCCATGAATAAGTTAATGTCATTGTGCTTAGTAGATAATTAGTTGCCCCATCCCATGTTAGATCCGAAAGCTTTGGACCATAAAATCGGGTGGTTAGTTTGTCGTAATAAAAATCTCCTTCAAGGCCTAGGTTGGCCGCAGGAATTCCATTACCATTTAATATAGATCTTCCTCTTGGACCTTGTGGTCCAGGGGTAGAAACAATTACATCATTTACTATTTCCGTGACTACTACTGTTTCAGCCATTAAATTGTTACCGATCTACTTAGAGTCAAAAAGCCCTCTACGATTTTTATTTTATTTGTGTTTGAATCAGTCAACATAATATCATATGATGACTTAGGATAAAACAATTTATTTGTTTGAGTAGGAGTCATTTTTACGGTTAATTTACCATTAGGACCGTCTATAGTTATACCACCAGATGGTGAAGTTAAAGTAAATGCAAGTTTAGTTCCGCCTTTTGTATCACGGACCTGCATTTTTGCGGTGGACCCAGTTAAATTGATGGGTAAACCGTTATTGTCTTTATATTCAACAATAAATGTAAAAGTGGCATTTTGATCCACTTCGAAATTCTTTTGTCCTGCCATTTGCTAGTACTCCTAAATAGGAAAACTCCTGTACTCATTTTAGCACAGGAGCTATCCTAATCTATATTAAATTTTACTTAGCTGACTTAAAGCCAAACTCTTGGTTGCTTGGACTTAGAGCCTTCAAAATAACTGGTGCAACGGCTGCAACTCCACCCATTAGAAGGTCCTTTGGATTTGTATTTCCAGTCATATACAAAGCGATAGCTGCTGAAAGAAATGCACGAGCATAAGTTCCAAGCGCTGCTAGGATTTGTTCTGTCATTGTTACTACTCCATCATTATTAAGATCTTTTTTCATTAGATCCTCCATCTTGGGCGTTGTGCCCAGGAATTTTGGGTTTTACCCCAATTCTATTATTGTACTACTATTATGCAGAAATGTCTACAAGCTCACAGTTTCCGTCTGATGTACATGCAAGCGTAGCATTTGTTGATGTACCGTCTTCTGTCTCATAGAAAGACAAATCTTCCCAACGAATATTCTTTGGCATTTTTGCAACCAAGGAATCATAGTCTTCTCTTGAAACTTCTTGATACGGCGCTTGCTTATATGTGTGATCTGAGTGTGGCAAGAATGAAATACCTGATACTTCATCAAAATGCTTATATACCCATGCTCCAACTTCCATCCACTCATCTTCTTTTACAGAAACTGTAATAGAAGGCTTGTGCTCACACCAAGCACGTTGGTAAACTAGCCATGTGTTTAGATGATCAATTGCAGTTAAATCAGATCTTGTAATTGCACCTTCTGGCGCTTTTACTGGAAATGAAAATACATAAGTATCGTTTGGCTTCATAACATCATCTTCTACAGGAATTCCAACTTCCTTTAAAAATGTAGAGATAGGATCTCCCTTTGAGCCACGTACTGTACGAATGTAATATTGTGAATGCCATGGATGCATTCCTGAAGATACCCCGACCAATTGAGACACTGTTCCAGAAGGCTTTACACATGTAATAGCTGCAGACTCAGGAATCCCAATTTTCCCAGCCTCTTCCTTATTAATTGCTCTTGCATGTTCACGAAGATCAGTAAGAGTTTTTTCTAATTTATCTAGACCTTGTTTTCCTGAAAAAAACTTATGTCCGAATTGTCCAGTTAAAGAAACTCCTAGTAGTCGCTCTTCTTCTGTATTATCTTTCCAAATTTTACGAAGATACTTAAAGTCTGTTAATGTTGCTTGCCAGGTTCCAAGAATTGTAGCCAGGCGTACTTTATTTTGAACATCGTCAATTGTATCTTTTTCACGTAATACGACTTCTGAAAGATTACAAAACTGGTAAGGACGTAGAATAATTTCTGAACATGGGTTAGTTCCATAGTGTATATCTGGATCTCTTCTTCCATACTTGGCTGCTTGGGCTTGAGCTGCGGCCACATTGTATATACCTCGTTCTCCAGACTTTGAGTCATAAAGATTTTTCCATTCTGCAATAAACTGCTCCATCTCTGGCTTGCGAGAATACGCTACAGAGTTATTTGACAGGGCACGTTGTGGATTATTCTCCCACCAATTACCTGACTTAGCTGCAGCCATCTCAATATCGTTAATATTTGATAGAGAAATCATTGCTGATCTACGAACTCCACCAACTACAACTACTTCTCCAATCTTACACATAATGTCATGTGCTTCAATTGGCTTTAATTGACGACCCGCTGCATTCTTAAACTTTGCAATAGTAAAATCAAATAAATTGATCAATGGCTGTGGACCTGAAGAACGTCCGCCCATTGTCTTAAGTCTTGCACCTGCTGGGCGAACCTTGCTTACATCAATTGCTGGAACATGTCCAGTCCAAAGAAGTGCAAGTAGCTCACGGTATGCCTTTGCCCAACCCTGCTTTGAATCTTCTACAACAATTACTGTGTCAGATTTCTCAAAAGAATCTGGGAGGGAAGGAAGCTTATTAACATACTTGTATTCAACAGAAAAACCAACACCTGTTCCGCACATCAAAATATACATAGTCTCATCGAAGGAACGTGGATTATCTACTGGGACAAATGAGCAGTTGTACCCAGCAACATTATCTCTTTCTAGCGCTGCACCAGAAGTCATAACAGAACGCATTGATGGCATAACGTTTCTATTAAAGACGGCTTCCTTTAATTCTTTGACTAACTTGTCTGAAGGCTTGTAATTATGATTTTTTTCTAAGTGTACTAGCATGAAGTCAAAATATCTATCTACTGTTTCACCCCATGTCTCACGACGGTTCTCTTCAGAGATCCATCTTGCATATCTTGACAATGCAATAAAGTTTTCATATGGGTTTTCAATAGTTTTTGACATTTTTTAGTGACACCTTTTCTTCCGCCTTACGGATTAATTTAAAATTGAATGAGATATAAGTGTACCAAAAAACTTTTAAAGGGGGAAGGGCTTAATTAAATTTTTTAAAAATATGATCAAACGCTTTATTGGTCAACTGCAACCAATTGTATTCTTCATGTATTTTAGTCGACTGAGCAAAGTAGTACCCAGAATACGCATTGTAATTCATTGAAACATCTCTCATAAGCTCAAGTAAGTGTTGATAGTTTGGCTCAAAAACTTTTCCTTCATGTGGGAAGGGCCATGGAGAATCTATAACTTCTGATTTTAATTTTAATGGTCCTAGATAGTCTTTATAATGTGCCCAGTCATAAGTTGAAATAACTGGCATACCAGTTGCTAATGCTTGAAGCGGAATAAAGCCAAAACCTTCTCCGTATGTTGGATAGATCAAAACATCGTGGCTATGATAAAGC
>Ga0214921_10003235_pt1 | contig 25193 bp, 20 predicted proteins | sample LL1505_MetaG_FD_177992 | JGI IMG/M metagenome (GOLD analysis project Ga0214921, IMG submission 177992) | Freshwater microbial communities from Lake Lanier, Atlanta, Georgia, United States - LL-1505 | ecosystem: Environmental > Aquatic > Freshwater > Lake | place: USA: Georgia | collected...
AACCAAGAGGAGGCGGCTCAGCTAGAGAGTACTCCCATCCCTGCCAACTAAGGGGGTCCCATAGAGAGGTCACAATCAAAAGTAGCTGTGCTACGGGCAGATAAAAGTAGCCCTGCTACAGGGACAAGCCCTGCTACAGGGACAAGTAGCCCTGCTACAGGGACAGGTCACAATCAAAAGTAGCTGTGCTACGGGCAGATAAAAGTAGCCCAGCTACAGGGACGAAGTAGCTGTGCTACGGGCAGATAAAAGTAGCCCAGCTACAGGGACGAGGGAACGCAGGCTTCGCTCGTGTTCTCCAGCGGCCGATTCTCACTCACTCCGCTCGTCCGGAACACCCAGTCGCTTCAGCAGTCTAAAATGCGACCGTACCATGTCTTCAATACTCATCGCATGGTAGGGGATCGAGTATCTCTCCGTTTCCTCGGAGATCAATGAGACGAGCTTTCCGTAATGTGCATGACAGATCTTTGGAAAGAGGTGATGCGCGGCATGGCAGTTGGCACCACCGCTAATAAACCTCGCGAAGGCGCTCGTTGGGTTCCAGTCGCACGAGGTCGCTAGGTTATGCCGAACCCACGAACTCGGGAGTCGGGCGTCGGAGGACGGTGCGGGAAATGAAGCCTCATCAAAGAAATGCGTACCGACTAACATCACGATGAAGACGAGGGAGGTAAAGCATCCTGCCGTAACGTAGGTCGCCACAATTGCAAAGGATGAATACGGAAGGACTACAAGAGGCAGCCCCAGCATGAGCCCGATGTGAAGGAACTTAAAGAGAAGGAACGACATCCACAGACTCTGCGGCGAAACCCCCTCCCGCATCCACCGATACTCCCTCGAAACAAGGTAGACCCAATCTCCCCAACAGACGGAATGGAGGAGGGCTAAGCAGTACGCGAAAGGGGCGTAAAAGTGTTGGTACCGGTGAATCGGCTTCCACGGATGATCCGGGCTTAACCGAAGGAGAGGATTTTTATCGATATCGATGTCGCTCCCGTGAACATTTGGATAGAGGTGATGGGAACGAATATGACGAAGCCCCCACAACATCGGATCCACACCAACCGAGAGGAAGCTGATGAAGTGCAAAGTCTTATTCACCCAATCCCGACGCGAGATTACTCGGTGGGAGGCGTCATGACCAACGCTGAAACCAACGAGGAGCCCTGAAAGGGCTACAACTATCGCGCCACCGAATGCCCCCCAACCCCTTATAACGCCGAGCAAGATGAGGGCATACGTTCCCCAACAGGTTACGAAGAAAAAGAGTGCCTTGAGCCAAAAGTACATATCCGTCCCTACCCCATCAAGTGCGGCATACGCTCGCTCTCGCAGCCCTCGATAGAAGGGATCCGTGGCTGAGGAATCTGAGAACTTGATACGTTGCATGTACCCTCCCATTCAGTGTAGCTCCGATTGCTACCGTTGGCATCCAAAAACCAGAACGAGGTTCACTGACGGGGAGGTATCAGGCCGAATTCGCCCCTAAGTCATCGTGACGGCGGAGGCGCATGAGATCTAGCCTTGAGCAACCTCTTCCGATATCGTGACCAGGCTATTCGTGGCAGTGCCCTAGAGACCATCAAGCCTGTGTCGAAAACCATGCCTCCAACTCAATCTCTCTATGCAAAGATAAAGCGCTCCCTTCCCACGTGTTGTTTTCTGGCCTTTTTTCTCTTCTCCACAGCATGCAGCGGAGGCCGCATGCAAGAGAGGCCTCCTCCTCTGCACTCAAACGCCAAACTATGGTCGATCGGAATAGCTGAGGGGCCATCTCCTCTTGAGCTATCGGAACGCAAGAGCCCCGCTAATCCGGTGTTCACGTGGCGAGAGATTCGTCACCCAGATGTGGCGTTCGTTGCCGATCCGTTTCTGATACGGAGAGACTCGACGTGGCACCTCTTCTTTGAGCTCTTCAATACAGCGAGTGGTCGGGGTGAGGTAGGAGTTGCCTCAAGCAAGGACCTCTCCTCGTGGAGATTTGAGCGAGTCGTGCTCGCGGAGCCATTTCATCTCTCCTATCCTTTCGTATTTGAACATGCCGGCTCGTATTTCATGATCCCTGAATCTCGGCAGGCTCATGGAATCCGACTCTATCGAGCGACCCATTTCCCATCCGAGTGGATCCTTGAACGAGAGCTTATCGCCGGGGACTACTCTGATCCCTCTCCGGTATTCTTTCAAGGAAGGTGGTGGATATTCACGTGTAAAGCTCCCTACTCCCTCGCCATCTTTTATGCCGATGACCTACGGGGCCCCTGGCGAGAGCACACAAAGAGCCCGTTCTACCTCGACGACAAAGGGCGCGCGCGACCGGGCGGGCGACCGGTAATAGTCGACGGAAAGCTACTCCGATTTGTCCAGGACAACCGAGAAGGGTACGGCAAGAAGGCGCGAGCGATGGTTGTTGATACCCTTTCACCATCCGAGTTCTCGGAGCATCCGGCCGAGAGAGATCCCCTCTTCGCTCCTCACGGTACTCATTGGGCGCGAAACGGCATGCATCACGTTGCGCCGGTTCAGCTTGCGGATGAGACGTGGGTGGCAGCTATCGATGGAAATGGGGACGGTGCGCACGAGGCAGAAGGTTCCGATAACTAAACTCGTCCCGAATAAACGTCACGCCCAGGGATCCGTGCTGGTTTAATGTTACCTCTCAGGTTCTTAGGTGTCCGAACAGGTCCTACAGGTCCCGAACAATTGAGCTTGGTGGTACGTCGATTCAGCAGTACAATAAAAAGTGCGACCTTTCGTTAAGCCATCACGGTCACATGACGATTTTGTTTGAGGCAGGGGTTAGGTTATCCCTCCTCGTCGAAGTTTGGGGAGCAGAAGAATGGTACAGCACACTGAGATGAAGTCCATCGATAGTGAAGCCCGTCTTGGGTGGCAGGCGGCTGAGGAGTTGCTTCGACCGTTTGGCGCAGTTGCAGCCAACTTTTCTGAGGCAATACGGCTGCTTGTCCATCACTACGAGATGAGCTCAAACCGCCTCCCTCTCTCCGCTGAGAATCACATCATCCGGCTTCTCAAGAATAGCACCATCAAGGCGACCTACTACTTCCTTACCAAAGAACACCGTCCACAGGTGTTAACCCCGGGTAAGCTGATCGACGCCAAAGAATTCTTTGAGGCGTACACCCCTATCGAGCACGCGGTTATCTTGGCCTACTGCTACCTCTCTCGAAATCTGAGTCGTCGAACTGATAAAGATGATTGGGCCTACGTCGAGAATCCGCTCTACGAGGCGCTGACAACGGGCGGAATTATCGGCCAAGGGATTCCAGAAGTTGGTCTCGCATTTGGCCTCCTGAGCCGCGGACTACGTTACCTCGCGTTCGCCCCTTTCCTCCGAGAGAACCGCCGCGGATTCAAAGATTACCGTATTCACCTGAAGAGCAAGGACCTCGCCTTTGACCTAACCTACGAGGAGAACACATTCCAAACAAATAACATTCAGATCGCCGCCATCGTTCTTGAGCGCATGGGCTTCAATCACTCAATGGCGCTTGAGTACGTCGCTGCCGCCACCCGCAATAAAGACCATACGCCGAGCCAGCTCTACGGGATTCCGTTTAGTATAGCTGAGGCATTAATCGATTCGTACATGGAGACCGGCGAGATCCTGGAGCGCACGCCAGCGTGGACCGGTAAAGAGATGGTGATTTCGGTTGAGGCCCGTGGCGCTATCATGGGCAAACTCAACAAGGCCATGTCAACCAAAGACCATAACGAGTGGCTCAGCAAGGGAAGTTCGAGTATCAATCCGGAGCAAACGCCGGAACTCTTCGTTGAAGCTTAACCCAAAGCAGAGCGAACTTTTGCTAGAGCCTCCACCTTAAAGAACTCAAGCGAGTTTGGGTTAGCCAAGGCAGAGGCGTTGCCAGGATCCTCTCCCTTAAGAATTCTCTTCACCGAAAGTTCCGAGAGCTTATTGTTGGAAGTACGCGGAACTTCCGGTGCCTGCACAATCAGGGCCGGAACATAGAATGCGTTAGAGCGCCGCAACGTATCTCGTATCTCACTACTCAGGGTCTCCGACATCCCCTCCCCTGCGTTGAGCACCACAAACAGCACAACCTTCTCTGAGGTCGCACCAGGAGGAACATATCCAACCGCGAGCGCTTCCCGAACCGCAGGCACCTGGTTTAGGGCAGCGTAAATATCCGCGGTGGCTACCCGTACTCCGGCAGGCTTGAGGGTGGCGTCTGACCGGCCCAAGAAGAGCAGTCCGCCCTGCGGTGTCTCTTCAAGGAAATCCCCATGCCTCCACACCCCAGGGAACTCTGAAAAATAAGCGGCCCGATACGCTTCACCATGTGGATCGTCAAGGAAGTGCACCGGCATCGAGGGGGCGGGGTTAACACATACCAGCTCTCCCTCCTCTCCCACGATGGATTCACCCGACGAGCTATAGACACGAACATCGTAGCCAAGGCTCTTGCACTGAGCCTCACCCCTCACTACCGGCTTAAGTGGTGTTCCGAGGCCGAAGCACCCGATGATATCGGTCCCTCCAGAGATACTTTGAATCCACAAGGGTTTGATAGCGTCGACGATATAGTCAAATTGAGATGGATAAAGTGTTGAGCCGGTCGAAAGGAGCGCGCGCAACGACTCCAAACCAAAGGCATCCGCGGGACGAACCCCCAACTTCTCGATCGCTCCAAGAAATGCGGCGCTCGTGCCGAAATGAGTGAACCCCTCCTCTTCGGCCATACGCCAGAGGATCGTCCCCTTCTCAATCAACGGATCCCCATCGTAGAGCGCGATCGTTGCGTCGGCCGCAAGCCCCGAGACGAGCCAATTCCACATCATCCAACTCGTCGACGTTTGATAAAAAAGAACATCTCCGGGGCGAACATCCGAGTGCACGATCTGCTCCTTCTTATGTTCAAGAAGCGTTCCTCCAGCACCATGTACTATCCCCTTCGGCTTGCCGGTCGTTCCGGAGGAGAACATAATGTAGAGGGGATGCGAGAATGAGAAGGTTGGTAGCTCTGAGAGTACCTTCTTTGCAACAAGAATATCGTTCAGCTTCGAGCAAGATCCCGCGATAGCAAGCGCAGGTGGCTCCTCTCCGGTGCCGAGATAGTCCACAAAGATAACGTGCTCAATCGAGGGAGTGTTTCGGACCACCTCTTGAATAGTCGCTCTCGCATCAACCTCTTGGCCTCGCCACAGATACGTAATCGGCGCAATGAAGACTTTAGGACGTACCCTTCCAAGACGCGCGAGGATTCCATCAACCTGGTAATCAGTACCGCAGCTCGCCCAGGTCGCACCGATCGCTGCGGTGCCAAGCATGCCGACAATAGCTTCCGGGATATTTGGAAGGAACGCGAACACCCGATCCTCAGGTTGAATACCAAGCCCCTGTAAGTAGTGAGCTACAGAGAGGGACATCTCACGGAGTTCCTTCCGCGAGATCCTTCTCCGCAGGACTCCCTCTGACCACGCGGTGATGGCAACCGCGTCGGAGGGCGTGCGAAGGATATTCTCGGCAAAATTTAAGTGGAAGTTGGGGAACCACCTCTTGGCAAGTGGCGTTGGTCCTTCTCCAGCTCCCCACACAACATCGAGCCCACCACTTCCCCGAACATCAACAAACGTGAGAATATCTCTCCAAAAGGTGTGAGGATCACGCACCGACCATGTGTACAGATCATTCCATTCCGGAAACTGCCCGCGCCCCTTTCGTTGCAGCTCATCCATAAACCTACGTGCAGCGCTCCCCGCTTGAAGCGCTGGGCTCGGCGTCCATACAATCGGGTCGTGCTGGCGTTCGTCGGTCATATCCTTGCAAACAGTGAGGACTTCATGGAGGTACTCCGATCTCCCCAACTCTACACGACCCCGCAAGGACCGTCATGCAATTTGTGCTCCGGAGCTGCGGGATACCCGCACCTCCCCGCACATGCTATGTATCTATCATGTTTGATCCCCTCTACATGGACCGTGCTCTCGACCTCGCCGCTCGCGGGGGGCGTTCGGTCATGCCCAATCCGATGGTCGGGGCTGTGATCGTGCACAACAACACTATCATTGGTGAGGGATACCATCAGATGTACGGTGGGCCTCACGCCGAGGTATTCGCGTTTGAGGCGGTCGCGAATAAAGAACTACTGAAGGAGGCGACCCTCTACGTCTCCCTTGAACCGTGCTCCCACTTCGGCAAAACACCTCCATGCGCGGATCTCGTGATTCAATCCGGCATTCGCAACGTGGTCGTCGGATGTCGGGATCCCAACCCCAAGGTTGCGGGCCAAGGAATCCAAAAGCTTCGCGACGCTGGGATTACCGTGCACGAGGGGATTCGTGAGCGGGAATGCGTGATGTTAAATCGCCGCTTCATCCTCTTTCAGCGAATGAAGCGGCCCTATATAATCTTAAAGTGGGCCGAAACAGCGGACCGTTTCATCGCCCGAGAAGACGGCTCCTCGAAATGGATCAGCTCCGAATTCTCTCGTCGCACAACCCATCGATGGCGATCGCAGGAGATGAGCATATTAGTGGGAACGAAGACCGCTCTCCTTGATGACCCTCACCTCAACGTTCGGCACGTTGAAGGGATACATCCCCTGCGAATCGTACTAGACACCAACCTCGCACTCCCCTCCTCACTCGCCCTCTTTGATAACGAGGTAGAGACGTGGGTCTTCAACGCGATACTCAATAAGCGGGAGGGGATCACGGAGTGGAAGCGATTCAATCCTGACTATTCCCTTCCCGAACAGATACTAGAGCAGCTCTTCCTCGCGAAAAAGCTCTCGGTCTTTATCGAAGGGGGCGGCCGAACGCTGCAAACCTTTATCGATGCGGGGCTCTGGGATGAAGCCAGAGTGTTTCAAAGCAAAAAGATATTTGAACGTGGTATCGCGGCGCCAACGCTTGGAGTATCTGGACATACAACGATGCCTTCCGGAAAGGACAGGATCGAGATCTTTCAGCACCCGGACTTGGCGTCGCGCTTAGGTATCGACGATAGTTCGGTACTACGAATTGAGGACGATATCGACGGGAAGTCCTGAAACGTAGCTTCGGGATTAAGCATTCCCCTCACCTCTTCATTCGACTATCACGATATTTCAACCAACAAGATCTCAATGCCACCACGATGCGGGTGTCCATATCAGCTTCATCTCTATATATGACAAGAGAAGCACCATGTACCGATCGACCGGCATATCATCACACATCTCTGGAACCGAAAGTTGCGCCGCAGCGGAACCAACTCGACCTCCACCACTCACTGATATCAATTCGGCCATATGCGCCGCATCGACGGGCTTTTCTGTTCGCACGGATACATGAATTCGCTCCCCTTTATGGACCATAACACCTGGAGGCGCTCCGGGAGGTTGAATAACTCCGCATACGACGACCGCTATCGGGAGGCCGTCCATGGGGCCTCTTTCCCTCTCCTCAACAAGGAGGCGATCCGCACACGCTCCGATACAATGAACGCTATCCGCAACACCCGCGTACGACACTACAACACGCGTTATAACTCCCTGGAGATTAGCGTGAGGATACACATTGGTATTCGCTTGCGCGTGGAGGACCAGCTCCTGGTGGTGCCCGGCGAGCACATCGAATGAGCTACAGAGCGAGGGATCAAAACGGCCCTCTGTTATATTCACTGCCCAACGAACATGAGGGGATACCGTCTCCGAGAGAGGTCCGACAACTTTCTGGCTCGCGTCAGTGCGAGCCCCCATGTTCACCAATAGAGCGAGTCGCGCTTCGTCCTCGGGGGAGTGTTGTACGTAGCGAAATCGCTCATGATTCTTAGCTAACTCCAATAAGCGATACACCAAAGCCGCGGTACATCCGGCCTCCGGAGCGGAGATGACACCAGGCTCATGACGAGCGCCCCCGTGATGATCAAGAACGATATCAGCCTCTCGAGCTTTCAATCGGACATCTCTCCCAAGGTTCCCTGGCAGAACGGCGCTACTATGAAGCCCCGTTTGGTCAACTACTATGACCGCCACACTTCCTTGAGGGGCGGATTCAAAAACTCCCGACAGCGCCGATATAGGCTCCGTCGGTGCCACACACACCTGGCGCAAACAGTCGCTTAAGCAACCGTCATGCATCCAACGGATTGTAATGTCTTCCGGCAATAGCCCTCGAATGAGACGATCCATTCCGAGACATCCAGCTATGGCATCGGCGTCGGGATCTCGATGAGCCACGATGACAAAGGTTCGCTTCCCCTCGGCGTAGAGCTGCTCAACTTTGCGGATAATAGAGACGAGGTCCGCGTCTAGCTGCGGGGAAAAAGGACACTCCGCGGTCGAGGGGCCACGAGCGTTTTGCTGGAATTGCGCGGATGCATACCTCTTCACATCCATATCGGCACATACGTTACCTAGAAAGACCGAGGGGGATGTTGCTCCTGAGTGTGTCCCTTTGTAAAGCCCCCCAACTCTCGGAATAAGAGCTCTAATGGTCGGTTTACGTTCGATTAAGTACGACAGAGGGGACGTCTCAGCTGTGGGGCACTCACTAAGGAACCAAGGCAAAACCTTGCGTCAGCGAGGTTTTGCCTTGTTTCCCTAAGCTGCCAACCCAAGGAGATGATAACTGGTCTTACTGCTGGGTCGTTCTTTGGGGTCAGGGTTGAGCGTGCTGTAGAGTACCACCTGAAGATCCTGGGAAATCGTCTCTCCCGAGCTCGCTTTCACGGGACGCTTCAACTCAAGATTTTCACGAGCCATGCGAATCTGCCCAGCGGGACTATCCGCCGTTACGGGAATCCCTTCAGGCCAAAGACCAATCATGTGCACAACGCTCGCCGCCGCACCGAACACATCGGCCGCTTGCCCGTAGTGTTGAGCTCCATCAAGGAATACCAAACCGCGATCTGCCTGGGAGCCGCCCTCCTTCTGCTGGAGAGATTCCTTGAGGGGCTGATCACATTTGAAGCTCATCCCAAAATGCACGAGCTGAACCTTAAAATCTTTATCAAGATCGAAAGAGCCATCTTCCCCCGTCTGCGCCTGCACGCAGATAGTGTTCGCACTCACATCGGAGTGACAAAAGCTCTCCGCGTGTAGTTTAGTGAGACACTCAAAGATCCCACTGGCGAGCCGGTGTATTTGATAAGGAGAAAACGAAACCCCGTGCTCCGTCCGCAGAGCATGAAGCGTAACTCCGGCATCAGCGATCGTGAGTGTGTGCGTGCGTGCATCAAAAGAGATAACCTCTGGAGCGATCCCCTTGCCGCTCAAACCTCGAAGCGCCCTCAACTCAGCCTCGAAGGTCGGCATGTCCGGCAATCGTGTGACCGAAACGTTAAGGTCCCCCGATGTGCGCGTCTCAATAAGCTTGTTCATACAAAAGAGATCCGAACGGAGCACACCGCTGCTTCCGAAATTGGTGCCACAGGCGGTGCTATCTACTGCTGGAATCTCGTAGAGATGGGAAGAACGCGGAGGGAAAACACGGGAACCTGGTGTCGGAAATTCGTGCCAGTCACTGAGGTATCCCCACAAAATTGATATTTCGATTAGCCAAGTTTCCGAGCGTCCGAATGAGTTCGCGGCAGGAAGGATCTAGCGGCAAAGTAGGTGCGATATACTAACTGACATTGGTTCGCTATGCCCGTCGCTCGCTAGCCTCTTTGAGAGCGTCCGAAAACCATCCTGTCGTTTTTTGGGTGGCGCGAGATGCGGGCGTAGCCTGCTCCTTTGCGTCTCGGCTCCTCTGGATATCACCGAGCCGCTTTTCAATAGCATCATGCAAAAGTAAATACTCACTCTCTCCGTCCGGATTCGCTTCGAACGCAGCCCCCAGTACCTCGATTGCTGAGTTAAGGAACGACACCTCTGTTATCCTCGGCAACGCGCGATAGAGGATATAGGCGACACAATTCGCCCTCCTTATAGCAGTCTCTCCAGACTCTCCTCCTTCCGGAAGATCTTCGAACCGTTTTACAACCAAGCCAAGAGCGGAATTGAGGGTAGCAGGTCGCACATCGTCGCCCCTCTGACTCTGCTCCAACTCAAGCGCGCAAAACGCAATCACCGCGATTGATTCCCGCTCAGAGTCTCCCAAATGTAGCTTGCCGCGCTCCAAAGCTTGGAACAGCGTTGCCACTGTCGCTCCCGGTAGGGCGTAGCGACGAACCGCCTGGACGGAGCCATCCTGCCTCAACTCAGATGCGAAGCACTGATGTGCAATCGTAAGCGCGGCTCTCATAAGCATGGCTGCACCCGTTGCCTGATGTTGCGGGTCTGAGGCGTCGTCTCTCCCATCAAGATCCTGAAACCGAAGCTTCACTTCATCGGCCGCCCTAATCAGAGCATTTCGCGCTATCTCACCGCTGCGATACCTTGCTTGTGACGAGGCAAGCATGCCAACGGTCGACAGAGCCCGGATGCTCATGCTTATTCTCTCAATATTCCGGCTTTCATTAAAAACTAAGCCCGCCTCAACCACGGCCTGCGCTAACCGCGCTCCCAACTCCATACGAGCACTGATATCAGCGAGGGTCACCTCAGGCTTGTAGCGTGAAGATATCCTTCGGTGACACGGTGTTGGATCGCACAGTGTCGCAAGAAGCGCATCACATTGACCTCCGGCATGGCGGTCGGTTCGATCGAACGCTCCCATGCGTAGCGCGAATTCCAAAAGAGAAACGCATGAATTGAGGTCTCGAAGCGTCTCTGCAGCACTCCACGCTTTGCTCACGGTCGCAAGAATGGTTTGAGGGGCTAGCTCAAGTCCCCTGTCCAGAGCTTGATGAGCAACGAATACGGCGGACGCCGGATCCTTTCCCTGTAGCTCAACAACACACCGTTGAGCTGATATCAAAAGACGACGGTCGTTGCGGAGGATAGTCTGCGAAAAGGCGTCGAGGACCGTCCAAACCTTCAGGAGCCGTTCCCCCGATTGCCCGGCATTAATCTCTCGCTGCATTCGCTGAAAAATAACCCCAGGAGCCTTCAGAGCCTCTTGCCCGGCAGCCTCTTGGAAGAGCGTTCGAAGGCTCTGAGCATCAAGGGTATCGAGCGCCTTATGGATCGCTTGAGAAGCGCCCGTACCACCCCGTGGGCGTTCACCTGACGACCTATCGTTTGAGCCGAAAGTCTGATTCACCATAACAGTCTGATCACAGTCTCCTCATTCATCAATGAATCAGGGTTACATGAGCCATCACGCGCGTTCTACATTAGCCCGCTCTTCAAAGTCAAAAGACAAACTAGGAAGGAAAACAAGAACGACTAAAGTCTGTACGTCTTGTGACCCTCCCAATCTATGCCGCCGCGACAGTCTAGCACGCCTTGAACGTCATCGGCTCGCTAACTTGCGAAGTTCTAACGATTTGCTCCAAATCCCTCAAATCACTCATTTCGGCTTATCGGCTTTTTCGCGCGTCACGAGACAGGTGAACGGCCGGTGTTTGGTGCCTCCGCAAAGTTTCAGCGCGATCCTTACTTCCGGGACTACATCCTCTTCTATGAGTACTTTCACGGGCACACCGGACAGGGACTTGGGGCCTCCCCTCAAACAGGATGGACCGCTCTAATAGCAACGCTTATTGACGAATGGCGCCGGTAAGCCTCAGGCATCCAGATAACCTCCGTGTTTATCGGGGATTTCTCCTGAGACCGCTTACTGGCTCCTCCCCCACGGCTGTGATACCCTTCCGGGGTAATCTTTCATCTTTAGTACGATGTGTATGACCACTTCCCTCTTCACTGACATTCAAATGGCGGCCCCCGACGCGATCCTCGGGATAACTGAAGCGTTCCGTAACGACCCTACCCCATCAAAGGTCAACCTCGGGGTCGGCGTCTATCAAGACGCGAAGGGCAAGATCCCGGTGCTCAACTCCGTTCTGCAAGCGGCTAAGATATGGTCCTCACAGGAGGACACTAAGACCTACCTCCCGATCGACGGCGTCCCAGCATTCGTGCAAGCGAACCAGGAACTCCTCTTCGGCAAGGAGTCAGCCCTGCTTAAGGAGAAGCGCGTAGCGACCGTGCAATCGGTTGGAGGAAGTGGTGGGTTGAAGCTCGGTATCGAATTCATAAAGCGCTTCATGGGACAGGATACTATCTACATAAGCGACCCAAGCTGGGAGAACCATCGTGTGATCTTCGAAGCGGCGGGGATGAAGGTAGAGACCTATCCCTACTACGATCCAAAGACCTCCGGATTGCGAGCGGCGGATATGCTCTCAAAGCTCAAAACGTTAAAGCCCCGCACTCCGATACTTCTTCACGCGTGCTGTCACAACCCCACCGGCGTTGATCTCGACGAGAACACTTGGAAGGAGATGGTTGATATCTGCGCAGAGCGCGAGCTCATTCCATTTATCGATTTCGCCTACCAGGGCTTTGCTGAGGGAATCGTTCCCGACGCTCGGCCGATTCAACTCTTTGCTGAGAAGGGGCTCACCTTCTTCGTTGCAAATTCATTCGCGAAATCCTTCTCAATCTACCGCGAGCGAGTAGGTGCAATCTCGGTTGTGACGGGCTCTCAGAAGGAAGCTGCCGCGGTTACAAGTCAGCTCAAAAGGATCGTGAGGATGATCTACTCCTCCCCTCCCTCCTACGGGGCTCAATTGGTGGCGATCGTACTCAGCCACCCCGAGCTTCGTCCGATGTGGGAGAAGGAGCTCGGAGAGATGCGCGATCGCATTCATGAGATGCGTCACCTCTTCGCCAGCAAGCTGAAGGCGGTCCTTCCCGATAGAGACTTCTCGTTCATCCTCAATCAAAGAGGCATGTTCTCGTACTCAGGCCTCTCAGTGGATGTGATGAAGGCCCTTCGGGAAAAGTATCATATATACGGGCTCGACAGTGGTCGTATCTGCGTAGCCGCCCTGAACCACAGCAATATCGACTTCGTGTGTGAATCGATCGCGTCACTCGTGAAGGGCGCTTGATCGATGAAGCACGCAGCTCTCCTGTTCTCTCTCCTCTCGTGTATTACGACAGCAGTGGCACAGGAGAGCTTTGAGCTCAGAACAATCGCGCAAGGGTTTGAGGATCCGGTCGCGATTACCTCTGTCGCCAGCGAGCCAGCTAAGCTGTTTGTGGTCGAACGAAGCGGCACGGTCGCGGTCGTAGAAAACGGCAAACGCGCCAATCGAGATCTCCTCGACATCCAAGAGATCCTCTCTCCTCAAGAGAACGACGGACTCTCAGGCGTGGCCTTCCCCCCCTCCTACGAGCAGACGAAAGAGGTGTACGTCACCTATACCGATAAACAGGGAGATACGATCGTTGGACGGTTCCCGACTAAGCCAGGACAGACGGTCGATGAAGATTCCCTCATGGTGGTGCTGAAGGTCGTACAACCCAACCCGCACGCGCATCGCAGCACGATCACCTTCGCTGATACCAACACACTCCTGATCGGTCTAGGAGATGCCCCCCATAAGCCGGGAGTCCCCTCGTTGGCGCAAAATCCCCGTGCGCTCTTTGGAAAAATTTTACGGATCGGCCTCGCGGATCCAACACGATACACTATCCCCTCGGATAATCCGTTCGCGAAGAGAAATGACGCAGCGGGCGAGGTATGGGCTCTAGGGATCCAAAATCCTCTCTCTATCTCATTCGATCCCACATCACAGCGCCTTATGGTGGTCGACTCAGGACGGGAAGTTCAGGAGCTCGATCTCGTTGAACGAGGGAAAAATTACGGATGGAACGTCGTTGAGGGCAGCACATGCGTGACCGGCACGTGCGATCTGACGCACTTCACCCCTCCAACCTACTCGTATTCAGCGTCGGCGCGAAGCTCTGCCGTTGGCGGATTCTTTTATAACGGAACGAGTATCCAAGGCCTCCAGGGAGCTTACATCTTCGCGGATTCACACTCCAAGACCCTCTTCAAACTTGTTCAAGAGGGTAAGGGCTGGAGATCTCACCCCCTGCTTCAAGCTACCTTCCCTATCAGGGCGGTGGGCCAGGGGGCGAAGGGGGAGATCTATGTAGCAACGGGGGACGGAAGTCTTTCGGTGGTGACGGCGTCTAAGTAAACAGAGTCGCCCCCCCAACATAGGAGGGCGCGCATTCCCGCGCGCGGTGTGGTTGCGTTTGGCGATGTTCGTTTGCGTCGAGCAATATATTGGCGACCAGGAATGGTCGCCCTCCCGACGTGCGATCCGTGACACCAGAGGGCGTTCTCCCCCTACTTCGCCGGCAACTCGTACGCCTGGACATCCGATTGGAACTTACACTCTCCGTGCGACCCATCGCAGAACGGGTGTTTCTTCGATGCCCCACATCGACAGAGCGAAACCGCCGTACGGCCATTCAGATTGAAAACGTTCCCCGCGGCGTCGCAGATCTCAAAATTGGTTCCTTCGACGCGGAAGGGTCCGTTATTTCGAACCGTAATCTTTACCTTTTCGTCACTCATGGTGTCTCTCCTTATTGAAGTGATTTGCGGAAGTCATCAAGCTTTGTAATCGACTCGTGTATCTCACGTGCCTTCCCCTTGGTTTCCTCTACGAGCGCTGCGGGGGCGTTAGCCACGAAGTCCTGGTTGGCGAGATTGCGCTCAATACCAGCAAGGGTCTTCTGAAGCTTGTCGATACGAGCCGACAACTTGCTCACGATATCCTTCGCGTCGATATCAGAAGGTAAGGCGAGGTACCCGATTCCGCCGTCAAACTTAAACGGCACGTGGCCGGCCGGTGTCGACTGCTGAGCGTTCTCGGAGAACTCGCTGATTCCCCCAATCGTCTGCGCGACTCCTCGAACGGGCTCGAAGTTCTTCTTGGCGCTATCCGATAAGAAGAGAAGCTTCGCTGCAAGGGCTGCCTTGAGCGATATATTGAGGGTCTGCTTGACGTCTCGAACTCCACGCACGATTGACGCCATGAGCCCGATCTGAGCCTCGGCCCCGTCATCCTTACGGTAGAGCTCCGCGTCAGGCCACGAGGAGAGCGCGATGGAGCGGGAGTCCCCAGTCTCTGCGGCGTCTGTGATGCCCATCCTCTGTAAGGCCTGCCACAACTCCTCAGTCACGAACGGCATGTACGGATGAAGGAGCTTAAGGATAGTGCGCTGACATACGAGAGCGACCTCAAGAGCTTTTGTCTTCGACTCGCCACCAGCCCACAAGCGGTTCTTGATGATCTCAAGGTACCAGTCACAGTAGTCGTCCCAGAAGAAGCTACGGATCGCACCGACGGCGTGAACGATATCGCTCTTGTTGAGATAGTCATCGTGGACTCGCACCACCTCTCCTAAGCGGGAGATGATCCACCGGTCCTCAAGAGCAGTCAGATCGAGCTTGCGCGAATCGCTCGTAATCTTCTCCTCTCCAAGATTTCCAAGGAGAAGCCGGGTAGCGTTCCACAACTTAATCACGAGCCCCTGACCGTTCTTGAAGATATCGTCGTGGAGCTTCGTGTCCTGTCGCCCCATCGGATAGTTCATCGCGATAGACACACGAACCGCATCGGTACCGTATTGGTCAAACAGGTTGAGCGGGTCGGGAGAGTTCCCGAGCGACTTCGAGAGCTTTCGGCCCTGTGAGTCACGAACGAGTCCATGAAGCGCCAAGGTGCGGAACGGAGCCTCCCCGAGCAGCTCAATACCAGCCATGATCATGCGAGCATCCCAGAAGAAGAGGATATCACGCCCCGACATCAACCAGTTATTGGGATACCAGAACTCAAGCTCCTCGGTCTTATCTGGCCAGCCAAGGGTCGAGAACGGCCAGAGCTGCGAGGAGAACCACGTATCAAGTACGTCCTCATCCTGACGGAGCTGGGCGTTACCACACTTCTCGCACCCGGATGGAGCCTCAACCTTCGCCGTCACATGGCTGCACGAATCGCAGTAGTACACTGGGATTCGGTGCCCCCACCACAGCTGACGGGAGATACACCAATCTTGGATCGTATCCATCCAATGGAAGTAGTCGTGTTTCTCAGACTCGGGAATGATCGCCAGTCGCCCGTCGAGCACCACCTCCTTCGCTTTTTCCGCGAGTGGCCGCATCTTCACGAACCACTGATCGGAAACCTTTGGCTCAAGAACGCTCTTACATCGGTAACACTCACCAACCGCGTGGGAGTGCTTGTCAATCTTCTCCATGAATCCAAGCGCCTCAAGATCCGCGACAACTTTCTTCCGCGCTTGGTAGCGATCAAGTCCAGCGTACGCGACGCCAGCGGCCTCGGTCATCTTACCGTCATCACCGATAACGGTCTCAAGGGGAAGATTATGCTTCAACGCGGCCTGATAATCGTTCGGATCGTGAGCCGGGGTGAGCTTCACGACACCGGTTCCAAATTTTCTATCGACGAAGTCATCGGCGATGACCGGGATAGTTCTGTTTTGTATCGGCAAGAGAACCTTTCGACCTACGATCGAGGTGTAGCGAGGGTCCTCTGGATGAACCGCAACACCGGTATCGCCGAGCATCGTCTCAGGACGGGTCGTCGCAACGACCAGGAACTCATTCGTTGGATTCCCCTTCTCATCAACGAGTGGATACTTGAGGTGCCAGAGGTGGCTGCCGTGGGTGCCGTGTTCAACCTCATCGTCAGCGAGCGCCGTCATACACACGGTGCACCAATTCACCATTCGCTTGCCGCGATAGATCAGTCCCTTATCAAAGAGCTGTACGAACGCCGTAAGAACGGCCTTCATCAAACCCTCATCCATCGTGAAGCGCTCACGCTCCCAGTCACACGAACACCCAAGGCGTTTAAGCTGCTCAATTATGATGCTGCCGTGCTTCTCCTTAAATTCCCAGACGCGCTTCAAGAACTCCTCGCGGCCGAGGTCGCGCATCTTGATCCCCTCCTTCTCGAGGGCGCGCTTCACCACGTTCTGCGTAGCGATACCGGCGTGGTCAGTGCCTGGGATCCACACCGCCGCGTAGCCACGCATACGGTGCCAACGGGTCATGACGTCCTGAGGAACGTTGTCGAGAACGTGCCCCATGTGAAGGATGCCGGTAACGTTCGGAGGAGGAATAACGACGCAGAACGGCTTCTTGGACTTATCAACAGTTCCTCGTGACACCTTGAGGGCATCCCACATCTGAGAAATTCTTTTCTCGGCCTCTCCGTGAACGAACTGTTTTGGCATCTCCTCAGCGGACATGAGCACTCCGTAACGATTAACACTCTATAAACGCAATAGCTTTGAGACCTTAGGGGTCCGAATCTGCCTAGGCAGCCTACCACCAGAAGGCGGGCGTGTCACGGTCGAGGTCCCCGTCCATCCTACCGTCCCTAACCCCTCTGTAACCTTACTTTTGCCTGACCTTTCGACCCAGGATGTTTTGGCTTCTGGCGGCAACCGCGGCTCCCGTATACCTTATGAGGGCACTATGAAAAATAAAAACCTCCTCCTCGCTACCCTCCTCTCTCTCACCCTTCCAGCCGCCATCCCAAGCGCCGAAGAGGTGCAGAGCTCCATGCAAAAGCTTCTTGTTCCACTCCGGACCTTGCAGCCCTTGTTGGCCAACGAGGACAAGTTCACGGACTCCGATAATCAAGACAAGATCCACGAGCAGCTCGTCGCCCTTCGAAGAGACTTCCACTCCCTTGAGAGGATCCCAACAAAGTACAGGTCCCAACCTGGATTCGAGGAGAGCGTAAAGAACGTCGCTGAACTGCTTGACGACGCGAGTCGTCGATTCAACGAGGGCCGAAAGGAGTACGCGTGGTGGAGACTCCAGCGCCTTCCAACCGACTGCTTTTCGTGTCACGCGACCTACAAGGTATCGAGCCAGTACTCGAACGCTGCGATGATTGACGACTCATTGAATCCGCTCGAACGCGCTCGTTTCCTGATGGCGACCCGCCAATTCACTGAGGCTAAAAAGACCCTCACCGCAGCGCTCGACGATGACTCCTATCGCCTCTACGATGACCAAATCCTGCGAAGCCTTCTTCTCATCGAGACCCGAATCTCAAAGGACCCCAAGGAGAGTCTTGCGATGTTTAAGGGGATCCTAAAGTCCGAGAAGCTCCCTCTCGATGACGCCAATACGGTCCAGGGATGGCTGAAAGGATTGGATGCGTGGTCAAAAGCTCCAGCGGTTGCAGAGGGTAACAAACTCGCTACGGGAGAGAAACTCATCCGAGCTGGGGCTACCAGGGGTATCGACTTCAGGCCAGACGACGTAGCGCTGCTTCGTGGAACCGCGCTCGTTCACGAGAGCCTGGAAGCCGGTGGTCTTAACGAGGCACAACGTCGAAAGGCGATCTATCTTCTCGGTTATGCCTACAGCCAACTTCCTCAGTTCTTCACCGAGGGGTGGGACGAGCTCTATCTTGAGAAATGTATCGAAGAGTTCCCAAACACCCAGGAAGCGAAATGGGCGTACAACATCTATAGCGACAAGGTTATGGATGATTTCACAGGAAGCGGCGGGAGCAACGTCCCCGCCGAGATAAAGCTCCACCTGGAAGACCTCCGCAAGAAAGCGTACGGCGAGAAGGAGTTCGCGCCGAAGGCATAGGGAGGGCCCGACTCCTTGCGGGCCGTATGATACCTGGAGGTATCGAAGCTTCATCGAGAGGTTGAACGACACGGCCCGAGAGACGCGAGCCCTACCACCGCCGCCCGGTAGGCCCTGACACGCTCATCCATGACGAGTCTTTTAGCGATCATATCCTCACCTCATCAAAGCCCCCTACTCTAGCCACGCATGGCTTGTAAGGCGATTTACAGTGACTCCTCATTGAGCATTATCGATCGCCTTGCATAAAAGAGGAGGACAGCAGATGGCACAGGAAGAGAAAGGCATAAAACGCTTACGAGGATTTGCCGCTATGGATGCTGAAAAGCAGCGTCAGATTGCCAGTAAGGGAGGCAAGATCGCGCACCAGCGTGGCAACGCGCACGAGTTTACCCCAGAGGAGGCTCGAGAAGCTGGGCGCAAAGGGGGTGTGGCAGTAAGCAGGGACAGGAAACACATGGCTGAGATAGGGCGACTCGGAGGGGAAGCCCGAAGTCAGAGTCGAGGTCCCCAACAACAGCCACCACAATAAACGAAACGTTGGCTCGCGCTAGGACGAAGGGATGGTGAGATCCCGTGCCCTACCTCCACGCGTTCTCAACGACCTTCGCTCCGAGGCTCTGCAGCGCGGCTCGCGCCCGTGCGCTCACCCGTCCACGAACATGAATCTCAACGGAGGAGAACGATTCCTCCTTCGTCACTCGATTCTTAAAGTCATCAAAAACCCCCGCTACCTCCTGGGTCCAGAAGAGATAATCGACTGAGAGAGGAACTATCAAAGCGCCCTTCTTCGTCACACCTGCTGGGATGTAAAGGGAACTCACGATCTTTTTAAGCGGGGTCTCCTTCTGCACCTTTTCAAGGTACTCAGCCACAGAAACGAAATAGAGGGTTGATGGCTCGTTTTTCGCTTGAAGCGCGGCTTTGATGAAGAGCGCTCGACCAGCGACCGTTGGGCCCAGCGCGGTCATCGAAGCTGTTACAAAACGGCGCGTCCACGGATTATACGCCTTGCTGGTTTGAAACTTCTCGATCATATCATCGGGAACTTCAAGAGCGCGAAGCTCAGCTTTGTTCTTCTCTTTGATAACGTCCGGATCCTCATAGAGGGAGAGCTGTTCTGCTCGACCGTACCATCGGTTGAAGGTCGTGAGTTGCCCGAGCAGGCCGAGCCCTGGCACGAATCGGAACGCGAAGCCCACGGCGGTTCCCAAGCCGGCGACACGCACCACCTCATCCTGAAGAATCTTGTTCGAGCTATAGGGGTTAACCTGGAGCTTCCGGAAGAGCTCTCGCTCACGCCCCGTATAACCGATGAACTTGAGACTAAAGCTTTTGCCGGCTTGTAGCGTTGAGGACCCTCCATCGCTGACATCTTTAGAGGAGGTCTGACTATCGCCTGTCACCAGATCGGAGACCCCCTGCGCGGCTCCCTTCGCCTGACGATACGCCCAGGAGAAAACCTTTTCGGCTCCCTCAGGGACAGCTTTAACAGTCTCATACATCTTGTCTGGATCGGATACGGTGTTAGCGACCTTTTTCACCGCGTGGACCGGAGCCATAACGGTAGCCTTGCCCCCCTCGTACACCGCGTCTCCAATCACCTTAGAGCTCGAAAGCTGATCTAATTCGTTGAGCGCATTGAGCTCCCCGATTCTAAGCTCTAAAAGCTGTTGCCCCTCGACGTTAAAATCTCCGAACTTTGACCTCAGCTTAAACTCGTTGAAGTACCCATCGCTCTTCACTCGTGGGTCCACCTCATGGAACGGCCCCTTGAGAAGCGCCTCGGGCAACACATCCTTCGCTTGAAGCACGGGGGGCTTTTCAAAGCCCGATTGAGCACGCGCCGGGGACGCAAGAAGGGTCCCAAGACTTAAGGATATCAACAGAGCGACTCGAGCGGGGGTACACGTATTCATAACCGGCACATACCTCATGAGTGGAGCGTCAGGAGCGGCAACAAAACTATCGCTTCAGTAGATCCCGGATCTCGGTCAAAAGCTCTTGGTCCTTACTCAGCGCCGCGGGCGCTGGGGCCGCCGGAGCTTCCTCAGCTTTGCTCTTCATGACCCAACCCAGGAACTTAACGATGAATAAGAAGAGCGCAGCGGCTACGATGAGGAAGTTCATCACCTCACCAATGAAGAGACCATACGGAATATCCTTTCCGTTGAGCACGATCTTCCAACCAAGGTACCCTTGCTCTCCTGGCAAGATACAACCGAAGAATGGCATAATAACGTTCTTTACCAAGGAATCGACGATCTTTCCGAACGCCCCTCCGATGATCACGCCCACTGCGAGGTCCACAACGTTCCCTTTAAACGCGAACGCCTTAAACTCATTAACGATCGATTTAGCTTTGTCTGTAGCTACTTTCATGAATGATCTCCTTCCTACCTATTACGGTAACTATCCGGGCTTGATACCAGGCACAGAGTTTTAAGCAACTCTCTCGCTGCCCTTTTCAATGGCTTAGCCAGCCGGAGCCTACCCTGCTCCCCAAAAAAATCAACTAGGAAACCGGCTAAGCCTCATCTTAAGAAGTGCCCTGACCGTAAAGCCCCGACGAAGCGTCTCCTCGCAACATGACCTTTCCACTTCACAGGAGGCCACACTATGCTAGGGATCTTCTCATTCTAAGGGGTCCTTTGTATGAATGCCGCTCACCTCCACATTATCCTCGTTCACCTCCCGATCGTTCTCGTTCCCACCGCGACGATCCTGCTCGCGTTCGCGCTCCTCCGAAAACAGAGTACCGTCGCGACCGTGGCGCTTGTGCTCTTTGTGGGCTCAAGTCTCGGCGCTATCCCAGCCTTTCTGATCGGAGAGGAGGCAGAAGAGATAGTCGAACACCTCCCTGGTGTCTCCGAGGACACCATCGAAGAGCACGAGGAGGCGGCCGATGTCGCGTTCTGGCTCACTCTCTTCGTTGGAGGGGGATCCGCGGGTGCACTTCTTATCAGAAGGAGGTCACCTCGACTCGCTCACGCTACCCTGAAAGCACTTGTCGTGGCAGGAGCCGTATCCTCTGGAACTCTGTCGTACACCGCTTACCAAGGTGTTAAAATTCGACATCCAGAAGCGTACGATACCGCGGCATCATCAGCACACGGCGACGAAGAGGCTCACGACCACGAGTAACGAAACAACGCTCCTCGGCCTATCGCAAAAAGTGCTTATCCAACACCGATGGAACCTCGGCCACACTCTCGATAAGATAGTCAGGTTGCGCCGATAGCAGCACCTCATGAGTATGCATGCCGTTCAATAAACCGACACGCAACCCAAAGCCACACGAGGCGGAACTTCGCATGTCATCAATTGAGTCGCCAACCATGATCGCTTGCACGGGATCAATTCGATGTTCCCGGCACAAACCAACAAGTTGCTCTCGCTTCTCTGTCCAACCGGTATCCCACCACGTCGAGAGAAACTCAACATGATTGGTAATTCCCGTTGGACGCAGAATCTCTCGGAGAACATCGGCCTGCACCGCGCGAGCGGTGGCGATAGCGAGGTCGAAACCCCGAGCGACCATCTCCTCAAGAGTCGCTAACGAACCTTCTATCAGACGGGGTGCGGGAATCTGACGCGCGTCATAGGAATGCCAATACTGGTGAATACACCGTTCGCGCTCCTCGACTGGGAAGAGCTCCTCGATCGTATGGGTGCGCATCAAGTGACGAATCCGCGCTCTCGTAGGCACAGTGAAGCCCAAGCTCCTCGTGACCTCGATGGCGTGATCAATAAAGTGCTCGATCTCAAGCTCAACGAGGGTCCCGTCGAGATCAAATACCGCTAATGAAAGCTCTGGCTTTCCATCCTTTCCCATACATTTACGGTACCACAAAAAGTGGCTAACGTGCCAATCAACCCAAACGCCTCGAAAAGCCTCTCTACGACCCACGCAACCACCTTGGTGACCCTCCTCACATCCACCTTTGCCGAATCCTCGTAGGCTTACTGCAACCACTACTCATTACGGGGATAACCTATGAAAGCTCAAGACATCATGACAAAAAATCCAACTCTGTGTATCGCGAATACCAAACTCGATGAGGTGGCTCGGATGATGGTTGAAAGCGATTGCGGAGAGATACCAGTTGTTCGATCAAAGGAGAAAGCTGAACTTCTCGGGGTTGTGACGGATCGTGACATCTGTTGTAGAGCGGTCGCACCTGGAAAAAATCCATCTCAGACCTCCGCAAGTGATATCATGTCATCGCCAGCAGTTACCGTCTCACCAGACGCCGACATCTCTCAATGTTGCAAGCTTTTCGAGGAGCGGGAGATCCGACGCCTTCCTGTGGTTGATCAGCGTGGTCACTGCGTGGGGATCATCTCATTGAGTGATGTCGCGGAGAAAGCTCCTGAACAGTACGCACGGGAGCTCCTGCGGCACTCTGTTGGATTATCAGGGTCCCGCCCAGCGGCGCATTAGTGAGGCATGACCCTTGCGCGCCCTCCCCTTGAGGGTGCGCGAGGGCACTCCTACCGAACCGTAACTCCCAATATACGCGCTAAGGCTATTTGGAGAGCGAAAACGATCAAAAGGGTACATTGGAAAGCGGCTTTTCGGGTTTTGTGCCTAAAGATGTGGACCCCACCAAGAACTCCCGGACTGCCCCCCAGCAAGGCGATGACATAGAGCAGAACCTCAGGAATGCGCGGCGAGTTGGACCTCGCGAGGGACTTGTCGAGCCCCATACCTGCCAGGGCCGCGATGTTTATGCCCACTAAGGCGCTGATAGGGAGCGATGCCTCTGTCTCCCTCCAGACAAGAAACGCGCTCACACAAGCGATAGCGCCCGTAAAGAGACCGTAAAAGAGGTATGGCTTACTGCCTGTATCCCGCATACGCACCCCACTTACTAGTGGAACCGGTAAATGGCTGCCCCCTATGAACGAGTGCCCCATCCCAGTAACGAGCACAGCGACTATGATGGCATAGTCAATAAAACGCTCGCGACCCTACCTTGGTTCCAATGGCCAGCCCCCCTCTCGTTACTACAGCCGGAAGTTCGAAGAACTCCTAGGCGGGATAATCGGTGTACCCCTTCTCGCCCCCGCCATAGAACGTGGATCGATCGTACGGGGCAAACGGAACTCCCTCCTTAATTTTGCGAGGCAGGTCAGGATTGGAGATAAAGAATCGGCCGAACGCTACGGCATCAGCTAAACCAGCAGCAACGACCTGCTTGGCCGTGTCCGCGTTGTATCCTCCGGCGCTGAGCAACGGTCCCTTAAATGCCGCGCGAAAAAGCTCCGCAGTATCAGGGACATTCTCAATAGTAGCATCCCCTCCTCCCGCACCGGAACTGCGTGGCTCAATAAGATGAACATACGCAATCTTCCGTTGAGAAAGTTGCGCCAGAACGTAGGTGAAGAGCTTCACCGGATCACTATCCCGCATGTCATTGAAGGTGCCGTACGGTGAAAGACGCACTCCCACCCGATCGCTGCCCCACACACCTGTAACAGCGTCTACCACCTCAAGAAGAAGTCGCGCGCGATTCTCTATCGAACCTCCATACTGGTCATGGCGTTCATTAGAGCCGTCTTGAAGGAATTGATCGAGGAGATATCCATTCGCGCCATGAACCTCAACACCATCGAACTCCGCGTCTTTGGCGTTTATCGCGGCTCGTCGAAAGTCTTCGATAATTCCAGCAATCTCTGAGGTCTCAAGCGCCCGAGGAGTTTCAAACGCTACCGGCTTCCAGTCCGCTGAGAACGTTCCCCCTTCAGGCTTAATCGCCGATGGCGCGACAGGAAGCGCGCCGCCTGGCTGATGAGATCGATGCGATATACGCCCAACATGCCAGAGCTGCAGCACCATCTTTCCACCGGCGTTATGGACGGCGTTGGTGACAAGCTTCCATCCCTCTGATTGCTCTGGGGAATAAATCCCTGGAGTGCCCGGATACCCCTGCCCCTGCTGCGAGACCTGTGAAGCTTCAGAGATGATCAACCCCGCGGTCGCCCGCTGCGAGTAGTACGTCGCCATAAGCGCGTTGGGCACATTCCCCGGCTGCGAGCTCCGCATGCGGGTAAGCGGCGCCATAACGAGTCGATTCGCTAGTTCAATTGATCCGAAGTTTGTTTTCTCGAAGAGGTTAGCCATAGGAGCTCCACAAAGGGGGTAGATAGGGCACGATTATCCGGGGGACTGATCGGTGTCAAGCTTTAATGGTTGCGTATGATGATCGATAGACGTGACCTGAGAGGATCTTTGAATCGCCGCTGGCCGTTAATTCGAACCACATCGCGCTCCTCGGAGGAGGCCGATCAGACCGACGGGTGGTCAGCGACCAGTACAGCTCCGAGGAGGGGCGGCTTAGGATACCTCTCGTCCATCAACTTGAGGTACGAAACTTTTTCCGCGAACCTCCGATGACAGAGGTATGCCACACGTATACATTTTAAAAAGCGTAAGCCAGCCAGGGCAGATATATATAGGCTTCACTGGCGACCTGCACCAGAGAATCAACTATCACAACAGCGGCAGATGCCCACATACGTCCAAGTTCATGCCATGGAAGATGGTTTACACCGAACAGTTTGATACTAAGGCTGCAGCTTCGAAACGGGAGCGGCAGATCAAGGGATGGTCGAGGAAGAAGAAGGAGGCGTTGGTTGCGCGGGATGTTGGAGAGCTGAAGAAACTTTCTAAGCGAAGGGAGTTTTGACGTTTGTGTTGGTTCGACTCGCTGCGCTCGCTCTCCACAGGT
>Ga0214921_10003236_pt1 | contig 25187 bp, 20 predicted proteins | sample LL1505_MetaG_FD_177992 | JGI IMG/M metagenome (GOLD analysis project Ga0214921, IMG submission 177992) | Freshwater microbial communities from Lake Lanier, Atlanta, Georgia, United States - LL-1505 | ecosystem: Environmental > Aquatic > Freshwater > Lake | place: USA: Georgia | collected...
GGGGGCGGGGGCGGGTGGTGGTGCTGGTGCTGGTGCTGGTGCTGGTGCTGGTGCTGGTGCTGGTGCTGGTGCTGGTGCTGGTGCTGGTGCTGGTGCTGGTGCTGGTGCAGTCGCAGTGGGGGGGGGCAATACTGATACAACTTGCGAGACAGGCTTAGGTGCTGAAGCTTGGCTCACTTTTAGCTCAGGTTGATTCAAAACATATGGCACGTTCTTGAGTGCCTCCATGACCTCTTGGCTTATCCTGAAAGCTGGGGTAGTGGGTGCTGAAGCTTCACTGGCTGCAGCCATTGCAGCCCAAGCCTGGCGCAGTAAAACGACGCCCAAATTACTCCAAATTCGAGCATCATTGATAGACAACGCAAGGGCTTTGCGATATGTCTCTACGGCCAATTGATCATTGTTGTTGCGAGCATAAATATTACCTAAGCGTAACCAACTTTCTGTCGATTGGGGCATCAGCATGGTTAGCTTTTTGTACAGGACCTCAGAGCGAGTATCCTCACCCCGATCAAATGCCTCCTGTGCTTCGCGGTGAACCAACTGCAAGTCCTCTGGCTGTAAATTTCCCAACAGCGTGGAGCAACCCGTCAAGGCGAAATAAAACGGCAACCAAGCAATGACAAAAGAAAATCTCATCTCTAAAACACTCTCCAATGAAGTTGCTGGCCCAACTTTAAACCTAGTGGTGTTAATTCACCAGCCGGAAGTTCCAACGTTACTTTCGCAGAAAACGCTGCCCTAAAGCGCATTGGCCTGACATCGTGAGCCATTTTGCAGATCACCCCATTAGCGTCAAGGAATACCAAATCTATGTCATAAGTCATGCCCACAGTGTGCACCATGTTGCAGGCTTCTATCAGCAAGCCCTCACCCGAGGCTAGCTTTGGCCTGCCTAGCAAACCGCGCATTCTTTCTGCTGTGGTGACAGCCCTCCATACCCGAGGAAGCACGCATTGGTTCTGCTCGGATATGAAAACAGCACCGATGTTCAAACTAACCCAGACGCAAGGAATTTCATCACAATAGGGAAACCGATCACAATGAAGGTCACTGGAAAAATGAACATCATCAGAGGGCCAATAAGCTTGACTGGGGCCTCCATAGCTTGTTTCTCTGCCCTTTGGAAACGCTCAGTCCGACGCTGCTCAGCCTGCGAGCGCAAAGCATTGCCCAAAGATGCCCCCATCTTTTCAGATTGAATCACGGTCCCCACGAAACTGGTTATCTCGGGCATCGCTAGTCGCTCGTCCATGCGCCGCAAGGCATCTGCTCGCGGCAACCCAGATCGAAGATCTCTGACGACCATGAAGAACTCTTGTCTCAATGGACCTGGAGGACCTTTTTGAACGACTTGGTTGAGGGCCCCAGTCAAATTTAAACCAGCCTCAACTGCCATTGTGATGAAGTCAAGAAACATGGGCATACCCTTTTGGACAGCCAAGTAACGTTTTTTCCGCCTGTCTGAAAGCCAAATTTGCGGGTAAAAGTAACCCAAACCTGCACCTAATAACATGCTCAATGACGACTCATTGCCAGTCGCATTTGAAAGGAAACTGCTAAGGATGCAGAAAGTGATTAAAGAAATTAATTGAAGCCCACAAAACTGCTCAGCTGTTACAAGGTAAGCAACCCCGCTGTTGTTTAGTTTGTTATTGACCTTCTCCAAATAACGAAGCGGCAAGAGTCTGCACAAGTGAAACTCTATCACTCGTACAAGTGGCCACACAAGGCGCAAAATAGGTGGCAACTTGTCCATGTACTGCCGATCGTCGGTCGGAATGACCTCGGTTATGGAGGTAAAAACATAGATTGCAACAAACACACTTATGCCGAAAGCTAATCCAAAAATCAATGTCAAGTAGTTGGCGTTCATACGTCAATATTCACAATTTTGGAAATGCCTAAATAGCCAAGTCCAATCATAACGAAGACAACGAAAAGGGTTATCCAGCCGTACAGTGTGTTGTAAAGTGGTGCCATTGCCTCCGGCTCCATCAGAGTCAATATGCCCATTAAAAAAAGTGGCAAGCATGCCATCACAATACCCTGTAATTTTCCTTGGGCGGTAAGCGCCTTGATCTTCCCCTCCATCTCTAGTTTGCGCCGTAAAGTTATAGAGAGCGATTCAAGAATTTCGGCAAAATTACCACCCACTTCCTTGGTGATGCGCATTGCCGCCACCAGCAAAATAAAATCTGGCAAGGGCATGCGTTTTTCCATATTGCTAAGAGCGGTGTCAAAATCAATTCCTAGACGTTGCTCACGAAGCATCAGGTCAAACTCTTGGGCTAAAGGCGGTTTTTGCTCCTTGACCATAGACTCCAGTGCAACCGCAAGACTAGCACCTGCACGCATTCCACCAGAGACCATCAGCAAAGCGTCTGGCAGTTGGCGCTCAAAGGTAGCTATACGAGTTTTTCTTATGCGGGAAACCAAGTATTTAGGAATAAATGCAATGAATATCGCAACAGTTATCGGCAGCACAAAGCCACCAATAATCAAATAAACCGCAGTTGGGATTACAAGCAAAGCAACCATGTTGTAGACAAATAATTGATTTGAATCTGCGAATATAAACATATCTGCCAAATCTATATTGGTAGCAGTATCAATCGATAATTTTTGCCTATCCATAAACTGCCCCGCAACCATGAGGCCTAGCAATGAGACTGCAACAACAGTCAGGAACACTCCGAGCGCAAGCAATGCAAAGTCCATCAGACCCTCACTTCTTAGATTGGAAAATCGAAAGGTCAACGGGTATACCCCGCCTGGCCAATTCTTGGCAGAAATCTGGTATGTTGCCAGTGGCAACGAACTGCCCCTTGATCTTGCCCTGATCGTCGTAGCCGTCTTGTTTGAACAAAAATATATCTTGCAACTGCACGATGTCGCCTTCCATGCCGGTGACCTCCGTGATGTGAGTAACCTTTCGACTACCGTCTGGAAAGCGGCTTTGCTGAACGATCATGTGCACCGCAGAAGCTATCTGTTCGCGAATGGCTCGCAGGGGTAAGTCCAGTCCTGCCATCAAGGTCATTACCTCAAGTCGGGCAATGCAATCTCGAGGTGTGTTGGCGTGTGCCGTCGTCATTGAGCCATCGTGACCGGTGTTCATGGCCTGTAGCATGTCCAGTGCCTCGCCCCCTCGGCACTCGCCCACAACAATTCGATCGGGTCTCATTCGCAAGCAATTCTTAACCAAGTCTCGAATTGTGATGGCGCCTTTACCCTCTGAGTTAGGCGGCCTTGACTCTAAAGAAATAAGGTGCGGCTTGGCCAGTTGGAGTTCGGCCGCATCTTCAACCGTGACGATGCGTTCGTCATCTGGGATGTAGTTTGACATCACATTGAGCAAGGTGGTCTTGCCCGAACCAGTGCCACCGGAGATCACAATATTCGCCGCTTGGTCCACAGCAATTTTTAAAAACTGCATCATCTCCTTAGTCACTGAGCCGTAATTGATCATGTCTTGATCAACAAGTTTGTTTTTGGAGAATTTGCGTATGGTGATGTTACAGCCCTTTAAGGCCAGTGGGGGGATCACAGCGTTCACGCGTGAACCGTCCTTGAGGCGCGCGTCAACCATGGGGGAGCTCTCGTCAATTCGCCTACCAATAGGGGCAACTATCCGCTCGATAGCACCCATTACTGCTTGGTCGGTGCTAAATGCAATGTCCGCCTTTGTCAGGCGGCCTTTGCGCTCGACATAGATCTCGTCAAAGCGGTTGACCATTATTTCGGAGACACTAGGGTCCGCTAGCAGATCCTCTAGGGGACCTAGGCCCACCACCTCATTAAGCAAGTCCTTGGCCAGTCGAGACCGGTCAATGTCTGCCGCAATACTGGTGTCAGAGGCAATGATTTCAGCGATCAGTGCTTGTGTAATTCGACGCAACTCATCTTCATCCATGTTGCGGACATCGACTCGTCGCAAATCCATTTGACTGATCAATTGGCCATGCAGTTTTAATCTCGCAGCGTTCAATTTCATGGTTGCGCTAGGGTCAGCAGTATTGCCCTGTACCATTAGAGCCGAATGCAATGGCACAACAACTTGTGCTAATACGCTTTCAGTTGGTGCTAAAGGTGTAACTGAAGGGTTGATAGCCGGTTCATTTTTGTCAAAACTAGCCCCATCTGCGTGATGCACAACTTGTTTCGTTTGGGTAACAGGTTGCCCTGCTTCTACGATTACATTGATGTAGTTATCACCTATCCGAATGAGGTCTTGCTCCTGAAGGGGACCGAACTCCCCCTTAATGGGATTGCCATTAACCTCTGTTGCACCCATTGAGCCGTGGTCTTCAACAAAAAAGCCAGCTGCCCTGCGATAAATGGTAGCGTGGCGCTTGCCAACGGTCCACCCACGCATCACGACCAAGTTGTCCTCCGACTTACCCATCGTGCACACATCAACTTCACAATTAATCCGTTGTACGGGATTTTTTGAATATCTGAAATCTAAACTGAACATGGTAATTTCTTGATGAAAGGAAGGAAGGTAGCCTGATGCTCAGTTAATAATACCTCTGGCACCGCTCTTGGAGTTAGCACCCTCTTTATCCCCTGTTAGAGAATCGTATTTTTGTTCTATCTCCGAAGCTCTTTGTAACTGCCCCTGGTTGATGGATGAGGAGGGGTCAATCACTGTCGGCGTGACAAAAATCACCAAGTCAGTCCGCCCACTGCGATAGTTTTTGGAGCGAAACAGCGGACCCAGAATAGGTACATCACCAAGTCCAGCGAGTTTAGATACATCAGCAGCCAGTTCTTTGTTCACCAAGCCAGACAAGACGATGGTTTGCCCTGATTGCACATTGAATTCGGAGTCTGTTTTTCGGGTGAGAAAGCCCGGATTACCCGCGACCGAATTGGAAAGGTCAACATTGCTAACCTCCGTTTTGAGGACCGCAACGACGTTGTTTTTCTCATCTGCAACTGGCTCAATGGATAGCCTAATTCCATAGTCTTTGAAAGTGACGGTGGGCGGAGAAGTAGCTGTACCGGCTGCCAGAATAGGTATTTGGCCACCTGCCAGAAACTCAGCTTTTCCGCCGCTTCTGGCGCTGAGTTCAGGCGATGCCAATATGAAAGCGTCCCCCGAGTCAACGGCAAGGTTGATCATGGATGTGATGGTCGTGGTAAGCCCAATGAATGGTCGCCACCCAAATCCCTCTAGTGGAATTTTTGCTTCTTGATTAAACGGCGCAGGGGGTTTGTCTGGGAGCCGAAAATTGGGGTTTGATTGAATGTTTGCGGAAAGGCCTGCAACAGGTCCCTGTATCGAGTTTTGCCATTTGATGCCAATGCTCTCACCTAAGGATTTCTTTAATTCAACAATTTGCACTTTGAAATAAACCATCCGCCGCATCGTGACGCCTTCCTCGCGCACGGCATTGTGCGTAGAGGGAAATAACTTAACAATGTCTGCAATCCGGCTCAAATCAACTTTACTGGCAGTGCCCGTAAGCAAAACAAGATCGCCAACGCGCTCTAAGCTGACGCTTGGAAAGCTTTTCAGCATGTCACTAATTCGCTTCAAGTCAACACCCATTACGCTGATTTCATAATTTGACTGCTTGCCATCTGCAGTCCAAACCCGCAAGCTTGTGTTGCCTGGAACTTCGCCCAACAAAACCATCTCTGTTTCTAGTATTGTGGGCGATATGACCTTACCATTGCCAATAGCCACCCGAACAACCTTGCTTGACAAAGGTATGCTTTTGATTTGTCCAATTACAAGTGTTATTTCTTCGGGTTTTTGCTGCGCAGTCGCGTCTGGGCTCACGCATGCGAACCCGATCACCAAAGCCAACAGCGCTGCGAGTCTGATGGAAATGCTTGGCTTTTGTATAAACTTAAATAAAATCATTTTTGGAGCCCTTGCTGCTGACTATCCATTCCGACCTGATTGCGCCGCGGCTGCTGGCGTACCTTCTCTATCACATCGGCTGGCATTCCCATGGATGCAAGTTCAGCATTCGATAAGTCACGTGGGTCCTTTGGTAAACCGCTACTTGTAACGTTAACTGGAGCGGTGCCAGGCCCTCTGCCGCCAATAATGAACTGCACAACATCTGGTTGGACAGGTGGGGGGGGCGATTTACCCGATTTATCGGTAGGCAAATCAAGAATGCCTTTGGTATTGACGTTTGCCATTGTTATTTTTGTGACATCGTCAGTGCCGCGCAGTATGGCCCGTATTTTTCCCATCTGCTGTGCCAGCGCAATTCGACCAGCATCTTGCGGGGTCACCTCGAAGGTGAAGGTACTGTAACGGAATTCTTTGGCTTGGCCTATGCCTAAGTTTGCTGCAAGGCTAGCTTCGGTATTTGCTCCTGGCAGCGAATCGTTAACTTTTTGGCCCGTTGCCAAAACCTTGACTTTTTGAAGCACCAAGACAACTCGACTACCGCCCGCTGGGTCATTGACGTCGGGTACTAACACGAACAAGTCCATGTTGTTGCCGGGCTTGACCATTTGCGCTATGGAGTTGTTGTCATCCACCTCAATGGTAATTGCCCTTAGCCCAGGCTCCAGCATTTCAGAAAAACCTTTAGGTTTTTCAAGCACATCTGAGCTGCGCAGTGGCAAGCCTGCCTTAATAAGTCGCGTACTTTTGAGGCCCTCAATCCGACCAAAGTCAGAAACTGGTAGCATTTCTTCGTTCACCAAATCCATCAAAATTGAGCGTTTACTCAAGTTCTCCAATCCCAGCACGGCCCCTTTTGGAATGTCCTTTGATGCGGCGATCACATCAACAGTCACGCCACCAGCGGAGCGGGCAACGGCATCAGCCACCGCCGCTTGCTCCTTAGCAGTAATGTAGCTTTTGAAAAGTAGCATGGACGCCAAACCTAACAGCACGGCGAAAAAAATCATTAACCAAATCCGGTTAATGCTCCTAAAAAACATGATTATGTTTCGCATATTTAAAATGGTCCTTTGGAACAACTATATCGAATAAACGGGTTTAGATCACAAATAATTTAACGTTTAAGCGCTTCATCTGCCGCACCAGCACCAAAGTTTTTGTCAAACGTAACTTTCATAGAATCTTTAATTTCTTGGGACTGGTTGGGGTCATTCATAACATCCACGAACGCTTTTAGATTTTCAGCACTAAGAGTAGGATTAATAGTAGCATTAGCAGGCAGTGGCGTAATTACCCCTGGTGGGATAAAGTCCGGTAATGGTGACCCAGCATTATTTCGCGGTGTAACTGGGTTCTGTACCGCACCCCCTCCACCCCCGCCCGTAACCGCAGTCACAGCAATAATTTCAATCAATTCGGCGGGTAACGTTGTTGTGTCAGACATGGAGATCGCGTAGGCGTAGCCTTGGTACTGCGTTTTTAAGGCGTTTGCTAGTTTGACAATGGGCATATCGCCTTGATCGTCTGGCTTTATTAAAATAAAAACCGCAAGTATGCTAACCAATGTGTACTCTATCGAAGCTTGTCCTGTTTGTTTCAGCCATTTTTTGGGATTACGAGCTTGCATTCTTTACCTATCAGTTCTAAGGCTTGTCTATCAGACTAGCAAACACGAAGGTTCCACTTTGAGCGCGAGAAATAACGACTGTAGTTTCATTTAACCCGCGCTTAAATGTCAATGCATATGCGTTCCCTTTACCCCCCTCATAGGTCACCAATTTGTCACTGATGATTTGCCAACCTTCGCCCCCAATTGCCTGGCGATAAAAGTCAGCATTTGCATCCGTCGAAAACTGGTTAATTAACATAATCGTTCGAGCCTCTTTACCGGGGTCGCGATGCTTCATATCTGCAGCTACTTTGCTACCATACATCGTGGGGAAGTCTTTGCCTAAAACGCGGACTTTTGTGACTTCTTGGACTTGACTGACTGCCAAGATGCCCTTGGAGCCACTCAGCCCGTTGGCACGCACCTGAACGGTGTAGAAGCAACTGCCCATTAACTTAGCAATCACATTCCACCCACCTGCTTCGTATTCAATGGGGCCACGGGTATCCAAGCCTGCGCGCTTCCATTCAAGTCGGTATTTTTTAAGAATTGCCTGCAAACTCTCCGGGCTCTCAAAATTCCTGACAGTCATGGGCTGACCGTTGTGCACGACGTCTGGTAACACCCAAACAGAGCGCATGTCAGCAGATGTCAAGGGCTCACAATCGGGCTTTGCCGGTTCAGCGGCCATCACCACACCACGCATGATCAAATAAACAACAAGCACGCTCAAAAATTCGAACATGCCATGAACAAGGCGCCCAAAAATAGTCTTCAAAGAACCATCAGAATGCATTTAGTTGCACTTTCAAGGCATCAATTTTCGATTGAAGATCATCAATTATTTTTGTTATTCGTGCACGTTCAGCCACCCAAACAGGATTTGTCTGGATATCAACCGGTACTGGCGCCATGCGCAACTTTGCGCACTCGCTGATGAGATTTTGATCATCAGGCGGAGGCACGGCGCATGAGTTAAATTTTTTGATTGCAAGTTGCGAATTAATCAACTGTAAATCTGATTTTTTAAGGTCAGCCTGAATGTCTTTATCTGCCAGTAGTATTTCTAGTGCTGCTATACGCTGAGGGATCCCTGCACAAATAGGATCCGCATCTGCGGTTGGTGTGTAGGAGCTAGAGCCGGAAGGGGGAGGTATGAGGTACGGTATTAAATTTGTATACCCTATGCAAAAGTTACCAACCTTCACCCCTTGTTTGGCAGTGCAATTTGTCGCAAACTCGGTCTGTCTGAGATTTTTACAACTATTCACGACACCTTGCGCCTTGATTATTTCACCTTCTAGCCGAGCAATGTTTTGCTGAGCGCCGATATCTTGGGTGACATCAAGAGCCCCGCCTGTCGCATCGAGTAGAGTATTTTTTAGTACCAAGTCACTTTTTTGTTTTGCAGTCAGTAACGGTGGAGTAGCCGCAGGGCGAGCATTTAATCTGTCTGGAGGTACCTGATCTGGCTGCAGATTATTTCCTGTAATGCGAAGACTGTTCGGGCCAAGCTCGCTGTAACCCAAAAAGGCTAGGACCGCTTGCATAACTTGAACCACTGATTTGACGGGCTCGATGGCCAGTAAACTGGGCAGTGCCAGCCCCTTTGTTTGTTTATCCACAAAATTTGGCCCATTTGCGCTCCACCCATTGGCCAATAAAACACTGTTTTCTGCAAATTGGGGCGCAATGAGCCCGGCATTTACCCGATCCATGGGACCGGTCTTTGTTGACTGAAATGTCACTGATGACGTGTACAGACTGTTTGTGTCGAGCTTGAAATCAGAACCCACTAGCTGTTTGATGGGTTTATTGATGTACAAGCTGAAAATACCAGCATTTCCGTTGTAAACGTCAGTTCCCGCCCCCTCTGAGGAAGCCTCATTATGTGCCGGCGAGCCGCTCATGTTTGTGCGTGTATGGTCTTTCCAAAATTGTTTATTTCCGCCTCCGCCACAGCTCGGCTCACTAAAGTCTTGGCAATTATCAGAAAAAAAACGTTTCGTTAATTCTGTTTGTAAAGCTGAGTCATCCTTTGTGAGCGACTGAGCATTCGCATGCTCTGTCCAACCGCTGCTGTTGGTCCAGACCGTGCGCTCCCATGCAGCATAACGGGCTGCTTGAATGGTGCTTGCCTTCATATCCAAGAACTTACCCAAAAGTGGGATCATTAAAAAAAGAGGGATCAAAACAAATGTTGCAGCTATGCTGAACTCCGTCATGGCCTGTCCTGCCTGCTTGCGATAAGCGTTCCAAGCAAGGGGCATATGATTGGCTGAAATACTCATGGCAAAAGTGTTGAAGCTCTAACAAGGGCTTGAGACGGGATGCTTGATCCGGCAGTTGTTCCTGTAAATTGCGCTTGACCTTGCAAAATCAAGGATGCCGCCTGATCTGAGGCAGTTGTTGGAATAAGCCGAGCTTGCCAGTAAGGGCTGTAAAGGCTGCCGTATTCTTGGTTGTTGTCTGCTCTTGCGTACAGCTTGTTTGGTCGTGAGAAATATGCTTCCGCTTTTGCAATCGCTCGCATGCAACTGCCCACACCTGCGCTACCCAAATCCATGTTGCCTCGGCCGAAAACAGAGGTCACGGGGGGCACCTGTCTGGCCGATGCAGCAGTGCTACATCCTGCAGGTATAGAACTGCCGTCACTGCCTTTGCTCAAGCGGCCGATGCTTAAGTTAGCCAACTCTTGCATTGCGGGTGATGCGTTGCTGTTTGAGCTTGTGCTTATCGTTCGAGTATCTCTTTCAACTTCCACCAGCACGGGCGGTGATTTAAAGTTGGTATTTTGGGTAGGCGATGCTTGATCAATGTTCTTGGTATCGCGGTAAACACGAAGAGCGGTATTAAAAATATCAGTCTGCCCTGGTGTTAACGCACCGGGGCAACCTTTGCCTTTAGCACATTGCTCGATTTTAAACGCCGATGGCAAAGGATCAATGTTGTGTATAAATTCAGGTTTGTTCCCACTCGCTGCCATTGTTATGATGTCTGAAACGGATGTGGGCAGCCCAATCCGTCGTAACACCCCAGGGCCTGCCTGAGCCTCTCCCTCCCCATCATTAATACCAAACCAGTTCAGTGCTCCTGGACTTTCGCTCGTCCTTTGATAGAACGGTAAAAATATATTTGCTATAGGAATGAAAACATTCGTAGTAAATGTCCAATGAATTGTGGCGGAGTCCTTCGCTTTCCACGCATGGTTCCAAGCGTCATCTCGCCTAAAACTACCCTTCCAATATTCCGACCAATTCGGCGGAATATCAAGATCATCATTTGCCAGTGCCGTGGAACCCGAGACAATCACAGATTTATTTAACAAACAATTGGGGGTTTTTAACCCGTTACAAGTATCCACGAGGAATGGTATGTACCTAAGGCCTGGGGAGCGATCGGTAGAAAAAGGGTCGAGAGAAGCCGTTACAACGCCAGCCATCCTGTCTTTTTGTGGCCCGTCATCGAAATCAGGTTGAGCTTGGTGCACCCTCTGCTTCGGATTACTCCTCCAAGTCCAGTTGCGCGGATCTGGGTTAAATCCCCACCTGTCCTCACGCATGAAACATCCAAAAATGGTATCAGCTATGCATGTGTTGTCATGGTAGCCTTCATCCCTGTTCTCAGTGCCCCAAGGGCCAAGAGGATTTCTCTTTCCGGTAAACGCCAACCATGCTTGCTCATCAAGCGCGGCTGCGGCTCTGCCCAACAAACTCAGACTTGCCCACTTGTCGTTGCCTGTTATGACCTCAGATACGGTCTCTCGAACAACTCTGGCAGTTGCCTCGTGAACCACGTTTTGTTGTTCAGCAAGCTCTGCGTTGAGATTTAGAAGTAGCGTACCGTTTGCAATTGCGCCAGCATAAAAACCGACACTTGCTACCTTGGCTGCTTTCCCAATTAATTTGGCTGGTATCGTCCACATACTAGCAAAATTACCAGGAACCGGGTTCAAAAGATCAATTTTGGGGACTTTATCGTTGTATGTGTCATCCTCTCTTAAAATCCAAGACATCATACCGACAGTCTGAGCCACAGATACATCATTCGCAATCATCGCGCGGTTCATGTAGGCGGTTAAGTTATAGTCCCTTGCTTGAACAATCGCCGCGCTATAGGCTGCAGCGTCAGCGGTGTTTTGCAGACGCGTTTTCTCGTTTACTAATTGCCCAATACTGTACATTGCAAGCATCGCTAACAACACCACAAGCATTGTCACTGTAACAAACAGTAAGGCCTGCCCCCTTTGAGCAATGCCCACCAAAGAACCTATAGTTCGCTGCATTTAGGATGCCATTTTTCTCACTAAAGCAGGCAGCTTTATTACTTGGGCTGATTGTCTTTTGAGAAGTTCTGTAGTGTTTTATCGGTCGCACCAGCTGCAGCACCTTTTGTGGCATCCGTTTGCACTTTTGCAGCAGCCGCCGTATCGGGCTTACCCGCAATCTCTCCAGTCATCACCGCCATCTGAGATTTAATGGCATTTCCAAACGCACTGTAAACACCAATTGCAGCCACAGCCACCAAGGCCACGATGATGATGTACTCAGTCATTCCTTGACCAAGTTGATTTTTCTGCCGATTGTATTGAATCATTGTTTTCTCCTTGATGTGTTTCAAAACATCATTATTTGAATAACATTTTTGATAATAGTCAATAGGCAACAAATAATTTTTATGATTTTTTCCATTGGCAGGGTAACATTGGCAAAAAAATTTAATTTGAGTTCTCAAAATGTCAATCAAAAACTAACTTGATACTTTTTCTTGTCAATGGCTGAAGATTACTTTTTTCAGTATGTGGATTTATTTTCACACTTAGGGGGTCTACAGCGCTTTGATCATGCGCGAGAGTTCTTTTTTTTCAAAAAAATACTTCACGGGATGCGTTTTGATAATGGCACTGCACCTTGAAGCAAGCAATTGGGGTGCCATTGTTTGCGCAAGCTTTGTGGGCCTGTTTCTGGGTAGTGCATTGAACTTGTTGGTCATCCGCTTGCCCGAGCAGATGCAACGGGATTGGGAAGCTCAGTGCCAAGAATCGATTGCAACTCAGGCTGGAATTGATTTGCCACTTAATTTGCCAGCGCCCCAGCAAAGCTGTCAGCATAGGATTCAAACCAAGGACATGATGCCCCTGCTTTCTTTTGCCTTGCTGCGAGGACACTGCCGCTATTGCGCGCAGCCTTTAAGTTGGCGCGAGCCAATTGTAGAGGTGCTTACTGCAACTCTTTTTGCCTTTTGTGTTTGGCGGTGGGGGATTTCGGTGCAAGCTCTATGTGCCGTCTTTTTCTCTTGCAGCTTACTGGCCTTGGCTTTGATTGATTGGGACACCTCTTTGTTGCCCGATGCGATAACGCAACCGCTAATTTGGTCGGGATTGATCGCTAGCGCTTTGAACATCACGGCAGTACCACTTCACCAAGCCTTGGCAGGTACTGTGATCGGTTACGGCTTTTTGTGGCTTTTATACTGGGCCTTTAAAGTTTGCACAGGCAAAGAGGGTATGGGTTTTGGGGACTTTAAATTAACAGCTGCAATGGGCGCATGGTTGGGTGTTGGGTCCCTCATGCCCTTACTTTTGATTGCCGCCTTAACAGGCGCTGTCTTTGGCCTTGTGCAAAGACTCAGGGGGGCAATCGGCCTTCAAGGCCACTTCCCGTTTGGGCCTTTTTTATCCTTTGCTGGCTTGCTTGTTTTATTTCAGAACGCATTTATTTGAAAATAAAAATAACTACGGCATTTATCTGAAGTAATTTGTTCTTGTGGTGCACATGTACAGAAACCACCATAATTAAGCTTATGTCCAATTTACCTTCAATACCCCCACGATCCATTGGCTTAGGTACTTATGGAAGCCTGATTAACCCAGTCCAAGTGGATGGGGGCAAGATTTTCTACTTCTGGGACCTAAATGGTGATGGGATTGCCAACGCAAATGCAGTCGAGGGCATTCTAGTCAAAGGCGATGCAGGTAAAGGTGCAGGTCCAGATACAGGCTCGCACGATCAGCTGGATGCTATATTTAAATATGATATCAATGGTAACCCCAACCCAAGCACTGACACAACGGATACCTACCGCTTTGCATTTGTAAACGGGTATAGATTTGCCTTGCCCACAGCAGGCGCGGTGATTTCGTATGCGACTCCCCCCGATCCCGTCAAAAAACCTGGGACTTCGGTTGGCTCAGTTTCCCCAAAAGATGGCAGCAATTTCGTCAACCCCACTTACGACGACATGCTGGCCATCTGGGACGCCTATAACGGCAAAAGTGTGGGTCAACAGTTCGTAGATGGTTTTCCGCCAAACTGGGACAACCAGGCCACCTATTTCTGGACGGCGTCCAGATCGCCTTCAGGTCACACTGTCTTTGACTTAGGGCCTGGCTTGGCATTTAACAGCCCTGACGGCGCCTTTTTTAATGTTGTTGTCGAGCTTTTGGCAATGGCTGACACAACAGCGCCTGAGGTGACCAACACCAGTGCGGTTTACAACAGCGCATTGAACACACTGACCCTCACTGGCAAAGGTTACAACTCGCAGCTGGAAAGTGACGAAAGTTCAGCAACCGACATCAAGGCCCGATTTAACTGGAGCAAAATTTCGTGGAAGATCGATAACGGTGTAACTAGTGTCAATTTTGCTGTGGGCGACATAGCGTATGCAGTTGCGGTCAGTGACACCCAATTGGAAGTGACCTTGGGTTCCGAGAAAAGTGACGCCCTTGAAGCCACAGCACGCTATGCAGGCTTGGTCAAAGATACGATTGCCATAACAGCTGGTTTTTCAAAAGATGCCGCCGGCAATGCTGCAAGCTTAGATGGCTTAAGTAATGCGCCAATCACCGTCTCAGAGGGCATTGCGATTCCCCCGTCTATCGACCTTGGGGGCTTTGGAAAACTGATCCTGCCCGTGAGGGTGGATGGGGGTCATTGGTACTACTTTTGGGACAGGAGTGGTGATGGCACATCAAATGGCTTGGACTACACCTCTCACGAGGTGCTAGACAGCATTTTTAAATTCAACAGTTCGGGCCAAATTAATCCGACACCACTAACTGGCACAACGGATACCTATCGCTTTGCAAACCTGAACGGAGTGACAGTCGCCCTGCCGACAGTGAACGGCTCGACTTCAACTGGCCCCAGCGGCATAAATAATCTGCAAACTGGCACCGATGTGGGTTCATCTGTTGCCTCTGGTGGTAGCACAGCTTTGAATGGAAGCTACGACGATTTGCTGGCAATTTGGGACGCCTACAATGGAAAGGCTTCGGTTAATTACATACAAGGGGTGCCTCCGGGATGGCAAGCTAGCAGCTACTGGTCCGCCCTCCCGTCTGGGACGGGGCATGCCTTCGTCATGCTTGACAATGGCTTCGTACTGGGGGACGCCAACACTCGCAATGGATACGTTGCATTAGAGGTTTTCCCAAGTTTGTTGGGCCCTAGGTCAACTATTTCCAACGCATCCTACAGCAGCGCTAACGACACCTTGGTCATCAACGGGAGTCAATTCCTTTCCCTGCTGTCAAATGGTGAGGCTGCGCTGACCAACATTGCGACGCGTTTGGACTGGGGAAAACTGAAGTGGGACATCAATGGGGATAACGAAAAAACTGCAAATGTGCAGTTCTCAGCTTCAGATATTTTGTCTGCCATTGTTACCAGCGATACCCAACTGACCGTGACAATGACGGCAGTCAAGGCCGCAGAACTAGAGGCTTCTCGTTGGTATGGAGGACTTACCGTTGACACACTGGACATTACGACTGGCTTTACCAAGAACCTAGCAGGTATCGCCTCGACTACTGATGGAATTCAAAATGCGCCATTAACCGTATCTGCATTCGTCGCTGGCGATTTGGTCATCGACCTTGAGGGCGAAGGACAACTGAACAAACCCATACAAGTTGATGGGGGCAGGTGGTATTACTTCTGGGACAGGAGTGGTGATGGAATAAATGCACTTGAGGACTCCACCACCAACAATGTGTTGGACGAAATTTTTAAACTCAACAGTTCGGGCCAAATTAATCCGATACCAGGCACTGGCACAACGGATATCTATCGCTTTGCAAACCTGAACGGCGTGCCATTGGCATTGCCAACCTCTGGTGGCCCCATGGCTGCCACTGGATTCCCTGTTCAAGGTTTATTTTCTGGCACAACAATAGGCTCGGCTTTTGCAGGTACAGGTAGCAATGCAATCAACATTTCATACACCGACTTGATGGCAGTTTGGGACGCCTACAACGGCACGGGCACGGGGCAAAGTACCATCGGCACGCCCTCAGGATGGGTGAGCGCGCCTTACTGGTCATCGACTAGAACCAACGGGTACGAAATTGGGAATATATTAAAAAATGGCAGTTTTGAATTAGGAATCGTAGAACGTTACCCAAATTACAAGGAATATGCGCAAGTTACTGACGCCGATATGCCTGGGTGGACATCCGTCGCTGGATTTGAAGTTTGGTGGGACACCTTCCAGGGCAATCGTGCAAGCAATGGGGTAGGCTTTTTGGAGCTTGACAATGGGGGGGCAAGAGACGCATACAGCACTACGATAAAAACACAATTAGGTATCGAGTACAACTTGAGTTTCGATCTGGCCAGGCGTAACGGCACAGACCAAGGCACGAACAAGGTTGAATTTTTTGTCAATGGCCTGTCTTTGGGTGTTTTCACACCAACCGACATCACATTTAAGACCTTTACGGTGAGGTTTATTGGCAAAGGCATAGACGAAGTCATCATGTTCAAGGAACCCGCGGAATCTAACGATTCATTAGGAGGATTAATCGACAACCTTCGAGTCACTGCTCCATATCAAGAGGCGCTAGCAGCAGTCAATCTGACTAAAGGGTCCATCTATCCTTGGCCAGTCAGTGGTGAGGCAGGCGACCAAATTTATGTGGCTTTGGAAGTTTTCCCAGGGGTAACACTCAAAACGACAAACGTCAGTGCCGCATACGAAAGCAAAGCTGGCGTATTGAATCTCAACGGAACTCGATACTTATCATTGCTGGCGAGCAATGAGGCTGTACAAACCACCAACATAGCAGCAAGACTGGACTGGAGCAAGTTGACGTGGGACATCAATGGAGATAACGCAACAACTGCAAATGTGCAGTTCTCAGCTTCAGATATTTTGTCTGCCATTGTTATCAGCGATAGCCAATTGAGGGTGACTTTAACGCCGGCCAAGGCCGCAGCCTTGGAGGCTACGAAAGGTTACGGGGGCGCGGTGATTGATACGCTCGACATTGCAACCGGTTTTGTCAGCAATGCGACTGGGCTTGTGGCAAAAACTGACGGTGTAGAAAATGCACCGTTAAATGTAAGTCCCATCGTGCCAGGCGATAAAGTTATCGATCTTGGCGCCAATTATGGCCAACTCATTTTTCCTGTTAATGTGGACGGCAAATGGTATTACTACTGGGATAGAAGCGGTGATGGCTCTGCTATGGGAGCCGATACAGTGACGCATGATGTGTTGGATGGAATGTTTAAATACGACAGCCTAGGTCAACTTAACCCAAGCTTAGGAACCAATACAACGGACGCATATCGATACGCAACGCTTAACAACATCAACTTGGCCTTACCCACTTTGGGAGGCGCGCCAATTCCAAAAGTATCCTTGCTTCCTCCGAACTATGGAACCATCATAAATGCTGATGTTGCCAAATATACTCCGAGCAGTTTCAATTCCCCATTTAATGAGACTTCAATCAATGCAATAGACGAAAGCGTTTTCACAAAATACTTGAACTTTGACAGAGAAAATGCTGGATTTACGATCACTTTGAATCAACCCAAGGTGATAACGGCCGTCAGTTTCACAACTGCGAATGATTTCCCACTTAGAGACCCGACTAAATTTACGATACAAGGAAGCAATGACGGCGCAATATGGGTAAAAATTGCGGACGATGTTCCCATTTCTTTGAGCAATTCTCGATTTGCTAAATCTGGCATCTACTCATTTTCCAACACCATACCTTATACCTATTACTTCATTACATTTCCGGAAGTCAAAGCAGGTCCAGCGGCAGACAGGACCCTTGCAACTGATTCAGTTCAAATTGCTGAAGTTACTTACCTTTATGATAAAAACTATTTGGTGGAAAACAGTACCCCTAGTTTAAAGACCATTTTCAACCCTGGGCTTAGTGGTTCAATTTCAATAAGTTTCATAGGTCTCGCAGACGGGACAGCAATTGATAACATCCCAGTCGGAGAGAACAACCCTAGCTACAACGATTTATTGGCTATCTGGGATGCGTTCAATGACAATGAAACTGGTTTAAGCAAAAGTGGCACGCCAGCCAACTGGGCGGCGAATGCTTACTGGGCCGCCTCAACTGCGTCTTCGGGGCATAGTCTGGCATATCTGCCCAATGGGAGCGCGTATGGCGCAGCAGATGCCAACCCGCTTTACGTGGCTTTGCAGGTGATTGGGGTTGTCACAATAGATCAGCAACTGGTTGTTATCACGCCAAGTTAATGCTTAATTGGTTTTTTTCGGCAAACTTCACAGACAACAATTGTCCCTGAATTGAATTTATATCTATAATGTTTGAGAATAGATTATTCCAATAGGAGAAACAGTGTTCAAGAAAACCATTGCCATAATCGGCTTAACCTACGCTGCGTCCTGTTCGGCCCAGCAAGCTCCCGCTGCTACTCAACCCGCACCAGTAAGTTCCGCCCCTGCGGCACCTTACATTCAAACTCAGTACCCGGCAGCGCCTAATGCTGGACTCGTCGTACCGAGCTGCAACACCGACCCGAGCACGCACCCTATCATCACTCTGAGCCCATACATGATCCCGTTCATTAACAACGGTCAGCCTTTGCAAGTTCAGATTTGCATACCCCGCCGCCAATAAGGCGTGCCGTAATTAAATATTCATGTACAAGCCCTAAAGGGTTTGAGTTCCTACTTTGATGAATCAGAGTGCTGATGTTTATATTTATCTACAGCCTCTATTAAAAAAACCTCAACCCAGCTCGGTTTAGTTATAAGCGCGTTGACGCACTTGCGCTGCTGTGGCAAATTGGCTTCGGGCCAGTGCAGCGCTTTGGTTGAACTGCGAGCGGGCTTGCGCTGAAACGGGCGCCGCTTCAGCTTGCACAGCCAAGGTCATGGGGTCGACGTGGCGGCCATTGACGCGAAATTCAAAGTGCAAATGAGGGCCAGTAGCCAACCCTGTTTCGCCTACGGCGCCAACAGAGTCACCTTGCCTCACGGCCTGGCCTTTGCGCACATGGATGCGGCTTAGGTGAGCGTAAACGGTGGAGTGAAGAGCGCTGTGCTTGACCACCACCATGTTGCCAAAGTCATTTTGGAAGCCGACGTGTTCTACAATGCCGTCCCCGACGGTGACGACTAGGGCGCCGGTGGGTGCTGCGTAGTCAACGCCTAAATGGGCGCGCTGTGTATGGAAAATGGGGTGCTCACGCATGCCAAAACCACTGGTGCGGCGCGAGTAGGGCATGGGGGAGGCCAAGTAGGCTCTGCGCAGGCTTTGGCCTTCAAGCGTGAAGTAACCACCTTTTTTGCCGGGCTCTTGGAACCACACCGCGTTGTATGTTTTGGGGCCGTTGGTGAACTCGGCGCTCAAGATGCGTCCGGCTCGCAGGGGCTCGCCTTCGGCTTCCGAGGTTTCGTATACCACTGTGAAGATGGCGCCTTTGCGAAGTGCGCGGTGAAAATCAATTTGGCCCGAAAAAACCTCGACCAATTGGTGGGTAACGGAGTCGGGCACACGGGCTTCATCGGCGGCGGCGTACAAGGAGGAAGCCACAGCGCCGCCTGACGTACGCACATTGGCGGTCAAGGGCGCGGCGTCTGTAAGGTAGCTAAAGCCATCTTCTTGGCGGGTGATGACCAAGCGCTGGTAATGGGTGTCGTTGTCGTTATTAAGCCAGAGGGCAGTCAGCTTGAGCAAATGCTGCAGCTTGTTGGCTTCCACTGATAAAGTTCGCCCTTCTCTGTTGAGCAAAGCTTGGCGCAGCGTCGGTGTTTGGCGAATGAAGGCTGCTGCTGCAGGGTCAATAAGCCCCATGCGTCGAAATAAACTCTCGGTCGTATCTGACGAGCGGGTCAAGTCCTTGCGATACAACCTGAGGGGTTGCTGCTCCAAGGCCAAACCTTGGGGAATGAGATCAGGGGTTTGCAGGCTTTCATAAACCATGAGAACTGGTAGTTTGGGAGCGTCTGAGCCTAGGTTGGCAATCGCCAATGCCCCTCCCCCAACGCCCAGAATGAATGCGGCAAGCGTGGCTATGATGTACTTGGGGTTGCATGCCAGCATAGCCTGAAGAGCTTGGGCATTTGCATAGGCATAGGCATAGCCATATAAGACCCAAGTGGACAGAAACTTCATGCTCTTTGCGGCCTAATGCAACAAAGCCAATTGCTGCTGAACCCTTTGCGGCATTCCGAGCTTTTTTGCGCTAGGGCTTGAAAATCGGATTGAACTTAAAAACTGCCGGCGGCCGTTTGGGCTTGCAACGGTATTGGAAGCTTCATCTCTGGCTTCTTTAAACTCTTGAGCCAACGCATGTCCAAGACTTGGGCCAAACTCGACAGTTGCGCTTGCAAGAACGTCTGCTTCATTCAAAAGCACGGTGCACCAAGGCAAGTCCCAGTCAAAATTCTTGCCTGCCACAAGCTGGTGATGCTCAGCAACCGAGCCCACTTCGGTGTTCAAAATTAATTTCTGAATGCGTTCACTGTCTTCACCAAGCATGCCTGAAGCGTCTACTTTTCCGACCATGGCCAGGCAAGAGCGGGTCTCAAATTCAGAATGAAAACGATTGACCCCCCCAGGGTGGTCCAAATCATGGCCATTTGCCGAAGCGAGCAGGCAGGCGATCCATTGCCAATCTGATTGCTTTGGATGGGATAGCTGAATCCTCATCAACAGGGTCAATGTCACCAGCACGTCTGCCGTGTGCAAACTGTTGTGGTAACGAGGCTGCGGCATGGGATCATTTTCAATCTGTGTTGCAATTTTCAATGCAAAATCGTTGATTACATCAACTCTTGCTTGATGAACATCAAGCAAGCCAATCGCTCGCTGGCAAACGGATAAAATTTTAGGCAAGCCTACCCATTCGTTCTCCCAGGAGTGCCTCAGAGAAGCAAGCGAGGTGATCAAACCAGCGAACCAATCATCGGGATCAAAAACGATTTGAAAAGATGCCTGATGATTCAACATAAGCGTCTTATAGGCCGCCGCGTAGGCTGTTGTTCATGCTCTGCTGGAGAAGTAAGGCTTCTAAAATTATAACCAGGAAGTCAGAATGCGTATCCAGGGATAGTCGTGCCTCAGCTTCATGAACTCGAATGCATTCAACTGCTTCTTTGGCCCTGACCGAGGCGCCTCTAATTCCACCAGCTAAAAAAGCTTGCTCGCCAAATGACTCTCCTGCCAAGATCGTGGCAAATACCACGCCGTCTTTGTTCAGTAACTCGACACTTCCCGACACAATAAGATAAAGGTGTTCCGCCAGATCGCCTGCATTGAAAATGCTTTCGCCTGCCTGGAATCGAATGGTTTGAAATTCAGGTAGCATTTGTAAGTGACTTCGTTAAGCTAGCGTTCTCTTGATGATGGTTTTGAAAATAGTTTGCATCGTTGGCGTCAGATTGGTCAAAATAGTATCGGCTTTTTGCAAAGGAATTAAATTCGCATGCACTGAAGTGACTGTCACCAAGTCAAAGCCAATGGGCAATCGCATGATGCCCTCCGCAAGTCCGATGACGCTCCCAGGGCCAAACCTATAAACCGATTCGCCATTGACACCCAAAAGTGCGCCCTTAACAATGAAATACGCGCTGTTAACCTGCTCGCCCTCGGAGAGCAGTTTTTTTCTAGGCTCATAGATGGTGGAATGCAACAAATGGGAACGACACAGGCTTAAGTAAAGCATCTCATCGGAGCTTAATTGTTTGGATTTGAAAATCTGAACGTTATTTGCCGCGTGGAGATCTTTTGCACCCAGCTTGTGCAAATGTTCAATATCAACAGAAAACTGACCTTTGAGTTCAGGCATCGATACACTCTTCTAGGGGCTTAGTTGGAATAGTTAATTATATTGTTAGATTCTTAGATTATAAAATCCCCAGCCCACAGGTTTGCGCCCAGTTCGAGCTTCGAATACGAAGGGATTCATTCAGTAGACGTCGATTACAAATATACGATTAGAACCTTTGTACCCTGCATCGTCAGTGCAGTGCTCTTTCACACAAAGTCAACTGCTTGATGAACTAATCAATAAATGATTTGTAGCTGTAGGCTATAAAAATTTTGTAATTTAGGCCAATAGCTTAATTAGTTCACGAATAGCCTGTTTCCTCTTTTTAACAGCCTTCGAAGATTGACCATGCTTAGGTTTAGGCCCAGTTGATTTACCCCCATGGATGTAGCATCGCCCATTCTTCATGGCGGGGTTTATACAAAACCCGTCTCTTTGTTTGCACTTTGCCCCGCATTGGGGGTGCAAAGCAAGGGCTTTGCGTGCTTCCACCATGAGGTTGCTTCGTTTTTCCACATCTACCTACCTACGTTTCCAATCACCGCTTGTCCGTTAACTTGAACGTGCTGAACTTGAACGACTTGGCTGGCTCCACTTTGAAGTCTTTGAAGTGCTAGAGCCCCCTTACTGTAAGTTTCCATTAGACGAGCGCTACAGTTCATTAACTTCACCTTAAAGATTGGATCTCGCTGTTTGGATGCGTCTGCCATTAGCTCCATCGCATACTTGTGAGCTAGGGCTAGTTGGTGGGCCTGCATTCTTTGGATGGAGTTCTTTGCTTTTACGCTTTCAGATGCCTCGATCGCCATTTCAAAGACACCAGCTTTTTCAGCTAGGTCTGTTCTCTTGATTGTGACTTCGGCGTCGAGCAAATCAGGCTCTTTCAGGGCTAATTCCAGACCAGACATACCCAAGACAAAGGGTGGAACTATTTCGCCCCCCGAGCCCTTTTTGAGAGGCTCTTTGGGTCTTAGTAGTTCCAACGATTCAATAACCATGTTGTCAGCTACTGCGGTGTCAAATTCAGTTCTCACAGAATGGCTTGAGTTTGCAATCAGCTTTTTCTGCTGGGCGATATGTCTAAGCTTGATGGCGTCTACTACTTCCATATTTGAACTCCTAAAAGAAATAGGACTAGTCTCATTTCTGCCCATCCCCCAATTCTTTAAATACGACAATACGGCGAGCCTGAATATCTGCGGCTTCGTTCTCTTGCTGTTTGACCTGCGCATGAAACTCATCCATATCTAGCACCGATTCGATTGCCTCTCGTAACTTTTGCTGAAGAAGCTTTACAGGTGCGGCGTCAAGTTCAACTGCACGGTTGGATCCATATCGCTCAAAAAACTTTTTGTAGTTGACGCTGGACTTCTTGGCGTCCATATCACTTGGGAGGTCATACTTAGCGACATCTTCAGCGGTAAGAGCAACCTTAAAAGACTGAATATTTAAAATATTAAAGTCATCCCGCATTGATCTAGAAAAACTTGCTGCAATTTCGTCTCCATCTGGGTCAAAGTCTGTAAGGTACAGAAGAACTAACTTCGGCTTTCCAGACCGCTTATAGCGTCTAAACACTTCGTACCTTGGTGGTATCGATACATAACCTCTGGTTGTGGTGATTGGTATGCAGTACTCTTGTGCGACGCGCTCAATTACGGTACGAAGTGCGTTCTTCTCCAAGATGATTTCCACATGGTGTGGCTGTCCTTGCTGTAAATTTCGGTGATAACCAGTCAAAAAGTTTTCTGTTTCTTGAGTTATGTACTGGCCAACAGTATCAAAACCTCCTCCCTCCAAGACTGGTCGAGTCACGTCCTCAATGGACTCAATAGGAACTTGACCTGTTAACCGTGCACGGCAAACTAGGTTTGTCAATTTTCTGTATGAATCTTGATCGTTTACGTATCGTGACTTGGGCTTGCTATCGTGACACAACGGGGGATCATTCAGTAATAAATAATGAACGCGCCGAACAGACAATGGCCAGTACTCTTTTTCTTTTTGGATCGCCGCTGTCGATGCATTTAAAAATCCAAGCGTAGTAATCTTGGCTCGAGTTTTAATTCCAGTTACGATGATCTCGCCACTTGCCGAGTCGATTGCCTTACGGCGCAGATTCAGCATTTTTAGTTCAATGTATGCCTTCTTTGGATCGACACCAATCAAAGCCTCCCTGATCTTCTCGGTTGTAGATTTTTCACGTTGCTGGTTATACAAGCGAAGTAAGTCTAGACGCTCTTGTGTGGTTAGCGCCAAAAAGAATACGCCATCACGCATCCGTACTGGAACAGAAGATTTCCCGATGTATTTGGATGCGGCCAATCGCCTGTGCCCACTTAAGAGAAATCGATCCTCCGTAATGACTAAAGGCTCTAGAATCCCTTTTTCTCTAATAGATTGAGCCAGTTGCCAGTCATCCGAATTGGCAACTCCAAAGTTATCGTAAATAGATTGGTTTTCAGGCGCTTGTTTGATCAGTGCGACTGGAAATTGAGACAAGTCCCATTCTTGTGGTGAGTTAGTCATGATGATAGTTCCAAGTTAATGTCGCAATACGAGCGACGGTATTTATACAAATGAGGTTACCGTTTTAATTACGGCATCCTTAGTGCAAGTTCAATCCACATAGGTTGATCAGGGTTGTTTTAGGCAATGCGTAGCCAATCAATCAAGGAGTGCATCCATTGATTCATCAGCGCCTGTAGGCCATCAAAGCTCAACAGGTTTATATTTGTCATTACTTACCTTGCGTACACATGTCGAGCATTAGGCTTTCTGTACCGTGGTCGATCATGTAGCTCAACCAACCTTCAGACCAGTAAGCTTGGACATGCCCTCTACCCTTAACCCACCATATCAAACTTGCTGACGCATGGATCAATTTCTTAAAGTGATCCTGAGAGATTTTTCTGGACGAGACTAGTGCAAAGTGCGCATGTGGATTGCACTTGTATCTACCGCGACCAATGATCACTGCAGATCCAATGCATCGTCGTTTACGTGTTGCGGCGTTTCCAAAAATCTTTTTATTAAGAATTCCCAAAAAGACTCTGCAAGCCTTTTGGACGATCTCAATACTCCAGCAGTCTCCGGACGACTTATCAAAACGCTTAAACGTCAAAGTAACCGCATGGGTGGGCTGCCCAAGCATTGATTTCATCCAAAGCAAATAACTTTCGCGTATTCGATTGTGTTTGAACGGCGGTAATTTTTCTACAGCATGTGTCATGAACAACCTCCATTCAATTCCTGAATAAAAAATTTCTCTGGACGGCCTGTAGCTAAAGCAAACGCATGCTCATTGAAGCGACTTTGATGTGCAATCCAAAATCTGTTTCTAGCAAGGCGAATTGCATCCGCCTGATAAAGCTTTTCTTTATGATTTCTTAGAAAATTATGGAATCCCCATTTGCCATTCGGAAATCCCAGCTCTGGATGGAGTTTTGTGAACTCCTGCCAGGCACTTGGCCCAGGTCGCCAGATATCTGTGGTCTTGACCCTGTAATGCAGTACCGCCGGTATGTTTAAGTTACCGATCGTTTCTCCCTGAACAGCGTTGGCGGCAAGTAGCCCAGTGCGCTGTGCGGGTGATACGAATTGTAGTCATCGAACCAATCTTTCAGTTGGGCCATCACAG
>Ga0214921_10003237_pt1 | contig 25186 bp, 26 predicted proteins | sample LL1505_MetaG_FD_177992 | JGI IMG/M metagenome (GOLD analysis project Ga0214921, IMG submission 177992) | Freshwater microbial communities from Lake Lanier, Atlanta, Georgia, United States - LL-1505 | ecosystem: Environmental > Aquatic > Freshwater > Lake | place: USA: Georgia | collected...
GAGTTTGGTATGACGAATATCTCTTTAGAGATGGCGCCATGAATCCTATTGATATGGAAAATTTGGTCAATGCATGGAGAGATATTGGTTTTCAAGCCGTTTTAATCAATGGCGAAAAGAAATGGTTAGATTGTTGTGTGATTGATGAAAGCTTTGAGACTTTATCTTTGTCATGCGATTGGATCGAAATAGATGTCGCAGGGGAATTTGCGTATCTTAAAGATGAAGACCCAGCAGAAATTGTGGGCCATCATGGGTTTTAAAGATTAACTTTTTTTGTATCTCTCTATACCTTCAAGAATTTCTTTGTGCGCATCTTGAGAGCCTTTCCAGCCTTTGATTTTAACCCATTTACCTTTTTCTAGATCTTTATAGTGTTCGAAAAAATGCTGAATTTGATTGAGTCGCAAAGGATTCATATCTTCAGGTTTTTGCCAATGTGAATAAATTGAAAGAATTCTATCTTCAGGCACTGCCAACACTTTTGCATCCTGGCCTTGCTCATCTTCCATTTCCAATATCCCAACAGCACGACAGCTCACAACCACTCCTGGAATTAAAGGCAAGGGAGTAATAACAAGCACGTCTACTGGATCACCGTCACCTGCAATTGTCTTGGGCACGTAACCATAATTGGTAGGGTAGTGCATAGCTGTGCCCATAAATCGATCCACAAAAATCGCCCCTGATTCTTTATCGACTTCATATTTAATTGGATCAGCATTCATTGGAATTTCAATAATTACGTTGAAATGTGTTGGAACATTTTTACCAGGAAGAACATTATCTAAGCTCATAGGTTTTTAGTGGGAAATTTAAAAAAAAGTGATTTTAGCATGTTTGAAGCTATCCCTGAATGACTGAGCTAGCTTGATAATTGGCGTCCCCAAGGGGAGTCGAACCCCTGTTCCCTCCGTGAAAGGGAGGTGTCCTAGGCCTCTAGACGATGGGGACCTAAGAAAAGAAGGTGCTATTCTACTATAGAACAGCGTTTGATATAAGGTATTTGGTGGAGATAAGCGGGATCGAACCGCTGACCTCTTGCATGCCATGCAAGCGCTCTCCCAGCTGAGCTATACCCCCAGGTATTTAATCAAAGGCGAACATCTTAAATTTTAGAAGTAAGCGCGTCAATCCTTTTAAGATCGGGTGTTTGATTGTTTTGAAAATTGACTCAAATCAACAATAGGCTCAGGTTTCCAGCCTTTTTTCTTGTGTTCAACCACAACGTTAGTAAATACGCCACCGCGAACAAAAAATTCGGCTCGCAGACGCATAAAACGTGGCTCTGTCGCTTTAACTAGGTCGTCTAGAATACGATTAGTGACTGCTTCGTGGAAACAACCCTCATCCCTAAAAGACCAGATATAAAGCTTCAGACTTTTGAGCTCTACACATTTTTTATTAGGAATGTAATCAAGATATAGAGTAGCAAAGTCTGGCTGCCCAGTCTTCGGGCATAAACAGGTAAATTCAGGTATTTGCATATGAATATGAAAGTCCCGAGAAGGGCATGGATTAGCGAAAGTTTCAAGCTTTTTAGTAGGTTTTGCGCTTGGTTTTTTTCCCAAAGAAAGTGCGTTCATAGATTAAAATAAGGAAGTAAAAAAAGTTATTATACTGTTAATAGATAACACCTACTTCACTTCGATAAAAGAATATTGTGCGACTTATACAACTTAAATTAGCCGGTTTTAAATCTTTCGTAGATCCCACCACCATACAACTTCAAGGCCAAAGAGTGGGTATAGTTGGTCCCAATGGATGCGGAAAATCCAATATTATGGAGTCAGTAAAATGGGTGCTTGGCGAATCTTCAGCTAAAGAAATGCGAAGTGAAAATATGGATTCGGTGATTTTTAACGGGTCAGAAAATCGCAAACCAATTTCACGAGCGAGCGTCGAACTTATTTTCGATAATTCTTTGGGTAAAGCACCTACAGAATGGTCACAATATGCAGAAATTTCAGTAAAGCGCGTTATCGAAAGAGAAAAGGGCTCAACTTATTACATTAATAATTTAGCTGTCAGACGAAAAGATATTGCAGATCTCTTTTTGGGAACGGGTTTAGGTGGAAGAGGATATGCCATTATTGGCCAAAATACAATTTCACAAATTATTGAAGCCAAGCCTGAGGAGCTTAGAAGTTACCTTGAAGAAGCTGCGGGTGTTAGTAAGTATAAAGAGCGTCGTCGCGAAACAGAATTTAGACTTAGAGATACGCGAGAAAATTTAAGTCGTATTCAAGATGTCTTAAATGAAATTATCCAGCAAATTGCAAAGCTTGAATCTCAAGCAGTCATTGCAACAAAATATAATGAATTAACAGAGAAGCACAAATTTCATCAAGCACAAGTTTGGGTATTAAAAAAGCGTGATGCTAGTATTGTTTGGAAAAAACATCAGTCCCAGGTTGAGAAGCTTGTAAATGAATTGGAGCAACAAACTGCCGCTTTAAGAAAAATTGAAGCCGAAGTTGAAAATTTGAGGCAAGCTCATATTGATGCGTCCGACGAAATTAATAAGAATCAAGCAAGCTTTTATGAAATCAATGCTGAAGTTTCTAATATTGAAAATAATATTAGAAATCAAAATGAGCTTTTAGAGCGCAGCAAAAAAGAATTAATTGAGATTGAGACTAATCTTGCTAAGAATGCAGAAGATCAGCTTAAATTTGCAAAAGACATTGAAGAAGCAGGGATTGAAAAAGCAGCATTAAGTGAGCTTTATAAAACTAAGGAAGAAAATTTTAATTCACTTAAATCATCAATTCAATCAGTTGAGGCAACATATCTATATTCAACAGAGCAGTTTAATCAAATTGCAAATCAATTCCAATCGACGCAAGAAAAAATTAATCTTGAAAAAGCAACGATAGACTTCATCCATAAAACTGAAGAAGAAACAAATGCTCGTATTACATTTTTAAATAATGAGATTAGTAATATTGATTTAACCGGGCAGTCTTTACTCGACGAAAAAGAAAGTGATTTAGCTGATAAGCGATCACATGTAGAAAAAATTGAGACTAAGATAGATGAAAACAAATCGCTTGCAACTGATCTTGAGGAGGAGATTGATACTTTAAGACAGCGTCAAATCGAAATGCAAAAAGAATTAAGTCAAATTGAAGGTGAAATTAAAACGCTGGCGCAAATTCAAGATGACACACTAGGCAATGAAAGTCTTAAAAGTTGGACTTCTCAGTATAATATCAACACATCTAATCGCTTGTGGGAAAAACTTAAGATTAAAACAGAGTGGGTAACGGCGATTGAATCTGCTCTCGGCGGAAAGTTAAATGCAGTTCTGGCTCAATATGAAACTATTTCTCATAGGCCTCCAGCATCTATGGTGCTTGCTAATTTAAACGCATCTCATACTTACAAACCAAAAAATAATAAATTAAATTCTGCTCTGGATGTAATTGAAATTAGCGATCCGCTTCTAATGAATCTTTTGTCAGAATGGTTATCTGATTGTTATATTATTCCAAAAGGTGAAAGTTATAAAAATTTCATTGGTAATCTGGAGCAAGGCGAATTTTTAGTTAATCAACAAGGCGATATTTTTACCAAAAATAGCGTTTCTTTTTATGGCAAAGACGCATCCCTTAATGGAATTCTTCTCCGCCAAGAGAGACTCAAAGCACTGCAAGAGAAGTTTCCGTCTATAGAAAAAAGCTATAAAGATGTATTGAATAAGCTTAGTGAAGCTGAACTTCAATTGAATGATTATGAAGAGCAAGCCGATTCTTTTAGCGAAGAATTGAAAGATGCTTTAAATGCGTTCCATCAAACAGAGATTGAAGTTGAGAAAATTCAACAAAGCATTACTTACGCAAATGAGAAGCATAGCAATATTACTAACGAGCAAAATGAGCTCAAAGCAAAATTAACTCAAATTGAAGTTGATAAAACAACTAAATCTAGTCTTATTCATAATTTAGAGAATGATGCGCATCGATTTTTAGAACAAAAAACTTCATCTGAAGAAATTAAAAAAAGACATGAGTTAGAATATGAAAGCGCTAGGAAGCATGTCAATGAAGCTGAGATTCAACTTCAAGAAAGCCATTTCAATTTAAAAATTATTGATAATAAAATCAATGAGTTAAATAATAGAATTAATATACTTACTGAAGATAGTAATTCCCTTAATAACAAAAAACATTTAGCTAAGGCTTCAATTAATACTGAAAGTATCGAGACTCTGCAATTGTCTTTACGCGAAAAAATCACCGTTAAGGATGAAAGAGAGAAAATTCTAATCGCATCACGAGATAATCTTGCGCAAAAAGAAACCGATTTACGTGAAAGTGAACAAAAGAGATTGCAAACCGAGCAGGCAGTTCATCCAATTCGAGATAAGCTTGAACAGTCACGCTTAAATGAGCAAGAATCAAAATTATTATTTGAGCAATTTCAAAACGAAATTAATGAGTCTCAATTAGATGAGGTTATTCTTTCAGAGTCAATTACAGAAAAAACAACAGTTAAAGAAGTACAAGAGTTATGCAATAAACTTCAAGAAGAAATTAATTTACTAGGTCCAGTTAACTTAGCAGCTATTCATGAACTCACATCCGAAAAAGAAAGAAAAGGCTACCTTGATAGTCAAGTGGAAGATTTAACTTCTGCAAGTAATACCCTAGAAGACGCTATAAGACGTATCGATAAAGAAACTCGAGATCGTTTAATTGCAACATTTAATGAAGTAAATAAAAATTTTACAGAGTTTTTTAAAGTTCTATTTAATGGCGGACAAGCTCAATTAGAGCTTCTAGGTGAAGAGATTTTAGATACAGGCATTCAAGTTACAGCGCAGCCCCCAGGCAAAAAGAATACGACTATTAGTCAATTATCAGGCGGAGAGAAAGCATTAACCGCTACCGCTCTTGTGTTTGCTTTATTTAAATTGAATCCAGCGCCATTCTGTCTCATGGATGAAGTTGATGCTCCACTTGATGATAGTAATACACTCCGTTTCGCCAATATGGTGACTGAAATGTCTAAAAATACTCAATTCCTTTACGTATCACATAATAAAATTGCTATGGAAATGGCCCAACAACTCATTGGCGTAACGATGCAAGAATCTGGCGTATCAAGAATCGTTGAGGTGTCTTTAGAAGAAGCAGAGAAAATGGAGTTGGCAAATTAAGATAACAGGGCTTATTACAAGCATGTCTGATATTCAGTTTGCTTTGACGATTCTCGCTGTAATAATTATTCTTATCATGATCATTTTTAACTGGATTCGCCTTATTCAGTATCGAAAACAAAACCAGACTGAAAATTCTTTTTTATATAAAGATGAAAATGATTTAAGCCAAGAAGAAAAAAATCCTTACGATCAAGATTTAAGTATCTCTGAGAAATACTTACTTTCAAATTTACCTAAAGATATCTACCGTAATATTGATGCTATTGCATTTATTAAACTTAACAAAGCAACTCATGCTATCTCAAAATTAAATCTTAGAGACTTCATTGAATTGCCTCATACGCATATATTTATTCGTAAAAATGAGGATGTTTGGACTTCAACAGATGGTATGAGTGGATCAGTTTCATTTGATCAAATACTTTTAGCGATACAGTTGGTAGATCGTCAAGGCCCTATATCATCAGCGCATACACAAACATTTAGAATGTTGGTAGAAAAAACTAAAAATGACTTGGGCGGTAGTCTCATTTGGCTTTCTAGCTCAAATATCGAAAATGATGCAAAAGAGCTTAATCAATTTTGTGCTCTTGTAGACCATATGATGACATTAACTCTTATCCCAAAAAATAATGGTATGTTTGACAATAAAAAGCTTATTGATATATTAAAAACAGATGGTTTTAAAGAGAGTAAAGATGGTTATCATATATTCAAAGGTCACGATAAACATCCCTTATTTCGCATAACTTCATTAAATCAACAACCCTTAAACTTCAACCTTGATCCTTATATTCAAGGCATTCTTTTTCAAATGGATTTACCACTAACGTTAAACTGTAAAGAATCTTTTGATGTTATGCTGGAATCAATTACTAATTTTCAAAAAGATCTTGATTGCATGCTTGTTGATTCTAATAAAAAAGAACTCAACGTTAATCATATTGAGCGTATTAGATATCAAGTTGAAAAAATTGAAAATCAAATGATTGCTAAAAATATCCCTCCTGGTAGTTCTTGTGCGCGAAGATTATTTTCTTAAATGGAAGCCAAAAAAGAAAATATTAAGAAAAAAATTGAAGAATTAATCGAAAAGATAAATACATTCGATTATCAATATTACGTTTTAGACAATCCCTCTATTTCAGATTTTGAATACGATAAAATTTTTAGATCGCTTGTTGATCTAGAAAATGCAAATCCTGATTTAATTAAACCAGATTCTCCCACCCAACGGGTAGGTGGTGAGGCCCTAGAAGCTTTCGAGAGTGTTATCCATCGTCAAGCAATGTTATCTTTAAATAATGCTTTTGAAGAAGATGAGCTTATTGCTTTCGATAAACGTATTAAAGATGATATCGGCATTGATGAAGTGGAATATGCTGTTGAGCCAAAATTTGATGGTCTCGCAATTACATTAACTTATGAAAATGGCATTTTCGTTCAAGGTGCTACACGCGGCGATGGTTATACTGGAGAGAATGTCACGCACAATTTGAAAACTATTCGCTCAATACCCACTAAAATTAATCATCCAAACCCACCCAAAATTTTAGAAGTGAGAGGTGAGGTTTTAATGCTAAAAAAAGATTTTGAATTACTCAATAAAAAACAAGAATCTTTAGGCGAAAAAAAATTTGCAAATCCCAGAAATGCTGCGGCAGGAAGCTTAAGACAGCTTGATCCGAGAATAACCGCAAAAAGACCATTAACTTTCTTTTCATATGGTCTTGGTGTATGCGAACCTGATTTAAACTTAAAAACGCATACAGAAACAATTCAGCTTTTAAAACAATTTAATTTACCAATTTCTGATTTATCAGTAAGCGTTAAGGGTGTAAAAGGCTTAAAGAGCTTTTATGAGAAAGTGTTAAAACTTAGAGATTCCTTAACTTATGACATTGATGGTGTGGTTTATAAAGTAAATTCTTTTAATTATCAAAATGAATTAGGTTTTGTATCACGAGCTCCTCGATGGGCAATTGCTCATAAATTTCCAGCAGAAGAAGCTTTAACTGAAATTTTAGATATTGATGTTCAAGTAGGCCGAACAGGAGCTATAACACCCGTCGCTCGTTTGAAGCCAGTTTTTGTTGGTGGGGTTACCGTCACGAATGCAACTCTTCATAACGAAGACGAAATGATTCGTAAGGACGTACATATTGGTGACATTGTAAGTGTTCGAAGAGCAGGGGATGTAATTCCTGAGATCGTAAGAGTGCTTATTGACAAACGACCAAAGATAATCAAAAAATTTAAAATGCCAACTGCATGCCCAGAGTGCGGTTCACCTCTTATTCGAATAGATGATGAAGCTGTTATTCGATGCTCAGGCGGCCTGATTTGTCCAGCCCAACAGAAACAATCCATTATTCACTTTGCCTCACGAAAGGCTATGGATATAGAAGGTTTAGGAGACAAATCTGTTGAACAGTTAGTGGCTGTTGGTTTAATTCATGAATTACCCGATATCTATAAGCTGGAGCTTAAACAATTAATTAACCTTGATCGTATGGCAGAAAAATCAGGTCAAAACTTATTGGATGCTATTGAAAAAAGCAAAAAAACTACATTACCTCGATTTATCTATGCGCTTGGTATTCGTAACGTAGGCGAATCAACCGCTAAGGATCTTGCTAGTTTTTATGGGGACTTAGATGAAGTTATGAAACAGACAGAAGAGAGCTTGCAACTTGTACCTGATATTGGCCCTACAGTTGCAAAATCTATCAGTGATTTTTTCAAGCAAAATAAGAATAGGGAGGTGATCCAATCATTAATAAAATTTGGCGTTAATTGGCCCAAACACGATATACAAAAATCCACCTCTGGAATTTTTGCAGCTAAGACTTTTGTTCTTACAGGGACTTTACCTTCGATGTCACGCGAAGAAGCTAAATCAATTATTGAAATGAATGGTGGAAAGATTGCGGGTAGCGTCTCTAAAAAAACTGATTATGTTGTCGCAGGATCAGATGCCGGAAGTAAATTAACTATCGCACAAGAACTTGGTGTTAAAGTCATTTCCCAAGATGAACTTTTAAAACTTATCGATTAAAAACTTATGAAATTTAAAACACAATTTTTACTAATAATTTTTAGTATCTTTTTCTCAAACAATATCTTTTCCAAAGAAATAAATAGGTCTTGCGATGAACTATTAAGCGACAACAAGTATGAAGAAGCTTTAAAAACAAAGAAAGCCGAATACAAGACTGCCTTTTGCCATGGACAAGCTAATTTAAAGCTTCATCATTACGACGAAGCTTTTAATGATTTTAAGTTAGCTAATAAATTAGCAAAAAATGATACTGATCATTTTATGGCTGATTTACTCGAAGGCGTATCCTTAAAAAAAGCTAATAAATTAGATGAAGCTCTTTTGCATTTTAAAAATTCCATTTCGCGCGCTCAAGCTAATAAGACTTTCAAGCGTCTTTACTTTGTTGAAATTGGAGAGATTTTATTGCTTCTTACTAAATATGAGGATGCGGTAAATTCATTTCTTGATGCCTACGGACTAGCTGCAAATGATGACGAGCGTGCTTTTAATTTGGATCGAGTTGCTTTTACTTACGCTTCCATGGGAAATTTCACCAAAGCTATAGAGTACGAGTTAAAGGCGAATTTAGCTTTTGAGCGAACAAGTTTACTTGGTGAATATGCAGACTCTGGTATTAATCTCGCTTTGTACTACCTTGAAGTTAATGATCTTATTCCTGCTGAAAGAACACTTTTAAAATTTGAAAAGCTTGCTCGAGAGAATGGGGGAATGTATTACCTCGCTAAAACTTTATATGCGGAAAGTAAATATTACAAAAAAAAATCTAATCACGAACTTAGTAAATCAAAATTTGATGAAGCGAATAAGATTGCTAATGATATTGGGGCGGAGGACCTAAAAGCGCTTTTCAAAGGCATTTAATCTAAAGTGTATATACTATTTTACATAATATACATTATACGAAGTTATTAACACTTAAACCTATCTTTGAAAGTCTTTAAACTGCCTAGGCAATGTATCTTCCTGGACAACAAACTCCATCCCCGCCATAGAGCCTACAAAAATTCCAGATTTATACTGCATTCGAATTTTGACCGTATTTAAGGAAATTTCTAACTGATCCTTTGCCCTATAATTCAGAATGTATCCAATTACTTTTTTACCATTGTCGGTACAAGTAACTTCAACGGCGTCCTGATTGTCCATAAAGGCTTTCTATAAGTTATTTTGTATGTTGATAAGTTCTTGTATGGGGTCGTTATAAGCTTCGAAAGATTGTTGTGCCCTTTCATACCAATAACGGCTATTGGACTCATCACCTTCGATCTTATGAAGTACGGCATGAATCCAATAAGCTTGACTAGAATGTAAGTCTTGAACGATTTTGTGGGAGGCATCCCAAGCATCGTTAATAGCGAAAGCAATCGCTCGGTTAAGAAGCTCCTTGTGTGATGAGCCGCTCATAGAGCTTAGCGGCTATTAAAGAAGCCTATGTTATAGACTTTACCATCCATAATTGTTAATTCAGTCTGTTTCCAGGTATTTTTTTCATCCGACTTAACAAGATTGTTGTAATACCACATCTCGATATTGACACGCTTATTAGGGTTTGACTTGTCTACCGTGGGTCTTCCAATTACAGAGCTTGCATTAGTTGGCTTAACAGACATTTCTTTCCTAGCTGGTTCGCCTAGAGCTTGTAGCACTTTTTCTTTAGATTTGGCGCCAAACGCATCTAAAAACTCATTTTCTGTATATAGTTTTTTTCCTTCAGCTAATACTTGAAAAGAAAGTCCTAATGCTATGAATATAAATAATATTTTTTTAAATAATGTAGACATATTAACCTTTAATTTATGATAATTTTAAGCCCGTCATATCCAACATCGATATGGTCAGGTAATTCTTTTTTTAACGCCTCATATTCTAAATCATGTGTCATATGAATCAAATATGTTTTCTTTGCTTTTATTCGATTAGCGAAAATTAAACTTTGCTCGAGATTGATATGTGTGTGATGCTCTTTAACACGTAAGCAATCCAAGAGTAGGATGTCTAAATCATCTAAAAGGTTCAGTGAGTTATCAGGAATATCGGATACATCAGTAAGATAAGCTAAATTTCCAATGCGATAGCCATAGATTTCTGATTTTCCATGGGCAACAGGAATTGGCGTTACAAGTTCGCCAAAAAGCTGAAATGGATCATTGACCGGCATTGCTTTTAAAACAGGCATTTCCCAAAACCCTTTAGGCTCGTTCAATGCATAGCCAAATTTTAATGCAATATGTTCAAGCGACTCTTTTTTTCCGTAAATAGGGATTTGCATTTTATGTAACTGACAAAAAGCTCTTAAATCATCTATACCATGAAGATGATCTGCGTGAGTATGTGTATAAAGCACAGCATCAACTCTTGGGATTGATTCTCTTAGAGATTGAAAACGTAAATCAGGGCTGGTATCAATAAGGATATGCTCGCCTGATTTTAATTTAATAAGGGATGAGCAACGTGTTCGCTTATTTTTCGGATTGACAGATAAGCAAGTTTCGCAATCGCATCCAACAACAGGGGTGCCCGCGCTTGATCCACTGCCAAGAATGGTTAATTCGAAGGGCGGCATTTTGAAAAAAGCTTAAAGAAATTATGTGTGGTTACTTCACCAACCTCTTCCATTGGAATATTTTTTAGTTTTGCAATTTCCTCTGCCACATGGATCACATTGGATGGATCATTTATTTTACCTCGATAAGGAACAGGCGCCAGATATGGGGAGTCAGTCTCAATAAGAATCCGATCAAGTGGAATAGCTTTCACAACTTCTTTAAGATCTGTTGCATTTTTAAATGTTACAATGCCTGAAAATGAAATATAGAAATTAAGTTTAATAGCCTCGAGAGCTACATCAAGAGATTCTGTAAAGCAGTGCATTACACCGCCTACATGATTAGCGCCCTCCTCTCGCATAATTTTTAAAGTATCCTCTGCTGCATTTCGTGTATGAATAATAAGAGGTAAATTTGATTGAATAGCAGCTTTAATATGTGTTCTAAAACGATCCCTTTGCCATGAAAGATCGCCTTGCACTCTAAAATAATCTAGTCCGGTTTCGCCAATAGCTACAACCTTCTTCTCTTTAGCAAAGCGACATAACTCCTCCACAGAAGGCTCTTCAATATCTTCGTAATCCGGATGAACGCCAACAGATGCAAAAATATGTGGATATGTATTAGCAATCTTAAAAATGTCGGGTAATTTGTCCAAAGTAACACTCACACATAAGGCATGGGTAACTTTATTAGATGACATCTTGGAAAGAATAGAATCTATATTTTGATATAGCTCTGGAAAATTAATATGGCAATGAGAATCTACAAAGCTTGTCATGATGGCTCAAAAATTTGTTTGTATTTAATAAAAATATTTTGCAGTTGAAGTTCCTGATTAACTGGGTGTGATGCAATTTTTTTTAAATCATTTAATTCGTTTGTAAATAAAAGTAAGGCATTAAGATTAATTTGTTTTGCTTGAGATTGAATGCGCTTCTCTTCATTTATAAAATAATAACTCTGTTGCGTATGAAAGCTTAGCAATAAATCAAAAGCCCATTTTTGAATCATATTTAATGTCCAATCAAGCCCTTGAGTCAGAATTGAATAATTAACTTTAGTGATATCGATATTATGGCCTTGAGATAATAATTGAGTAACAGCCTCGCGCTCCGATTTATTTTCTAATTCTTTGATAGCATTAAATGGTGAGCCGCCAGTAAATGAGAGCAAACTTTCCTCAAGGGCTATATTTTGATCAATCAAAAACAATTTGGCCTCATCTAATGATGGACCTCGAAGGTCTAATAATTGGCAACGACTTCGGATAGTAGCAATTAGTTTTTGTATTTGGCTCGATAAAAGAATGAATAGAGTATTTTCTGGTGGCTCCTCTAAAATTTTAAGCAGCGCATTAGATGCTGCCTGATTAAGGGAGTCTGCTGGCTCAATCAAAACAACACGTTTACCGCTTACTTGATGAGCTGAAAGTTCTAGATATTCTGAGAGCTCTCGAATTTGATTAATTACAATACTCTTTTTACGAATAGTTTTTCTTTTTGATGGCTCGTCATCCTCACTTTCAATAGGGGCGATATGTTTGAAATCAGGATGTGACTCTGGAAACCACTCGCAACTTGAACATACCTCGCAAGGAAAATGATTAGCAAGAGGGTTTTGACATAAATATGATTTTGTAAATTTAATTGCAAAATCATATTTTCCAATGCCTTCTTTGCCTTTTAGAATTAAAGCGTGAGGAAGCTTTTCATTTTCATGAATAGCAATCCAAGCATCTTTAAACCAAGGGTAAATAGAGTTCATCATAAGATAGTCTTAATTGCCTTAATGACATCTTGAGCTACAGATTCAATAGCTTGATTTGCATTAATAATCTTATAACGACTAGGATTTTGTCTCGCGAGGTCCAGGTATACATTTCTAAGACGATTAAAAAAAGATTCATCTTCTTTTTCAAACTTATCGGGAGATCTATTTTTCTTTAAACGTTCAATACTTATTTCAACAGGTAAATCAAATAACAAAGTAAGATCAGCCTTGAGTTCTGGATGTACCCACGATTCAAGCGCTTCAATTTTAGAATAAGATACTTGTTTGCCACCATATTGATAAGCGTAGGTAGCATCAGTAAAACGATCAGATACTACAAATACGCCCTTATCAAGTGCTGGCTTGATAATTTCTGCGATATGTTGCTTTCTAGCTGCAAACATAAGCAGTGTTTCTGTTTCAGGATCCATCTCATCATGAAGAAGCAATTCTCTTAATTTTTCTCCAAGTTTTGTTCCTCCAGGCTCTCTTGTCCTTATAACCTCAATTTTTTGTAATTCGAGAAAAGATATAACTGCGTCAATATGCGTACTTTTCCCTGCACCATCCACGCCTTCAAATGTAATAAATTTACCTTTGTTTATCATTTAATCTGATACTTTCTGACAGCGTTATTATGTTCATTTAAATTGGTAGAAAAGTAATGTGTGCCATCACCTTTACCCACAAAATAAAGAGCATCTGTTTTTGTGGGGTGAAGAGCAGCTCGAATAGAAATTAACCCTGGCATTGTTATAGGACCTGGAGGTAATCCCTCTCTTGTATATGTATTGTAAGGTGTGTCCGTAATCAAATCCTTTTTTGTAATATCTCCAGTAAACTTTTTACCGAGTCCATATATTACTGTAGGATCGCTCTGTAATTTCATATTAATACTTAATCGATGTATAAATACTCCAGAGATAAGATTCGCTTCTATCGACTTGCCTGTTTCTTTTTCAATAATAGAAGCCATTGTGAGGGCTTCATAGCTATTTTTGTAAGGGACCTCTTCTGATCGATGAGCCCATTCATAATTTAATTTTTTTTGCATCGCCTTATAAGCTCTTTTTAGAATTTCGATGTCGGTAGTATTTCTACTGAAATAATAAGTGTCAGGAAAGAATTGTCCTTCAGCTGACTCATATGGAATTCCAACTGCTATAGCAATAGCTTTTGTATCGTATGGTTTCATTGTTTTTTTGATGCTATCGTTCGCTTTTATTTTTTCTAACATCGAATGAAGGTCTTGTCCTTCTATAAAAGTAATAGAACCTTCAGTGGCACGCCCATCGACAAAAGATTTCAATAATTGGTAAGGCGTAATATTTGGATTAAGATTATAGTTCCCAGGCCTTAGTTTTCTAGACTGTCCCAAAGCTTTGGTAAGGATAATGAATCTCCAAGGTTCATTAAGAATTTTTTCATCAACGAGCTGAAAAGCAATCGTTTTTAGACTGCTACCAGGTTCGATTTCTATAGACAAATCTGATTTATTGATGCGAAGTGGCGTTATTAGAAAATGAACGATCCAAACTAGGATGGGAATAAAAAGAATTATTAACCGAATAAGCCATTTTTTCATGAATTAAAATTCTCGAGTGACTGGTTAAATAGTGAAGCTAATTCTTGATGCTGCCAAAGCTTATTTTTAATTTCTTTAACTTGTAAAACACCAAATAAACTGTTCGTTATAAAGACCTCATCACTCTCTAAAAGTTTATTTAACTTAAATGTCGTCTCTTTAATTTTAAAACCTAATTTCATAGAGATTTTAATAATCAATCCCCTTGTAACTCCCTTAATACCTACTTGGCTTATCTTTGGCGTGTAAATAGTTTTTCCAATGCGCATAAAGATATTGCTGGAGATGCATTCGATCACATATCCATTCTGATCAAGAAGAATACCATCAGCATAATAGTCACCCTTCCACTCTTGTCTTGCCATAACATTTTCTAATCGATTGAGATGTTTAACGCCCGAAAGAATAGAAGGATTAAGCCTTTGCTTGCATACGTATAGATTTACACCAAGTTTAAAATATTCTTTGGGATAAATTGGCATTTTAGTTTTAATTAAAAACCGATTATGCATAATATCCTCACTAAATTTATAGCCTCGCTCACTATTACCTCTAGAAATAATAAATTTCCCCACTGACTTTTTCTTAGATTTAAATAAAGCATCAATATCAGTTAGCAAATCTTTTTCTTTTGGAGGGGTAATTTTTACTGCAAGACAGTCTTCTACTATTTTTTTGTAGTGATGTTTCCAATGAAGCACTTTTTTATTTTCTACAACAAAGGTTCTAAAAATTCCGTCGCCATATTGAAATGCGCGATCAAAAGGACTGATCTTCTGGAATGTGCCATTAATGAGGAATTGTTTTGACAAGTTATACAGCCAATTATGAAGTAATTAATGAGTTCATTTTAGATTAAACCCATTTGCAAGAACCTATATTTTTTTAAATACAAGACTTCCGTTGGTACCGCCAAAACCGAAGTTATTTTTGAGTGCAACATCAATTTTCATAGATCTTGCTTCATTGGCACAATAATCAAGGTCGCATTCGGGGTCTTGGTTAAAAATATTAATTGTTGGTGGGGAAATTTGATTATGAATAGCCAATACCGTAAAAACAGATTCGATGCCGCCCGCCCCACCTAATAAATGTCCTGTCATTGATTTTGTAGAATTCACAATGAGTTTTTTAGCGAAGTCTCCGAATGTAGCTTTAATGGCATTAGTTTCATTAAGGTCACCAAGAGGTGTTGATGTACCATGCGCATTAATATACTGCACATTATCTGTATTAATATTTGCATTTTTTAATGCATTGACAATAGAACGTCTCGGCCCATCCATGTTGGGAGCGGTAATATGATAAGCATCTGCACTCATGCCATAACCTGAAAGCTCTGCATAAATTTTGGCGCATCTTTGTTTTGCATGTTCGTATTCCTCAAGCACCATAACGCCAGCGCCTTCACCAATAACAAAACCATCGCGGTCTTTATCCCAAGGACGGCTTGCCGTTTTTGGATCGTCATTACGTGATGAAAGTGCTTTTGCTGCAGAAAATCCAGCCACTGATAATTCAGTAATAGCGGCTTCTGACCCTCCCGCCAACATTACGTCAGCATCGCCATATTCAATCATTCGCGCCGCATCACCAATTGAATGGGTGCCTGTTGTACATGCAGTGACAATTGAAACATTAGGGCCTTTCAAATTAAGCATAATAGAAAGATTGCCAGATATCATATTGATAATTGTGCCTGGAATAAAAAATGGCGACACTTTACGAACACCACCTTCATCAAACACATCGCTTGTAGATTCAATTAAATTAATTCCGCCAATGCCTGAACCAACAGATACACCGATGCGCTCGCTATTATTATCATTAACTTCAATACCAGAATCTTTAAACGCTTCAATACCTGCTGCAATACCGAATTGAATAAAAGTATCCATACGGCGTGCATCTTTAGGTGGAATGTATGCAAGTGGGTCGAAATTTTTGACTTCACCTGCGATTTGAGAGGGAAAGGTTGAGCAGTCAAATTTGGTAATTTTACCTATACCAGATTGGCCGTTAATGATATTGGCCCAAGATTCTTTTACCCCTATACCTACTGGAGTAATCAAACCTAAACCGGTGACTACAACTCTTCTCTTCGACATGGATTAAACCCAACCCTTTCAATATTTAGAAAAGGTTAGGCAACATTTGAATTATTTTAAATTTTTGTTGATGTAATCAACAGCTTGCTGAACTGTAGTAATCTTTTCAGCTTCTTCGTCAGGAATTTCACAATCAAACTCTTCTTCTAACGCCATTACGAGCTCAACTGTATCAAGTGAATCAGCGCCTAAATCATCTACAAATGATGATGTATTTTTTACATCAGCTTCTTTGGTGCCGAGTTGTTCTGCAACAATTTTTTTTACACGTTGTTCGATGTCAGACATCTAAAATACCCCTTTTATTTAAGAAATGGCATTGAAGCCATGCGTTATTTTAACAAATCTTGTTAATAATTTTGTAATAAAGTTAAAAAAATAACTTAAATCATTAACATTCCACCATTGACATGAAGAGTCTCACCTGTGATATAAGACGCTTCTTTTGAAGCTAAAAAGCATACGGCAGCGCCAATATCTTCAGGACTTCCTAAGCGACCTAATGGAACATGATCTAGAAGCTGTTTTTTATGTTCTTCTGACAATCCTTTGGTCATATCAGTATCAATAAATCCGGGGGCTACACAATTCACTGTAATACCTCGACTACCAATTTCTTTTGCTAATGACTTTGTGAAACCTGTAACGCCGGCTTTAGCAGCGGCATAATTTGTTTGGCCTGCATTGCCCATATGACCTACTACAGAAGTGATATTAATAATCCTACCGTAGCGACTTTTCATCATGCTTCGAATGAGTGCCTGACTCATTCGAAAAATAGATTTTAAATTAGTTGAGATGACATCATCCCACTCTTCTTCTTTCATGCGCATGAACAACATATCTTTTGTAATGCCAGCATTATTAACAAGTATTGAAATGTCGCCATGTTCTTTGGTAATAGCATCTATTGTTTGAAGAATAGCTTCATTATCATTAACATTTAATTTAATACCTTTGCCTGCAATATTTTGTTCTTTGAGAAAAGTTGAAATTTTTTGTGCACCATCTTCTGTCGTTGCAGTTCCAATCACAAAAGCTTTTTGTTTGCCTAAGCTTAAAGCAATTGATTGTCCGATACCACGACTAGCACCTGTGACAAGAGCAACTTGATTTTCGAGATTAATAAACATAATTTTTCCTAAATAGTTTTATTGTATAAATGTTTTAAATTCATCTAGAGCACTTTCATTCACAAGGGCAATGCATTTTAATTCAGCTGAGATACGCTTGGTAAGTCCTGTGAGTACTTTGCCTGGGCCGCATTCAGCAATATGACCAATTTTATTTAATGCGATCTTTTCGATAGTTTCAACCCATCTTACCGGATGACAGAGTTGTTTTGAGAGGGCATCCTTAATTTCGTTGGAATCATCATGCCCCATTACATCTACATTATGAATAACGGTAATAGTGGGTTTTTTAATTGTAATATTATTTAAATATTCTCTTAATTCGCTAGATGCTTTTTGCATAAGAGAACAGTGCGAAGGAACACTAACAGGAAGAAGAATAGCTCTCTTAGCACCTTTTGCTTTTGCAACTTCAATAGCTCGTTCAACTGCTAATACATTACCTGCAATGACCACCTGCCCTGGTGAATTAAAATTTACTGCCTCAACCACATCATTTTCTTGAGCTTCTTTACATGCATTGACGACTTCTTCGTCACTCATCCCAAGAATTGCAGCCATAGCACCTACCCCGTCAGGAACGGCTTTTTGCATCACTTCTGCTCTATATTTTACAAGCTTTAAAGCGTCTTTAAATTCAATTGCTTCAGATGCGACGAGCGCTGAATATTCACCGAGACTATGTCCCGCAAAATAAGCAGGAAGTTTGTCTGTTCTAGACTGCCAGAGACGCCACGTTGCAACGCCTGCTGCAAGAAGTATAGGTTGGGTATGAATTGTTTGATTAATTTCTTCATTAGGCTCAGTAGCCATTTTCCAAAAATCAATATTTAGAACTTCGGAAGCCTCATTGAAAACAGAGCGAATCAAAGGATGATCATTAAAATCTGCCATCATGCCGACTGATTGAGAGCCTTGACCAGGAAAAATAAAGGAGAATTTATTCATAATTTACTTTATATATATTTATTAACTATATGATTTTTAATATTTAATTAAAGCTGATCCCCAGGTGAATCCACCACCGAAAGCTTCCATCAAAAGTGTTTCACCTCTTTTGATTTTATGTTCTCGAATAGCGGTATCTAGTGCCAAAGGAATTGATGCAGCAGAAGTGTTTCCATGTCTGTCGATGGTAACAATGACGCGATCCATGCTCATATTTAATTTTTTTGCGGTGGCTTCTAAAATTCGAATATTGGCTTGATGAGGCACAAGCCAGTCAATATCTGATTTTTCTAATTGATTCATTTCTAAGGTCTCATCAACAATAGAATCTAATGTATTCACAGCGATTTTAAATACTTGATTCCCCTGCATTTCAATTGTAGCTTTTCCTTTTTGATGAGATACCCCGCTTGGTACATGAAGTAGTTTTTCATATGCGCCATCTGCATGAATATGGGTAGACAAAATTCCTGGTTGATCTGATGATTCAAGAATAATAGCGCCCCCTCCATCACCCCAAAGAATAGCGTTACTTCGGTCAGAATAATCTGTAATGCGTGACATAGTGTCAGCACCAATGACTAGCACACATTTTGCAGCGCCTGTTTTAATAAAATTATCTGCAACAGAAAGTGCATAAACAAAACCGCTACATACTGCTTGAATATCAAATGCTGGGCACAAAGATAAGCCAAGCTTTGTTTGAACAATACAGGCTGTACTCGGGAATGTTTTATCAGGCGTAGTGGTTGCTACGATGATAAGATCAATTTTATTTGCGTCAATACTTGCAGCACTAATTGCGAGCTTAGAAGCTTCTACTGCCAAATCACTTGTATATTGATGTGCAGATACGATATGTCTTTCTTTAATGCCAGTTCTTGTCGTAATCCACTCATCTGTCGTCTCAAACATTTTCTCAAGATCGTGATTGCTTAGTATTTTTTCAGGGAGATAACTTCCTGTCCCTGTAATTTTTGAATAAATCATATATGTTCTGATGACGAAATATCTAAAGGCATTTCTAATTCAAGTTGTTTTTGTATTTTTTCTAATACATTATTTTTTGATTCTTCAATAGCTGTCTGAATTGCAAAAAAGAATGAATAACTATCTGCGCCACCATGGCTTTTAACCACAATACCCTTGAGGCCCAGAAAGCTAGCTCCATTGTATCTTCTGGGGTCGAGTCTTTTTTTAAATCGATTAAGAACAAGTAAAGAAACAAATGCCATAACCTTTGTAATCCAATTACGTTTAAATTCTTGCGTTAAAAATCGACCCATTAATTGAGCAATCCCTTCAGCTGTTTTGAGCGCCACATTACCTACAAATCCATCACATACAACGACATCCGTTGTACCTTTAAAAATATCATTACCTTCGACATTACCATAGAAATTAAGATGGCTTCGACGAAGTAACTCACCTGCTTCTTTAACAATTTCATTACCTTTAATGTTTTCTGAGCCTATATTCAATAGCCCTACAGAAGGTTTAGGATTGCCGGTCACTGAGCTCACAAGCATGGCGCCCATGACCGCGAATTGTAATAAATGCTCCGCTGTGCAGTCTGTATTGGCTCCAAGGTCTAACATATAAGTTGTACCTTTTTGACTAGGTAAACTTGATGCAATAGCAGGCCTATCAATACCTGGTAACATTTTTAACACATAGCGTGCTGTTGCCATAAGTGCGCCAGTGTTACCGGCGCTTACACAGGCTTGAGCCTTCTCTTCCTTGATTAAATTAATGGCGACACGCATGGAAGAGTCTTTTTTATTTTTCAAAGCGCTTTGAGGGGATTCATCCATTTCCACGACTTCACTTGCATGTTGCACAGACAAGCGTGTGTTGGCGTACTTATTTTTTTGAAGCTCTTTTTCAATGAGCTCTTTATCGCCAACTAAAATAATATGAAGTTGGTCATATCTTGTTAACGCATTAATGGAAGCCGGAACGGTGATTTTGGGACCATGATCCCCGCCCATTGCGTCGACTGCTAGGGTGATTGTCATTGATTCTCTTAATGCTTTAAGAGTAATGAAAGAAATAAATCAGAATAATTAAAAAGAATTATTCTGATTTATTCTGAATAACTTTTTTGCCTCGATAATAGCCTGTTGGGCTTACGTGATGACGCAAATGAACTTCGCCAGTAGTTGGTTCTAAAGCAAGTGGTGGATTAGATAAAAAATCGTGAGAACGATGCATTCCACGTTTTGATGGTGATTTTTTATTTTGCTGAACAGCCATAGCAACTCCTAAATTTAATTTTTATATAATTTTTGTTTTAAATCAGCAAACGGATGAATGCGATCTAACATTTCATCAGTTTTTTTATAGTGGCACTTAACATTTTCATGTTTTGGTGCTACGGGCAAAGAAAGTATGATTTCATCTTCAATAAGACTTAAAACATCCATCTTTGCACTACCTTCAATTAAATCGTAATCCGCATGGTCATCAACCTGAAAATCAGTAAGTTGCGTTTCTTCTTTAATTAAAAATCCTGATTTTAAAAAAATCGTGTGCTCTAATTTTTCTGAACATCTTTGGCAAATTAAATCCAATTTACCTTCAATGAATAGCTGTAAACAAGGCTCTCTATGTTTGTTTTCGAAGCCTCTTAAAACAAAAGCAACTGAATCTTCGAGATTTAAGCATAAATCTTGTAATCGCTTAAAATCAGAGAGGCGAATTATATCACGAATTTCTCTCGATTTTCTTGAAAAATCAATATTGTCTATATGCTGTTCCATCAATAGATTTCGGGTTAAAAGACATCATAATTATATAAGAAATGACATGCTATAATTTTCTTAAATTAACCCTAATTTGGCGATTTTTTCGCTGAAAACTTAAGGCTTTTCTTTGTTCAAAAAAATACTTATAGCAAACCGTGGCGAGATAGCGGTAAGGATTATTCGTGCCTGTTCTGAGCTTGGCATTACTTCAGTAGCCATATACTCAGATGCAGATCGTCATGCCCTTCATGTCAAAAAGGCCGACGAATCTTATAATGTTGGCGCAGACCCTCTTGCAGGCTATTTAAATGCTCACAATATTGTTAATATCGCCGTCACTTCAGGATGTGACGCAATCCATCCAGGATACGGTTTTTTGTCTGAAAATCCTGAATTAGCTGAGATATGCGCTAGACGTGATATTAAATTCATTGGCCCTGACGCTGAAATCATTCGTCAAATGGGAGATAAGATTCAAGCTCGAACGGCTATGATTGCGGCCTCAATCCCGGTAATTCCCGGCAGCGAAGGTAATATCGAGAGTCTTGATGAAGCTAAAAAACTTGCTTCATCTATAGGTTATCCTATTATGCTTAAAGCTACCAATGGGGGTGGCGGTCGCGGTATTCGACGATGCAATAATGAAAAAGAGCTTATTACCAATTATGACCGTGTCATTTCAGAAGCAACCAAAGCTTTTGGTAAACCTGAAGTTTTTATCGAAAAATGTATCGTATCGCCTAAACATATTGAGGTTCAAATTCTGGCAGATAGCTATGGCAATGTAGTGCATCTCTTTGAGCGTGATTGTTCTATTCAAAGACGAAATCAAAAACTCATAGAGATAGCCCCCTCACCTCAATTAACTAACGCGCAAAGAAATTATGTAGGTGAGCTTGCTGTGAAAGCCGCTAAGGCTGTTAATTATGAAAATGCTGGCACTGTCGAATTTCTTCTAGACGATGAGAATAATTTTTATTTTATGGAAATGAATACGCGTCTTCAGGTTGAACATACAATTACTGAATCTATTACGGGTATTGATATCGTTCAAGAGCAAATCAGAATTGCTTTTGGACTGTCTTTACAATACAAACAAGACGAAATTCAATTTAGAGGTTTTGCAATCGAATATCGGATTAACGCAGAAGATCCCAAGTATGATTTCATGCCTTCTTTTGGAAAAATTACACGTTATTATGCACCGGGTGGTCCTGGTGTTCGCATTGATGCATCAATATACACAGGGTATGTTATTCCTCCCTATTATGACTCGATGTGTGCAAAGCTCACTGTATGGGCGCTAAATTGGGAGAGCGTTATTCAACGAGGCAAAAGAGCGCTCAATGATATTGTTGTATTTGGAGTTAAAACAACAATCCCTTATTATTTAGAAATTATGAATAATAAACAATTTAAAGAAGCAAGCTTCAATACGAGTTTTGTGGATGATCACCCAGAGCTTATAAACTATCAAAGTCAATTTCCACCTGAATTAATGGCCGCAGCCATATCAGCAGCGATTGCAGCACACGAAGGTATTTAGAGAGCTATGAAAAAAATACATATTACCGAATTAGTATTAAGAGATGGGCATCAATGTCAAATTGCAACAAGACTTCGCACCGAAGATATGCTGCCAATATGTCCTCAATTAGATGCGCTTGGCTTTTGGTCAATCGAGGCATGGGGCGGAGCTACATTTGATGCATGTGTCAGATTTTTAAAAGAGGACCCTTGGGAACGTTTAAAGCTTTTGAGAAAAGCGCTCCCAAACTCTCGTATACAAATGCTTCTTCGAGGACAGAATCTACTAGGATATCGTCATTATTCAGATGATGTTGTTGATGCTTTTGTAAAGCAATCCGCAAATAATGGCGTCGATGTATTTAGAATTTTTGATGCAATGAACGATGTAAGGAATCTTACAACATCAATTAAATCAGTAAAAAAATATAAAAAACATGCAGAAGGTACTTTGAGCTACACCACAAGTCCTGTTCATGACATCCCTTATTTTGTGAATCTTGCAAAAGAAATGGAAAGTTATGGGTGCGATACTATTGCTATTAAAGATATGGCAGGCCTCTTAACGCCTTCAGCAACAAAAGATCTTGTGACGTCTTTAAAAAAATCAGTCTCATTGCCGATTCATATTCATTCACATGCAACTTCAGGACTTGCAAGTATTAATCTTATAACTGCAGTGCAAAATGGTGCAGACATTATTGATACATGTAATTCTAGTTTTGCTGAAGGCGCGAGTCATCCATCAACAGAATCAATAATCGCCGCCCTAGAAGACTTAGGTTATAAAACAGAGATTGATATTAAAAAAGTTGAGGAAATTAGTGAATATTTAAAAATTGTAAGAAAAAAATATTGGCAATTTGAATCTGATTACACAGGAGTAGACACGCGTGTTTTAAGTAATCAAGTGCCTGGAGGTATGATTTCTAACTTATCTAATCAGCTCAAAGAACAAGGCGCATTAGATCGTATGAATGAAGTGCTTCTTGAAATACCAAAAGTTCGTGAAGACTTAGGTTACCCCCCGCTTGTTACTCCAACCTCACAAATTGTAGGAACTCAAGCGGTATTAAATGTATTAACAGGTGCTCGATACAAATCAATCACAAATGAAACAAAGAGTTATTTAATGGGTGAATACGGAAAAGCCCCGGGCAAAGTTAATCAAAAAATACAGGAAATGGCGATTGGTGAAAAGAAACCACTGACATGCAGACCTGCTGACCTTTTAGAGCCTGAACTTGCAAAACTTAAAATTGAAGCAGAGCAAATTATAAAATCTGATGATGATGTTTTAACGTACGCTATGTTTCCCGATGTTGCCAAAATATTTTTACAGGAAAGAAATGCAGGAAGCATTAAACCTGAGCCACTTCTTCCGAAAGATAGTGTATTTTCATCTGCTGAAAAATTTGCTCCAAGTGAATTCAACGTCACACTTCATGGTGAAACATTCAATATTAAATTAACGGGATCAGGCTATACGGGTGAAGCAAGAAGGCCATTTTATGTTTCAGTAGATGGGATTTCTGAAGAAGTGTTAGTAGAAACTTTAAATGAAGTCGAAGTGACTAATGGAAAAAAATCCTCAAAAAAACAAACTCAAGAAAATTCTAAAACAGTAAGGCCTAGACCTAATCATGAAGGATGTATCACAACAGCTATGCCAGGAACAATTATTGATGTAAAAGTTAAAATTGGTGACAGAGTTGAAGCTGGAGATAGTGTAATTGTTATTGAAGCTATGAAAATGGAAAATGAAATTCAATCCCCTACTTCAGGCATTGTAGTTGCAATCCATGTTGCAAAAGGTGAGTCTGTATCACCAGACGAAACGTTGCTAGAAATTCAACCTGAATCCTAAAGAAAACGATGCATGATAACGCTTGTTTTAGCATCGTCATCTCCATATCGAAGAGAATTATTATCGCGCTTTAAATTGCCATTTGATGTTTTTAGTCCTGACATTGATGAATCTCCGTTTATAGGAGAAAATGCGAAAGAAATCTCCGTAAGACTTGCAAGAGAAAAAGCATTTAAAGTTGCACCACACTATTCAAATTCTCTTATCATCGGTTCAGATCAAACGGCGGAATGTCAGAATCAAATTATCGAAAAACCTAATACACATGAGTTTGCTTTAAAACAACTTCAATTATTAAGTGGAAAAGTCGTAACATTTTATACATCTCTTTGTTTATTAAATACTCAAACAAAAAAATTGCAAGAATGTGTCGTTGATTTTGAAGTGAAGTACAAAGAGTTAAACCTTGAAATAATTAACTCTTATTTATTGAAAGAACAACCTTATAATTGTGTAGGAAGTGTTAAATCTGAAGGTCTTGGTATTGCTCTTCTTGATTATATAAAAGGCGAAGATCCAACTGCGCTCATAGGGCTTCCCCTTATAAAATTATCTAATATGCTTCAAAATGAAGGTGTTACATTTTAATGATAAATAAAGAAAAAGGATGTTTATATCTTATTCCAGTTCCAATCGACCAAAACTCTAAAGAGCCTGTTCTTTTAGAAAAGCACCAAAAAATTGTTGAGCATTTAGATTATTTTGTTGTTGAAAATGAAAA
>Ga0214921_10003238_pt1 | contig 25179 bp, 23 predicted proteins | sample LL1505_MetaG_FD_177992 | JGI IMG/M metagenome (GOLD analysis project Ga0214921, IMG submission 177992) | Freshwater microbial communities from Lake Lanier, Atlanta, Georgia, United States - LL-1505 | ecosystem: Environmental > Aquatic > Freshwater > Lake | place: USA: Georgia | collected...
CCTCGACTCGATCAGCCTCGCCGAACAACTCCCCGAACTCGAAATCGGCGAATATCTCTACAGCGAGAACATCGGCGCCTACTCGGCGGCGTCGAGCACCCACTTCAACGGGTTTCCACCGGCGAAAGTGGTCCACGTGAACGAGTAGTTGTGGGGCAATCACCCCGGTTGTCGAGAAAGGCAAGCGAGACGCTTGCCCCACATGCCACCGCCGCAACTCAGCTGCAGCTTAGCCGTTGAAGTCCGACATGCTCCCGATGCGTTGGTGCCTCGTCATCGTGCTGGCCCTCACGGCGTTCCCGGCCCTGGCCGCCGAGCCGCCTGCGGGCGTCGCACCGATCGGCGGCCACTGGTTCGTGAAGCGTGACGGCGACAAGCCCTTCTACTTCTTCCGCGACGGCGACCAGTTCGTCGATCTGTTTTCCTACCACATGCGGGACTCCAACGAGGACGGCATCGACGAGGTGCGGGTGAGCCATGAGCAGGGCTTTCTCGTGATCGAAAGCCAGGGCTATCCAAACCATCCCACGGCCCTCTTCCCCAACAGCGGCAACCCGAATTCGATCCGCGTGCAGGAATTCACGTTTCGGCTGCCGCTCGAGCCACGGGTGGCCAAAGAGATCACCCGCCTGCCGATGGGGCCGATCGGCACGGCGCTCAATGGCGTCGTGTTCTTCAATCCGTTCGAGCAGGGCGGGATGAACGCGGTCGAGGGGTATTCCGAAGTGTGGCTCGATAGCTGCTGCGGCCATCCCCAGCAGACCGGCGTCTACCACTACCACAAGTATCCGACCTGCGTGAAAAGCCCGTTTGCAGACGACGGCACGCGGCACTCGCCGATCATCGGTTTCGCCTTCGACGGGTTTCCGATCCACGGGCCGTACGAAGCCGACGGCGTGATGGCCCGCGACGTCGACGGCGAGCGGGCCCTCGACGTCTGCAACGGCCACGCCGATCCTGAGCGCGGCTATCACTACCATGTCACGCCCGAGCGGTTTCCCTACGTGCTCGGCGGCTACCGCGGCACGCCCGAGCCTTCCAACAACCGAGGCATCGCCCGGGCCGGCACCGGCCCGATCGAAAATAACGCCCGTGGCGAGAGCGAAATGGAGCAGGTCGTGAGCGAGGTCCGGCCCGGCACGGTCGCCCGCGGCGGCCGCAGGACGGTGTCGATCGTCCTCGATCCCCGGCATGCCACGCGGGGCCCGGTGCCGACGGACGAGCCCTCGTGGGTGCAGATCGGGCCGTACGAGGCGACCGCCATCGACCGCGCGGGCAACACCGTCACCGCCGAGTTCGAGATTCCAGACGACGCCGCACTCGGCGTGCTGCTCGACTGCCACCTCGAATTCGATCTCGGCGGCCGCACGCGAGCGCTCAAGCGCAACGCCGTGGTGAGGGTCGTCGAATGAGCCTGCAACCTTCCGACGCTCGGGCCGTTGAAGGATCGGTGGCATGTTTTCCTGGAGGACGAACCCATGAGACGGAAGCACGGTTGGCTCTACGGACTGTTCACAGTGGCTTTGTTCGCGGGAACCGTCGCCTTGGCACAGCCGCCTGAAGGCGGGCCGCCCGGTGGTCCGCGAGGTGGTCCTCCCGGAGGCCCCGGCGGGGAACGGCGCGGGCCGCCCTCGCCCGAGCAGTTCGTCGAGCGGGCGATGTCGTTCGATGCCGATGGCGACGGCAAGCTCGATCGCACCGAGCTCACGAAATTCGGCGAAGAGATGGCGGCCCGGCGGATGCGCGGCGGGCCGGGAGGCCCTGAGGGCCCCGATGGCCCGCGTGGCGGCGGGCCGCGGCGTGGCCCCGGCGGCGAGGGCGGAGCCGGCGGTGAAGGCAGACGCGGTCCACCTCCGGGAGGCGAGGGCGGCCGCCCAGAACGCCCCCGGCGGCCGGAGTAGGCGGCCCGCATTCGTCACGCGGTAACGGTGGAGTATTCTCGCCGGCGATGACGACGAATCGCTCCCTCGCCGACCCGCTGCCCGCCCGACCATCCGAAGCCCACGCGCTCGAAGTGGCCCGCGACCTGCCCGGGGAGCGGATCGTGTGCACGACTGCTGGCCGTGGTCAGGCAGCGGCCGCACTCGCCTGTGAGCGGCCCGGGGCGGAGGTCACGGCATGGTTCCTCGACGAGCAGCAGCGCGAACGCGCGGTCGGTGAATGGGCCGTGTGCCCGCCCCGGCTCACAGCGCAATGCACCGCTGACATGCCGCCCGGCCCCTACGATCTCGCCGTCGTGCCGCTCGCAAAAGACGCCGAGGCGGAGCTCTCCCGCGACATCCTCCAGGCGGCGCTTGTGAACCTCGCGATCGGTGGCCGGCTCGTCGCGGCGATCGACAACCCGCGCGACACCTGGCTCCACGGACAGCTCGCCGAGACCGGCGAGACCGTGCGGGTGCGGCCTGCCCAGGGTGAAAAGCCGCATACGATCTGCTACGTGGTGGAAAAAACGCGGGAGCTTCGCAAGGTCCGCGACTTCTCCTGCGAGTTCGTGTTTCGCGACCGCGAGCGGCTCTTGAAGGCGGTGAGCCGGCCCGGCGTGTTTGCCCATCGGCGGATCGACCCCGGCGCCCGGCATCTGCTCAACGCCGTCGACGTCGCGCCCGACACACGCGTGCTCGACATCGGCTGCGGCTCTGGCTGCGTGGCGATCGGAATCGCGGCGCGTGATCCGAGCGTGCACGTGCATGCCTTCGACTCGTCCGCCCGGGCCGTGGAGTGCACGGCCCGCGGCGCCCTCCTCAATGGGCTCACCAACGTGTCGGTGGCCCTCGAGGCAGCCGGTTGCGTGCCCGACCCCGGCTCCTATGACCTGGCCCTCGCCAACCCGCCCTACTACTCCGACTTCCGCATCGCGCAGCTCTTCATCGACACTGCCTGGAAGTCGCTCGCCCCGGGAGGCACGCTGCTCGTGGTCACGAAGCAGCCGAGCTGGTATCTGGAGCACCTCCCGCAGATGTGGCGCGATGTGGCCGAGGATCCGGTGAAGACCTATCACCTGATCGAAGCCCTCCGGCCCTCATAATCACTTCAGATACTCGTTCGACCACGTGCTGAAGAGATCGCCTCGCTTCACGCGGGCGGCGTCTTCCTGCATCACGGCCGGCGTCCGGCGGATCACTCGCACCGTCTTGCGGCGATGCTGGTGATACCGGGAGTGCGCCCGGGCCTCGGGGCCTGAGTTCCGCGGCGGAATGCTTGGCGGACCCGGCGGCTGGGCCGCGACGGCCGCCGCCCAGATCACGGTGCCGACGACTCCGGCGAGCACAGCCCGACCGCTCATGGCAGTGGCTCGAGCGTGAGGGGATCGCGGAGCGGCAGGTGCTTGACGGCGCCGCCGAAGAAGTCTTTCATCGTGGCCCGGCCCTGGAGGTCGCCCTTCGCGATCTCGTCCCAGTCGCCCACCACGAGGATCGCCATCTTCTCCGGGTCGAGGTGCTTCTTGGCCACGCGTTGCAGATCCTCGCGGGTCGTGGCCCGCACCTTGTCGCGAAACGTCTTCCAGAAGTCCGGCGGCCGCTTCGTCCACTCGTCGTTCACGAACACCCGTAGCATCGCAGGCTTGCTCTCGAACTGCCTCGGAAACGTCTCGATCGCGCTGGCCTTCGCGGTCTCGAGCTCCTCCTCCGTGACGAGGTCGTCGCGCACACCCCGGATCTGGTCGAGCACGATCTTCGTGGCCAGGGCCACCGTCGGATTCTTGCTTTCGAAGCCGGCCCGGAAGTCGCCGGGATAGGCGACCTTGGGCACGAGCGTGGACCGTGCCGAGTACGCGAGCCCCTCGTTGCTTCGCACCTGTTGCATGATCCGGCTGGTGAATCCGCCGGCGCCGAGAATGTCGTTCAAGAGCAGGAGCGGAATCGCGTCGGGATCGTCGCGCGTGATCGACCGCATGCCGAGCACCACCTTGCCCTGCGGAATCTCCTTGGGCACGTGATACAGGCCCGGCTCAAGCACCGCCGTGGGGGCTTCTGGGTCCGGCGCCGCCGACCCGCGCTCCCAGCCCGCAAACGCCTTTTCGAGCTTGGCAAGCATGTCCCGCTCGTCGAAGTCGCCCGACACCGCCACGATCATGTTGCCGGGGTGAAAGATCCGACGGTGCATCTCGGCAAGCCGCTCTTTCGAGATCGCCGCCACGGTCTTGTCGGTGGGCTCGGCCGACTCGAAGTGGCCCACGCCGTAGACGAGCCGCTTCCACTCGCGTGAGAGGATCGACGAGGCATCGTCGTTTCGCTGCTTGAGCCCCTCGATGGCCCGGGCCTTCGCCGTGTCGAGCCGGGCCTGGTCGAACGCGGGCGCCCGAAGCATGCCGACGAACAGCGCGAGGCTCTCGTCGAAGTTGCTCTTCAGGCAGTTCATCGTCGCCGTGGTGAACGTCTCGCTCGCTGCCACGCCGACCTCCGTGGCCAGAAAGTCGAGCGTTTCGTCGAACTCGGCGGGCTGCTGCTGCTTCGTGCCACCTTCGCGCATCATGCGTGCGGTCATCGACGCGAGTGCCGGTACGTCCGCCGGATCGAGCGACGCGCCGCCCTTGAACGTGATCGAAACGGTCACGAGCGGAAACTCGTGCGAGGGAGCGAGATACACGGCCGTGCCGTCGGGCAGCACGCGGCGAAACGACGCTGCGTCGGGGGGCGTGAACGCGAGCGGCTTGAAGGCGAGCGTCTCGGGGCGGGCCGGGAGGCCCGACGCCGCGGCGGTGGACGCCTGGCCGCCAGAGCCCGCAGCCGGCGGGGCCGGCGACCGCTTCGGCGGCGAGAAGAGCAGCGCGGCGACGACGCCGAGGGCAAGGATGAGGGCGACGATGCGCAGGTTCATGACGGGGTTTTCCGGAGGAGCCGACAGGCTGAAGCTTGACGTACGAAATTCACTTGCGGCGGAAGGTGGCGACGCTGCGGTTTTGCGGGGTGAAATACTTGTTCGCCACCCGGCGGATATCGGCCGCGGTGACCGCCTCGTATTTCTTGGGGCCGTCGTTGATCTCGCGCCAATCGAGCAGGGCATCCGCGAATGCCAGCTGCACCAAGAGCGACATGTTGTTTTCGAGCCGTCGATAGTTGCCCGCGGCTACGCGGTTCTTGACCTTGCGGAGCTCCCGCTCCGGGAGGTCGGCCTGCTGAAGCTTGGCGAGCTCCTCATACCACGCCTGCTCGAGCTGCTCCGGCGTGGCGTCGCCACGCGTCTCGGCCTCGAACGCAAACAGCCCGGCGTATTTCCGGGTGTCGCTCATCGTGCGGGCGCTCGACGCGACCCCACGGCCCTCCACGAGCCCCTGATACAGCCGGCCCGTCCGCTCGTTCATCACTTCCGAAAGCATGTCGAGCGGATAACTGTCGACGTGGCCGGCCGGCACCGTGTGGTAGCGGATCTCGATCGCCGGTGGAAAGTCGCCCTCGGCGTTCATCCGCTGCTCGGCGAGCTGTTCGACCTCGAGGGTCACCACGGGTGGCGGCTTCTTCGTGCCGGCGTCGAGCCGTGAAAAATATCTCGTGATGAAGGCCTTCGCCTCGGCCGGATCGAAGTCGCCCACCACGATCCCCACGAGGTTGCCAGGGCGGTAGTAGGTGTTCCAGTACTCCTGGGCCTGCTCGAAGGTGTAGCTATTCAAGTCGCTCGGCCAGCCGATCACGGGCCAGGCGTAGCCGCACGAGGCCCAGAACATGGCATCGAACTGCTCCTGGAAACGCCCCGTGGGCGTGCTGTCGGTCCGCAGCCGGCGCTCCTCGTGCACGACGTCACGCTCGGAATAAAACTCGCGAAACACGCTGTCGTGCAACCGGTCGCTCTCCATCCAGGCCCACAGTTCGAGCTTGTTCGACGGGACGGTGATGAAGTAGCAGGTGAGATCGTGGCTGGTGAACGCATTCATGCCACTGCCGCCGGCCTTCGTGTAGACCTGATCGAACTCGTCCTTCACGATCGTGCCGGAGGCGGGGCCGCCGTCGCCGCGGCCCTGCTGGGCCTTGATGAGGGCGTCGAGCTTGCCGCGGAGCACACGCAACTCCTGCGTGTCGTTGGCGGGGTTCCACGGGTCGTCGATCTCGCCGCGATTGAACCGCTCATACTGCGTTGTCCAGACGATCCGGTTGATCTCGTCGCGGATGGCCTTCTGCTCGGCGCGATACTTCGCATCTTTCGCCGGCTCGCGGGTGCCGATCGTGTCGGTACCCTTGAACATCATGTGCTCGAAGAAGTGGCTGATGCCGGTGATCCCCGGCCGCTCGTCCACGCTCCCGACTTTCGCCACCCATCCGGCGCTGACGACGTTGGGCTGATCGCTCCGCGGCACGAGCAGAAACTGCATGCCGTTGGGCAGCGAAAACTCCTCGACGGCCACCTGCTGGGCCACGGCGACGGTGCACAGCGAAAACAGCGCAGCGGCCAACAGACCGCGCAGCGTGATGGAACCAGACATGGCGAACGATCCTTCGGGGGTGATTGACGGCGTTATACAGGTCACCGGCCCCGAGCGCCCATTGCACACCGGTGAGTTTGATCTCGACCATCCACGAGACCCCGCTCTCCCAGGCCACACGGGGCAGGCCTTGGGGATGCGACTCCGTCCAGGTGTCCGGCAGCCGGCCCGTGGGCCGCGCCGCGATGCCGCGCGGCGACTGGCCCCGCGCACGCCTTTGATTCTATCTTTCCGTGGGGACCACACGCAGGGGTGTCGTCCGCCCGGAGGAGTAATCCCATGGCCATGACCGACCGGCCGGATCCGATCATTCTCGGACACGTGCTCATGGAACATCGCGAACTCTTCATGCGGATGCAGGGGCTGAAATCGGCGTTCAGTGCGGTGCAGCCGATGACCGCTGCCCGTGCCGCCGAGGTCCGAGGAGCGCTTGCCGATCTGAGAGAGCATTTGCACGCGCACTTTGAGCAGGAAGAGAGCGGCGGTTTCCTGGAGGAGTCGATCGCCCGCATGCCGCGGCTCGCCCCGGCGGCGACCGCCATCATGCGGCAGCACCCCGCCCTGCTCGCGCAGCTCGACGCCTTGATCGAAACGCTCGCGAGAGGCAATAGTTCGGCAGAGGCGTGGGCCAGGGCCGGCCGCGACTTCGAGCGATTCTCGATCACCATGCAGGCCCACGAGAGGAGCGAGAATGCCGTCGTCCAGGAAGGCTACAACGAGGATCTGGGCCTGCTCGATTAGCGCAGGGCTGCTTGCGGCGGCGGTCGTTGCGCAGGAATCAGCGCCCAAGGCCGACGCCGTCGCCGACTTCATGCGGGCCAAGCTCGGTCACTCGCAACGGGTGCTCGAAGGGCTCTCTCTCGAGGATTACGACCTGATCGCCCGCGGCGCCCAGGAACTGGCGCTCGCCAGCCAGGCCTCGAGCTGGCAGGTGCTCCAGACGGAGGAGTATGCCCGGCAGAGCGGCGAATTCCGGCGCTCCTGCGATTCGCTTCGCAACGCAGCCAAGGCGAAAAACCTCGACGGCGCCGCCCTCGCCTGGATGGAGGTCACGATGAAGTGCATCCAGTGCCACAAGTACGTGCGCGACCAGAAGTAAGCCGCGACACCCCTCCCACGGCGTCGGGCTTATATCAGGAATTCCTCCGGCCGTACGTCACGCGGGGTGAACGTCGTATCGAGCGGTGTCACCTTGCGGATGCGATCGATGTTCAGCAGGACGGGCGGCTCGTCGGCCACACCGTCGGCCGGAAACGCGAACAGGCGCACGTTGGGGGGATCGATCACGATGCGTTGAGGCCGGAGACGGCGGGGTGGCGTTTGCTCGCCATCTTCCTCGACTACGATCTCGCGACAATCGGTGATCGCGCCGCTGAGAGTCGAGATCAGCCGCGGCCGCGACGCATAGCGTGGATCGAAGCCCTGCACGTGAAACACACGTTTCGCCCCTTCCAGACGTTCGCGCATGGCGGCTGGCATATCACGCTCGAGCTTGTGCCGAAGTGACTCGATGCCGGTCCAGAGAATCGTGCCCTCGAAGGATTTCAGCAGATCACGGCCGACCGTGAACGCCACGAGTTCGAGCAGCGTGAGCGGCGCCGAGGGTATCTTCCGACCATTGACGGAATCCTTGGCGAGCATCCAGCCGAATTTTCGGCCGTCCGGGAGAGGGTTGTGGTCGACCGGATACCCGCACGAGCAGAGAAACTCACAGTCGCGGCGCAGCGTCCGGGATGAGAGCCGCGTCAGCCCCAGCCGCTCCTTGAGGGCGGCGATCAAGGCCTGGTCGTCAAGCGGCTGGCGGGCCGCCGACAGGATCTCGAGGAGAGCGAAGATGCGGAGAAACTGTTCGTGGCGGGCAAACTTGCGCGGCATGCTGGCGGACTTGTCCCTCGCAGACAGGAACGTGGTTCCCGGGGTGGTTCGGCGATGGCCCGAACCCCACGCGATGTGCGTGGCACCGAATGTCTCGGCAGTCCAGGCTCGCTGCCCAAACCAAAAGCCTTCAAGAATTGCTAACTTCGACCATACCTCGGCACCCTTGGTCAACAGGCCGTTAAATCCTGGCTCACGCTACCCCCCTTCGCGCAGGGATTGAGCACCCGCCAGACATAGCGGGAGCCCATGCCTCGGCCGCCTCCACGAGCCGATCGATCATCGACATCAACTGCAGTTGGGAGAGCGAGCCATCGTCGACCGGCGTTTCCACGACCAGCCGCAGGTCGTCGAAGTCGGCATCGAACTCCACGGCCACGAGCGGCGTGTCGGCCGCCTGCCGGCACGCGACGAGGCAGACGGCGGCTGGATCCGCCCCCACTGTGAACGCCCGCGCAATGCTCGCCCGTACCCGCCTACCGTCGTCGGGTGCCTCGATGCTCATGACCACCAGCTTCTCCCCGCGCAGATTTCGATACTGCCGCGTGACGAATACGAGCCGGATCACCGCTTCTTCACAGTCGACATGATGCCGCAAACCCTGCTCCGCGAGCAGGTGGGCGCAGTCCGCGATCGAGGTGGGCATGCCACGCACTCCTTTGCTTCGAAACCACTTGCCACCCCCCCCCATGACGTATACGCTCCCCACTGCCGGGCCTTGCGCACGTGCCGATTTTTTCGTCACGCGGACTGCACGGCAACGACCAACCGTGCGCCAGGCGGTGTCATGCTGCCGAGCACAACGGGGGTCCTCGATGGGGAGCAAGGGAATGCCGTCTCCGCGCGCCGCGCCGCATGACATCGCCGACGCCTTGCAGGCGTGGCAGGAGTCTGGTGACGATGCGTGGCTCGAGCATGTGATCGCGCACAGCCTGCCACGGCTGGAGCACGCGGCGCGAAGCGTGCTCCGGCGCCTTCATGTCAGCGACTGGTCGGCGGTGGACGACACACTCTCGCTGGTGTTCGATCACCTGCGGCGCCTGCCGGCGACGGCGCCTGGCGAACGCACCGTGGCCCGCTTCGAACACCGCCGTGACACGGGCCGCAGCGGTGGCGACCCGGGGCTGGCGTACCTCGTGTGGCTGGCCCACGAACGGGCGTGCGACGTGGCCCGGCAGCGTAAGCGGCAGGCGACGCGCCGGATGCGCTTCATGAACCTCGGCCACGCGCCGCACGTCGACGGCACCGGCATCGACGCGCACACCCACGCGGACGAGGTCGCGAATGACGTCACGACCCGACTGCCTGATGCGGTGGCGCTGCTCGAGCCACGGCTCCGCACCGTGGTCGAACTGCTCCTCGAGGGAAAAAGCCAGGCCGTGATCGCGCACGTGCTCGGCGTATGCGAGGGTACGGTGTCACGCCTCCGTACACGGGCGATCGCCGAACTCAAACGCCTACTCACAGAATTGTAGGACAGGCTTCAGCCTGTCTCGCAGGCCAGGCCCGGAGCCCCGCCGTTACCCGAACACGACCGTGCGGCGGCCGTGGAGGAACACCCGCTCCTCGAGCACGAGCTGCACGGCCCGGGCCAGCACGAGCTTCTCGACGTCGCGGCCTGCCTGGGCCATGCGCTCGGGCGTGAAGGCGTGATCGACGGGTGTCACGTCTTGCGCGATGATCGGGCCGTCGTCGAGTTCGGCCGTCACGAAGTGCGCCGTCGCACCGATCAGCTTCACGCCACGGCCGAACGCCTGGCGATACGGGCTCGCCCCGGCGAAGGCGGGCAGGAACGAGTGGTGAATGTTCACGATCCGATGTGGCCGCCGCTCGATGAATTTCTCCGACAGCACCCGCATGTAGCGGGCGAGCACGACGTATTCCGGCGCGTAGCCTGCGATCACGCGCTCGAGCTCCGCCTCCTGAGCCTCGCGCGAGACGCCTTCGTGCGGCACGTGGTGAAACGGCACGCCGAATCGCTCCACGAGCCCGCGGAGCACGTCGTGATTGCTGGCCACGGCCACGATCCGCCCGGGCAGCTCGCCGCAGGCGTCGAGGAGGAGCAGTTCGCCGAGGCAGTGCGGCTCCCGCGTCGCGCAGACCACGATCGGCCGCCGCTCCACCTGCGTCACCCGCGGCCGCGCGGCGGCCGGCAGGACGGCCGCGAGGGCCTGTTCGAGTTCCGCCGCCGCGACGGCCCCGTCGGCTGGCACGACTTCCGCGCGAAAGAAAAAATGCCCCGCGTTCGTGTCGACGAATTCGTGATTGGCCTCGATGTTGAGCCGGCGATCCTGGAGCACGCCCGTGATCCGGTGGATCAGGCCCACCTCGTCGGGGCAGTCGACGCGCACGATTGAGCGGGCGGCGTGGGACGGCGGCGGCATGTCGGCGACGTGCCTCACGTGGGCACCCAGGCGAGCACGACGTCTTCGACGGCCATGTCGGTCTTCCGCGCGGGAATCTCGATCGTCTCGAGCTCGATGCGGTGCAGGTCGGAATCGACCCGGATCCGTTCGATCGCTTCGGCCACCTCGTCCTCGAGCGCCTGCCGGCGCTCCTCCAGCGTGGTCAGGCTCTCTTCGGCGTGGGCCACGTCGGCCTGCTGCCGGGCGGCCCGGCTGGCCGTCCGCATGCTCGTAGCCGCCTTGCCGATCGTGGTGGAACTCGCCATCTTGCGGCCGAGGAGCGCGCCGAGCACCGCCGACCCGATCGACACGTAGGTCTGCAGCGATTGGTTTTTCGCCTCCGCCTTCTCGCGCTCCACCTTCTGCCGGGCTCGCTCGATCTTGTCGGCGAGGCCCGCGATCTTCGGCGCGTAGCGACCGCGAACGGCATCCATCTCACGGTCGCGCCACTCCCGCGCCCGCTGCGCGAGCCGTAGCCGAAAATCAGCCTCCGATTCCCCCGGCTGCGAAACGGCATCGAGCGCGGGGGCGGCATACACGACGAACTTGGCTGTCCGGGCCAGATGCCCCTTGAGCGCGGTCGCGAGCGCCGCATAGCCCTTCGGGCCGGCCAGCGCAGCCGGCAGGCTGGCGAACGAACCCGTACGCGGAGCCGGCTCCACTTCCGGCGGCTCGGCGAGCGTCTCCCCCGACTCCCAGGCCGACTCCCCGACGGAGTCTCCGGCGGGGGCCAGGCAGATCACGTCGCGATCGACGTCGATCCGGGCGGCGGCCTTCGCGTAGCGGACGCGGGCCCGCCCGAGGATGGCCGGCTCGTAGAACACGGTCGCGTCGAGCCCGACGGGGCGCTTCGGGGCGAGAAACACCTCGCGCACACCCGGCGGCAGGATCGGCCGTGGCCCGCCAGGCAGCGGCGCGGTGCCGGACCCTTCGAGACTCGTCGGTGCCGCGGCCGGTTCGACCGGAGCCGCCGCGGCGGTGAGCCGCTTGATCTCCTCACGCAAGAGCGGTCCGCGCAGATAGGCGAGCGTCCAGCGCGTCTGAAACACCGTCTCCTCGTCGTCGTGCACGCTGTGCAGCAGAAACATCCGCTGCTCGAGCCCGGAGAGGAGCTTGTCGAGCCGGCTGCGATCGAACGATCGGCCGGCCGACGAGGCGGCCCCTTCGAGGCCGTCGAGCACGCGGGCCTTGTCGCGGGCCGTCTGGAGGCGGCCCAGGAACCAGATGCCGGCGTTCGAAAGCCCCTTGTAGTCGAGATCGACGGGATTCTGCGTGGCGAGCACGACGCCGAGCCCGAACGCCCGGGCCTGCTTCAAGAGCGTGAGGATCGGGCCTTTGCTCGGCGGATTCGCCGTCGGCGGCACGTAGCCGAAGACCTCGTCCATCAAAAAGAGCGCCTTGAGCGACGAGGTGCCTCCCTGCGATCGCATCCACGACACGGTCTGGCCGGCAAGGAGCGTGACGAACGCCATGCGCTGGGCGTCGTTCAGGTGCGCGATCGAGACGACACTCACCCGCGGCTTGCCCTCGGCGGTCCACAGGAGCCGGCCCACGTCAAGCGGCTCGCCCGCGAGCCAGTCCTCGAAGCCCGGCGCCGCCGCCACGGTGTTCAAGCGGCTCGCGAGCTGGAAGCGCTCACCGGCGGGAAAGAAGTTTTCGAGATCGAGAAACCCGATCCGCTCGACCGGCGGCGCGGGGATCGCCCGCACGAGCGTGCCGAAATCGATCTTCTGGCCGCTCTTCCAGAGGGCGTCGACGATCGCGGCCAGCAGCACGTGCTCCCTGCTCCGGCCCGGCTCCGCATCGACGCCGGCGAGCGCGAGGATGCCCGACACGAGCGATTCGATCCGCTCGCGCCGCGCTTCAGGATCATCGAGCACCGCAGCCGAGGGCGCTTCGAGACTCTCGAGCATCGCCAGCGGCCGGCCGGCTCGGCTGCCCGGCGTGTAGACGGCCATATCGACGGCCGCCTTGAGCCTCGCGATCCGCTCGGGGCTCTGCCCGCTCGCGGCGAGGCCGTCCTTCCACTTCTTGGCCGTGCGCTCGGCGAGGGCCTCGAGCGTGATGCCCTCCCGCTTTGCGGCATCGGACTCGACCCACGGCAGAAAATCGGCCGGCGCGAGGTCGGGAAACGCGAGCAGGATATTGGCGAGATCGCCCTTGGGATCGATGACGAGCGTGGGAATCTGATCGAGCGCGGCCTCCTCGATGAGATCGATGAGGAGGCCCGTCTTGCCGCTGCCCGTCATGCCCACGCAGACGGCGTGGGTCGTGAACCTGCGGGCATCGACGAGCAGCGGCTCGCGGCCGCCCTTGCCTGCCGGGCCATCGACCTTGGTCCCAAGATAAAAGACGCCGAGGCCCTCAATGTCGATGGTGTCGACGGTGTCTTCGGTGGCGGACGCGCGGCGCGAGGTGCTTGGGCTCTGTTTCTTCATGGTGGACCGATTGTAGCCTCAGGTCGCGAGTCCGGGGCCGTCACTGGCTCGCCGTCGGCCGTCACGCCGAGTAGCTGTTCCGCGGCCTGTTCGAGCGACCGCACGAGCGGGGCCGGCCAGAGCCCGAGCACGAACAGCGGCACGAGCAGGGCTGTGAGGGCGACCCGCTCCCGCGGCAGGATCATGTGCCGCGGCCCGTCGACCGCCACCGGCCCGCCGAAAATGAAAAACCAGCCCCGCATCACGGCGATCCCCGAGAGCACCGTCGACGCGATCACGAGCAGCCCTGCATGGAGCTGATCGTCGAGGCTGCCCGACACGATGAGGTCGTCGGCCACGAACGACAGCGTGCCGGGCAGCCCGATCGCCGCGAGCCCGAAGAGCAGGAAGAACGCCGCCATGGCGGGCGCGTCGTAGAAGCGGCCCTGGGGCGTGGTGAGCGAGAGTGGCCCGGCCCGGCTCTCGAGCGCCCAGGCCACGAGCCCGATGCCCGTGAGCGCCAGCCCACTCGAAATCCAGATACAGAACGCGCCGTTGAGCTCCATCGGCACGTGGCCGGCGAGCCCCGCGAGCACGAGCGCCGACTGGCTCATCGCGAGCGTGCCGATGAACCCGCGCAGGTCGCGCTGCACGAGCGCGAGCGCGGCGCCATACGCGGCCGTCACGAGCGCGAGCTGCGAGAGCACCACGAGCTCAGCGCCCACGCCCGCGCCGTGATCGGCATGGCCCATCAGGAGCCGCACGGCCGTATAGGCGGCCACTTGCGGCATCGTGGCCGCGAGCGCCGTCGAGAGCGGTGCGCCTGAGAAGAGGGCCGGATACCACGAGTGGAACGGCACGATTCCCTTGCGCATGAGCACGGCGATCGCCACCAGCCAGCCGCCCGTGTTGCCCACGAGCCCGCAGCCGCGCTCCCACGGCGGATCGACGAGCATCAGCACCGTGCCCACGGCCATGCAGCCGAGCGCGGCGAGCATCACGGTGGCGAACACCCGGGCCGCGGGCCGACCGCCGGGAGTCCCGCGTGTCGAGATCCAGGTGGGGATCGCCGTCACGATCCACAGCGTCACGAGGACGAGCGGATGGGCCGTGGCGAACAAGGCGAACGTCGCCGCCGCGCCATACAGCAGCCGCGCCGTCGCGGCAGGGTCGAGGAACCGCTTCGGGGCCACGAGCAGGATCGCAAGTTCGATCAGGGCCACCGTCGGCATGAGTGCCGCCGTGATCCCATCGACGTGCACGAGCGAGCCACCGCCGAGCCGCTCGCCGAATTCGTAGGCCACGCCGTCGCATGCGTGCCAGAGCCAGGCCAGGAGAGCCGCCCCCAGGAGCGAGGCGATGAGCCCCGCAGCGGCCGGCGTGCGCGGGCTCCGTGGAAAGCCACCCAGGGCCACCGCGGCCGCAGCCAGCAGCGGCGCGGCCACGATCAACGCCACGAGCCCGAGCATCAGGCCGTGAACGGATTCCACCGGCATGCCCGCCGCGCCGCTCATGAGCGTCCTCCGTCGCGCCGCGGATGCTTCTCACCGAGCCACGCCACCCACGCCCGCTCGGCGGCGGCCAGCCGCTCGAGCAGCCTGACGAGCGGCCCGACCACGCCCATCACGGCCGGTTCCTCGAAGCCCCGCTCGAGCGCGATCCGGTAGATGGCGGCCTGCGCCCGCGCGGGCAGCCACGACAGGGGCGACCAGCTCCCGAGGTTCGGATGGCCGCCGATCGCGGCCTCGAGCTCGTGCCGGTCGTGGAGGGCCGACGGCGACCGCAGGATCTGCAGGCTGCGCAGCACGGCATGGCCGACGACGTGCACGAGCGGAATCACCCGCCAGCCGAGGCCGATCTCCACGAGGATCAGCGACGCCTGCGCCATCGACGCGTAGGCGAGCATGCTCTTGAGGTCGGTCTGCACGCGGCCCACGAGGCTCGCGTGGAGCGCCGAGCCGAGGCCGATCACGATCAGCGCCGCCCGGGCGAGCGGTGCGGCATCGAGCAGGGCCTCGCACCGCAAGAGCACGTAGGCACCGGCGTGGATCGACAGCGCCCCGTAGAAAATCGCACTCGAGGGCGTCGGCCCCTCCATCGCCCGGGGCAGCCAGTTGGAAAACGGCACTTGGGCCGTTTTGCCAAGCGCGGCGAACACGAGCAGGAGCGACACGACCGTCGCCGTGCCCGGGGACACGAGGCAGGCGGAGTGAGGCCAATCGGCACCGAACAGCCGCTCGAAGTCTCCCGAGCCGACGGCCCTATGGATGACCACCGCCGCAGCCAGCAGGCCGACGTCGCAGATCCGGTAGGTCGTGTAGGCACGGAGTGCCGCATCGATCGCATTCCGGCGCTCGAAGAAGAAGCCGATCAGGAGCGCGGAGGAAATCCCCACGAATTCCCAGCCGGCGAACAAGACGTCGATGCTGTCGGCCAGCACCATCAGGTTCATGCCCGTTCCGAAGAGCGCGAGCAGGATGAAGAACCGGGTGAAACCGGGCTCGCGGTGCAGGTACTTCCCCGCGAACGAATTGACGAGCCAGCACAGTCCGGTGGAAAAGCAGACGTAGGGCATCGAGAGCGCGTCGGCGACGAGGTTCACCGTGGCCTCGTGGTGGCCGACGGCGAACCACGTGCCCGAGTGGACGATCACGGGGGCGAATCCCCGGGCCGCGAGCAGCCCGAGCACGCTCACCGCCGCGGCAAACGCGACGGCGAAGCCGGCGCCCACGATGCGGGTGGTCGCACGCTCCGTGAGCGGCCGACCCAGGAGCGCCGGCACGCCGATCGCGGCGAGCGTGGCTGCCGGCGCGGCCAGCTGCAGCACGACGAGCGCGGCGACGGTGTCGTGGCTCGTCATGCCCCCCCGCCTCCCTCGGCCCGGCCGAGCGCTGCCTGCACGCAGGCCGGCGGCAAATGCTCGCGGTGGCCTCGATACCAGTCGCTCGACCGCTCGACCGTCGGCAGCACGCGGCGTTCGCCCTCGTACGGCGTGAATTCGCCGTCTTCGAACACCTGCAGGCCACCACCGTGGGGATCCCAGGCCACGAGCTGGATCCAGCGATTGACGGCCAGCCGCTCGACCGCCGGAACCTGCGCAACCGCCGCCCGGACGCGCTCGGCGGGCGCATCGACGACGACGAGCAGCCGCACGGGCTCGTGGATCTCGACCATCTGCCAGGGCAGGCCCGTGCGCAGGTCGCTGGCATGCCCGTCCATCACACCCACGAGCCCGGTGATGTTGTGCGGGAGTTTCGTGCCGGAGCCATAGCCGAGCCGATCGACCGTGGAGAAGTAGTATTCGAGATTGATCCCTGCGCCCACCGGCCCGACGGCCGCGAGCGTGCGGGCGAGGATCGAGCCGTCGGCGTCGGTGGCGGGGTCGTACGACACGAGGAACGCGCGGCGGTCGAGAAACAGCCCGCGGGTGCGCCAGCGGCGCCCGATGATGCACACGGCGTTGGTGGCGTGGCCGAGCTCGGGCCGCACCTGTGCGAGGTCGACGCTCCGCGCCTCGACGTGGGCCCGCGCCGCCGCCGGCGTGAGATCGAATCGGGCCGTCTCGAACCGCCGGCAGCGTTCGTGCGCGTCGGCGGCCGCCACCTGCTCGCCGGCCGCGACGAGCGCAGCGACGCGACCGCGGTGGTTCGCAGGCACCGCGTCGATGTCGTACCACGCAAGCGTGGTCGCGCACGTGTCGAGCATGCCGCCCACGAACCGCGTCGTCGCAGGAATCACGAGCCCCTCGGCCGCGAGCCGCTCGCGCACCCGAGGATCGTTGGCCATCGTGGCGAAGGCCCGCGCGTTGGGGCCGCCGCGGCCGCCACCGCAGGCGCCGCAGTCGTAGGCGCTCTCGTGGGGATTATTGAGGCTCGTGGAACCGTGCCCGATCACCGCGACGACGGGTGCGAACCGCGTGGTGAGCCCGATGTCTTCGAGCACGCGCCGCACGATCGCCGCCATCTCGTGAATGGCGAACCCCGCCTGTGTGCCGGCGACGAGCGGCTCCGCGTCGCTGCGCTCGAGGTCGAGCTGGGTCGGGATGCGTCGCCCAGCGATCCCGGCAGCCGTGCTGCCGATGCGGGCCGCGATCCGCGGAAAGGCCACGCGAGCCACGAGTGGAATCGCGGCGAGCGCGCCGATCACCGGGGTGAAGAGCCCGCCGCGCACGAGCGTGCGGCTGCCGTTCGAGAGCGACCCGGCCAGTTGACCGTAGCGCCGGCGCAGCGAACGGCGGCGCTCGTGCCGCCCGACGGCCTCCGCGCTCGGCAGTTCGACGACCGTGTGGCCGGGGCGGATCGCGATCGGGCAGAGGGGCGTGGCATGCCAGTCGTCGAGCCCGCGGTAGTACATCGGCACCGCGAAGAATCCGGCCGTGCCGAAGGTCTCGTGCCCGGGCCCGAGCTCCTCGAGGTGACGGCGAAACGACTCGCACCGCTCGTCGATGCAGAACAGCCACTGCACGCCGTCGGGAGCCTCCGCGAGCGGTCGGGCCACCGACGCGTGCGCGCCGAGGGCGTCGAGCACGTCGATCCGATGCCGCCGCTCATAGGCGAGGTGGAAAAGCCGACGCCGCACGGTGCCGTCGAAGGCCGCGATCGCATGCTCGAGTCGGAGGAGCTCGTTTTCGTCGAGACCGCGGATCTCGCCGCCGCTGAGTCCGACGAGCTGCGCGACCTGATCCAGCCGGAGGGCGCGGCACACGCTGCCCGGGCCGCGGCGGGCCGGAAAGCGATCGCGAAGCTCCCACCACAAACCGGCAAGCCCGGCCTCGGCGTCCAGGCCGCCGACTCCAGGTCGCCGCGCCGCCCATTGGGTGGCGACACGGTCGCACACAAGCCGCACGGCGAGAAAGTCGACGAGCCGTGCCGGCACCGCCGCCACCGGCGTCCGATCGGGCCGTTCTTCGAACTGGCGGATCATGCCCGCCCAGCCGCGCAGCGTTAGGAGCGACTGCGTGATGAACGCCTCGCGGTGCTCCTCGGGAATGCCGAGCCGGTCGAGTTCGCGGACGACGCATTCGTCGGCCGCCACGCCGCTCGCCTCGCGCAGAGCCCGAGGCAGCCGCTCGCACCAGGCCTGCCGTGGACCAAGGCGGCCCGCATACAGCTCGGCAAACGACTCCCACATACCACGATCCCGCCCGGGCATCACCCAGCTCGCCACGCCCTGGTCGAGGTACGCCGCACAGAACCGGATCAGCAGGGGGTGCACGAGCGCGTCTGTATCGAGCGTGGGATCGACGGCGAGGATGAGATCACGGTGGCGCACGGGGGTGCCCGCACGGACGACCACCGACGGAATCGTGGCCACGGCCTCCACGCAGGCCTGCCACAGATCGCTCGCCGCACGGCGCTCATCGTCGGCCGCCGCGGCGAGGAGACGGCGCCGGGCGTCGGCAGGCAGGTCGGGCCGCAGCGTCTCGACGACGTCGCTCTCGGTGAGCGTCCAGCGCACCGACGCGTCGGACTCCTCCCGGACCGGGTGCAGAAGCAGGGCGCGATAAAGGTCGCGGAGACGCACCAGGCCGCCGGCCACGACCGCATCGGCCGGGCAGGACGAATCCGCGGCGAGCACCGCATCGATGTCGGCTTCCTGGATCCGGCCCGCCGCCAGCTCCGCGCGGTAGCGGCTTTCCGGCAAAAAGGGCTCGGTGTCCAACAGCCGCGCTGCCCGCACCACCGCGTCCTCGAACGCCTCGGCCTCGAAGGCGTGCAGGGTGTTGTGGTGGATGAAGACGTCGATCGGCCCCTGGGCCGGCAGGTAGTGGGCCGCGTGCTCGAGGGCGCGGTGAATCTCCTTGTGGTGAGCGCTGGATTCCATCGGGCGGGCGCGGGGCTGGCGGGGTCGGCGGGCGTGAACGACGAGTATCGCATGCATCGGCCCGACCACGCATGCCATCTTCCGGGGCCCTGGCCCTTGCAATCCCGACAGTCGATCGCAGGTGTCCGCACGATTCCGCTCGGCAAAACAGCGGTTCTATGACGTTCGAGGACGTTCGAGGCCGGGCCTGCTTGCCTTGCCGGGTGCGGCCGGCGAGGGTTGTACAGAGCCGGGATGGCCGTGAGGGCGAATCGCTCGCACGAACGTCTCGGTGACAGTGGCTCGGAAGACGAGTTGCCCAGTTCTGCGTCTCGCGCGGGACTGAGGCGCCGCGTAGGCCGACGCGTGTGAATGCACGGGCGTTCGTGCGCGGTCGCCCTTCTTTACGTGGCGCCGATCAAGGTATGTCGGCACCCTTCAAGGTGCAGCGGATGCCGCCGGATTCATCGTGTTTCCAGCGGAGTTTCTCTCATGGTCAGATCGATTTCCCTGCGTGCCGTTTTTCGATTCCTGAACCGGGCCGGCTGGTTGGCCCTCGTGCTCGCTCCAGCCCTCGCATTGCTCGCGGCAGCGCCGTCGCATGGCGATGTCATCTACACCGGCTCGAGCGTGGTGTTCAGCGGCTCGAACGGAGCGGGGCTCGCCGCCCGGGCCACGTTCACGACCAGCGGCTCCAACGTGCTCGCGCTTCTGCTCGAGAACATCTCGAGTTCGCCGACGATGTCGCCGGCCGAACTGCTCACGAGCTTCTACTTCAACGTGCTCACCGGCACGACGACCGGCACGCCGGCCCCGCTGACGTACCAAAATGCCACCGGGCAGGTGTATCTGACGATCAAGAACCAGCCCGACAAGCCCGCGTCGTACGTGCCGCCCAACACGGTGACGTTCCCGAATCCACCGCAGCCCTCGAATCTCCAGGCGTTCGTTGCAAATGACGACACCTGGCAGTTCAAGAGCGGGCTGTCGCTCGTGGCAACCGGCCCACCCCTGGCATTCGGCGTGGGGACGGTCGGGAACTCGTCGCTGACGCCAAACAACTTCAACGGCAACATCGTCGACGGGTTCGATTTCGGCATCTACAAGGGCGACGTGACAACACAGAATCTCGACAACACCCTGCTCGTCAAGAACTCGGCGATGTTTGAATTCGCTGGGTTCGGTGGCTTCAACCTCGCCCAGGTGACACCGCACGCCGTGTTCGGATTCGGCACGAATCCCGACTGCATCATCTCGGTGCCGGAGCCGGGGGCGCTGGTGATCGCAACGGTCGGGGTCGCCGCCTGCGGCGCGCGGCAACTGCGCCGGCGCCGTGATGCGGCGCTCGGCGGCACGAACGCCTGCATCTGAACGGTCGTCTGTGGCCGCACGCATGCGGCTACGCATCGGGCAGAGGACGCCACGCCACTCACCCTGACTCGTGGAGGTGCGTCATGAACCATTCGAATCAACCACCGGCGGCCCGCGATCGTGAAGCCCGCTCCCGGGTCGCCAGGGCGGCCGTGCAGAGCATCTGGGCGGCATGCCTCGTATTCCTCGTGGCACTCCTGCTCTTGATCACGCTGCCGCAGGCTCGCGCGGTGCCGATCGTCAACAACGAGTTCGACTTCGCCAACGGACCGCTCGGCTGGACGCCGCAGCCCGTCGGCAAACTCGGGCTCTTGCCGCCCACCACGGGCGGCAAGCGGTGGACCCATGCGAATGGCCAGTGGGAAGTGAACTGGTCGCCAGTGAGCGGTCCACTCGTGGCCACGGGCAACTACCTCACGAGCCCCCTCCTCGATCCGGCCGGCCCTCTCGACGGGCAGCCCGTCGACGCGTTCCGCATCAGCTTCGCCCACAAGTTCAACTTCTCGAGTTCGCTGACCGTGCCTCCGGCCGCCGGCCAGGTGGTCTACAGCATCAACGGCGGGCCATACACTCCGCTGCCGGTGGCGGCCTGGTCCACCGGCAACGTGACCACGCCCGAGCCTCTCTTCGGCCCCAACCCGCTCTGGCCCACCTACGTGGGCCAGACCACGCTGGTGGTGCCGGGATACACGCCGCCCACCGGCATCTATTCCGATCTGTTCCCGCTCATCAACGGCGGCGCGTCGTTCACGGGCTCGACGCCCGGCTACTCGGCGACCGGCGGCACCTACGTGCCGAGCGTCGCGGTCCTCGACATTCCGCTGCAGGTGATCACGGACTTCCGCGTGAGGCTGATCAACGCCAACTTGGGCTCGAACTGCCCCGAAGACGCCGGCTGGGACGTGCGCTATCTTCAGGTCGACTTCGCCGCCCCCGAGCCCGGCAGCCTTCTCCTTGCGGCTGCCGGAATCTCGGGAGCGGTCGGATTTCACTTCATGAAGCGGAAACGCGGACATCGGAAAACAGTTGAGGAGGCGAGGGGCTGCCCCTGCCGTTGAGACGGCGTATGTGACCAGCGCAGGCAGGGATGCCGGAGCGCAGGCACATCCGAGTGAGCGGAGGCCTGGAGGGCCGCAGTGAACGTCCGGCGAGACGGCACGGGGCTGCCCCGAGCCGGTTCAATACCGTGCCTCTAAGCCGATCGTGATCCCCTGCACCCACACGCTGCCTCCCGTATCGGTGGAGGCGGCGAGCGGCTGGCCGGGGCAGATCTTCTGCGCGTACAACTGATTCGGGGCCTGAGCGATCCCACCCAGCCAGAAGGCGGAGTAGCCGCCCCGCACCGACAGCCAGTCGTAGATGTCGTACACGGCCGTCAGGCCGAGTTCACCGACGAATGCAGCCTGCCCGATCGTGGAACTCACGCCGAGGGCCGAGGGCGGCTCCGTAGCCGTGGTGGTGCGCGCCGATGTCTGCACGGCGTTGTTGTAGTAGACGCCCGCCTTGCCGAGCCCCTCGATCCGGAACGGACCGCCGAGGCCGTAGAGGATCGAATCGGCACCGGCCTGCCAACCATAGAGGTTGTTGAATGTCGACGACTGGTAGCCGTCGAGGATGAGGCCGTCGGCGAAGCTCGTGCCGATCCCCACCGCCTCCCGCCATTCGACCCAGCGGAAGCCCGTCAGCCACTGCCAGCCGCCGGCGGTGGGAAACCGGCGGTTGATCTCGAAGCTCTGCAGGGCACTCGACATGTTCACCGAGACGTTGTTGGCCGGAGTATCACTCGGGCAGCAGTAGATGCCGCAAGACGTCTGGAAGTAGCCCTCGGCGCTCGTCGGCAGCTCGCGCATCGCCTCGAAGGTCTGCACGCGGAGGTAGTTGAACTCGATCGCGCCGTCGTCGCCGGTGTGGCGGAAGAGCGTGAGCCGCGGGCCGGCGGCCAGGCCGCTGCCGAGCTGGCCCGCATCGAGCGCGGTCGCGCCGGCTGCATTCTCGAAGAGCACGAGCCCTTGCGGCGACTGCCGCCAGAGCAGGAGCGCCTCGGCCCGGCCCGACCAGAGCGGATCGACGCCGAGTGGATCGAGCACGTGCGGCACCCGGCAGCAGTCGGGCGGGCAAGAGGCCGACGGGCAGCACCCGTCCACGTACCCTCCTTCGAACACCAGCGGTTCGAGGGCAACGTCATCGGCCTGCACCCGGCGCACGAACCCGAGCGCAACGAGCACCGCGATGGTCACGGCCACCAGCCACTCCCAGCCGTCCCATCGCCCCGTCGCCTGTCCCTGCAACGCTCGTTCCATAACCCCACGCTTCCTTTGCATGCGAGGCCGTTTCGCCCGCGTCTTGCGGGACTCCACGGCAAGTTTGGGCGGGACTGGTGGCACACGCCGACCCCTGGACTTTCCCCCCTTTAGTGGGGTATCGGACGTCATGCGTCGGACATGAACATTTTTTGCCGCAGCCCCGACAGATGGCCGTGCCGCGCCACCAAGAGGCCGCCAACGAAGACGGCCGGCGGGCGAGGATCTCCCCGCACCGCCGGCCGCTCGATCTGCCGAACGCCTTCGGCAACCGACTGGGAACCCGCGTCAATGTCGTGGTCGGCTCACTTGCGTTTGCGGTCGCGCACGCTCGGCACCGCGGCGAGCGTGAACACGAGCACTTCTTCACCTGTGGCCGTGCTGATGTCGTGATGGACGCTCACCGGCTGCGCGCCGGTGACGTCGTGGACGAGCTTCTCGAGCATGGGCCGCCCCGTGAGCACAAGGTGGCTGCGAAGCTGCTTGAGCAATTCGGCGCCGCGACCGTTGCCGTTGCCGTTGCCGTTGCCGTGCGACTCGATGAGCCGTTGCTCAGCGGCCGTGAGCACACCCTGGAGATGGACGAAGAGTTTGTTGTCGATCAAGTGCGTGTGGATGTCGCGCGGTCCACGGCCCATGTACTCCTGCTGGAACCGCGAGATCACGTCGCAGACCGCCGCCTCGATCTCTCCCTGCGACTTCGCACCCCGCGTCTCACTCATCGGCGCCCCCTTCCTTCGCCACGGACACCCCCACCACGGTGGGGAGTCTCTGGCGGTGAATTCGTCTCCCTTCGCCGCAGTTCGTGAACCTCGACACTCGCGACAGAAAATTTTCCTTGCGTTTCCCATCTTGCCCAATATAATCCGGCTCGCCGAAGGGCAGTGGCGTCGCAAAACGCTGCTGAAAGTCGGCGAAAACATTGAAAATCGGAAGACGAGTCGAGGGGCAGTCCGGCACAGTCCGGGTGGTCCGTCGCAGCGTAAGCCGGCGCGAGAGAGTGCCTTCGGGCGTTCTCACACGCCGGCTTTTTTTGTTTTTGTCCGTCCCCCGTGGCGTCTGCCCACGGGAGTCGGAACGAAACCAGCGACGAAGTGAACGCGAGCCATGCACGAACGCGGCGACACCACCCCCCCAGCGAGACTCTTCACGATGACGACCCTCCTCCCGGCGCGCGGCGGCACCCCGTGCGACCACGTGACCCGCCGCGTGGCCCGGTCGATTGGCAGCTTCGAACACACGCTGCTCGGACGCGTGCCCCGCAGTGTGACCGTCGTCGCGATGCCCGACCGGCTCGTCGTGACCGTGCACGAGGCCTTCACGCCGCTCGAGCGGCGCCTCACCGGTGATGCCGGCGGCTGCTGCCGCGTGGACGATTTCCACCGCGACGTCTTCGAGTCGTCCCGCGAGGCGCTCTTGGACCATGTGCGGCAAACCACCGGCGTGGAGCTCGACGCCGGCCTCGTGCACGTCGATGCCGCCACAGGCAGCATCCTCAAGACGTTCACCACCGAATCGTCCGTGGAGCTCGTGCTCCTCGGGCAGGCGTTGCCGACACTCGGTGTGCCGGTGAACGCCCATCTGCACGCCAATGGAGCGGCCGGCATAGGAGCCGGCCGCAGCTGAGCAGTTCTCCGGAGGGACCCACAACCATGAAGAGGTGACCCATGTTGGTGCTGACGAGAAAGAACCGCGAGAGTGTCGTGATCGGGAGGCCCGAAGACCTTGAAGTGATGCTCGAAATCACGATCCTCGAGATCGAGGGGGGCCGCGTCCGCCTCGGCTTCGAGGCCGACACGAAGATGCCGATCCACCGCCGCGAAGTGTGGGACCGGATCTGCAACGGCAACGGCGCCGGCGCTGGCACCGCCCAGCGGGCCGGGGACAGGCTGGAAGCCGGCCCCCGGGCAACGTGAGCAGGGGAACTGCCATGAAATCTCAGGGCGAAATCGAGGCGGCCGTCTGCGACGGCATCTCGAGATTCCAGCAGGAGTTCATCGGTCGCGGTCCCAAGGACATTCATTCGCACCTGATCGGCACGCTGCTGGTGGTGCGTCTGCAGGGGGTGCTCACCCCGGCCGAACGCCAGCTGATCGCACCGCAGGAGACGCCAGGCAACGGCGATGGCAATGGCAATGGACACGCCCATGGAAACGGACAGGAGAACGGCAACGGCCGTTCCCTGCTGAAGCAAGTTCGGTCGCACATGGTGTCCACCGGCCGCACCCGCCTCGAGTCGATCGTGGAGGAAGCAGTGGGCGTGAAGCTCGTGAGCGTGCACCACGACATCTCGACGGTGACGGGCGAGGAACTCCTCGTGTTCTCACTCGCCGAGACCCCCGTGTGCCGCCCCAAGAAGCCGAAGGCATGAGTTCACCACGTGGGGCGGGGCGTGCGCCCCGTCCCACGTGCACTCAGGCTTACAGCCTTGGATGACAGGCTTCAGCCTGTCATAGGCCTTTCTCAAACGCGCCGGCTTCGGGCTCCCCATATCCCGCTCGCCGGACGTTCGCCTCCGCCCTCCAGGCTCCGGCTCACTCGGATTTGCCTGCGCTGCGCCATCCATGGCTCCGCTGGTCAAATACGCCGGCGAG
>Ga0214921_10003239_pt1 | contig 25177 bp, 29 predicted proteins | sample LL1505_MetaG_FD_177992 | JGI IMG/M metagenome (GOLD analysis project Ga0214921, IMG submission 177992) | Freshwater microbial communities from Lake Lanier, Atlanta, Georgia, United States - LL-1505 | ecosystem: Environmental > Aquatic > Freshwater > Lake | place: USA: Georgia | collected...
GAGAGGGTGGTTGGAAGAACCATCGAACCACCGAGACCCTGAACGATGCGAGCCAAGATCATGCTCGAAGCATCGGTGCTGTAACCGGCCCAAACCGAGGCGGCAATAAAGATGGCTATACCGATCATGAGAAGTCGTTTGCGACCGATTCGGTCGGCAATCGAACCCCAAACCAGAAGCAGTGCCGCAAACACTAGAACGTAAGACTCCTGAACCCACTGCACCTGGGTGGAGTTTAGCGACAGCGCTTCGATGACCTTGGGAAAGATGGTGTTGACGATGGTGCCGTCAATAATCACTAGAGAGATGGCTGAAGCAATAAAAACCAGAGCAATCCAGCGGCTGCGTTCTTTAGTCATATTCTTTCCTTCGGTTGATCTTCATTCTGAACTCTAGCAATGCTCGATAGAGACTAGAGCGTGGCGATAGTGAAAGTTGCCTGCTGGCTGAGTGCTTGGTGCAAATCGAAAACTCTCGTTAAAGCAAAAAGCCCCAGTCGTGAGATCTGGGACTTTTCGTGGCTCCGCGCGGCATCGATCCGCGGACCTAACGATTTTCAGTCGTTCGCTCTACCAACTGAGCTACAGAGCCATGGATGCTTTCGCACCCAGCGATCCTGACGGGACTTGAACCCGCGACCTCCGCCGTGACAGGGCGGCGCGCTAACCAACTGCGCTACAGGACCTTGTTGCTTCACTTACCACGCTTTTGTGACCCCAACGGGATTCGAACCCGTGCTGCCGCCGTGAAAGGGCGGTGTCCTAGGCCTCTAAACGATGGGGCCGAAAAGCGTGATGCAGATAAGCACCAAGAGCCAAGATTACCTGCCTTCTTGTCCATTTAGCAACCTGACCGATACCTTTAACCTATGACTTCTGCAAAAAGTGCTGCACCGATGTCTCGCGCTCGCCGCGTGCTGATCGCGGTGTCGACCATTTTTGCTCTAGTTTTCGGCTCGGCCGTGATTGTGCCGGCTTGGGCCACTCCGAATTACCCAACTCAGGCCGAAGTTGACGCCGCAAAGCGCAAGGTGGCTGCCAAGAAAGCGATGATCGTCAAGCTTGAAGGCTATTTGGCCGAGTTGACCGTGCAATCTGACGAACTCACCACTCAGGCTCAAATCAAAGCCGAGATTTTCAATCAGGCCCAGGATGCCGTCGATGTAATGACCAGCAAGGTCAAAGCGCTGCAAACTCAGGTGGATGCCGCTACCGAAGAAGCCAACCAGGCTCAGCAGCAGCTGGGTCAGCTTGCCGCTCAGATGTATCGCGACGGTGCTGGTGGAACATCCCTGAATTTGTTTTTGAATGCCAGCAAAGCCGACGACCTTCTTTATCAGCTTGGCGCGAGCGAGAAAGTGGCTCAGCAGAGCGATGAGCTCTATAAGAAGTCGATTGCTAAGCAGCAGTTTGCTCAGTCACTCACCGATGAACTTGCTGTGGCAAAGACCGAACTGGCCGGCAAGGCAAAGATTGCCCACGACGCATACACCGAAGCACAATCGGCCGCCAACGTTTTGCAGACCAAGCTCAACGAGAATAAAGCGCTCAACCGCACTTTCTATTCGCAGCTTGCCTCGCTTCGAAACACTTCCTCTGACCTCGAGCGTCAGCGCGCCATTGGTATCGCAAATGAGAAGGCTCAGAACGAAGGTTCGGCAAACTTTACGGCTCCCGATCTCTACGATGTCGGCGACCCAGACACCGACAAGGTAGAAACCGCACTTGCTTTTGCAAAGGCTCAGCTCGGTGAAGCTTACGTACTGGGCGGCATGGGCCCAAGGGTTTGGGACTGCTCGGGAATCACCAAGGGCTCGTATGCAGCTGCCGGCATCTACATCGGCACCCACTCGGCAACCAACCAGTTCCTAACCATGGCAGCAGGCAAGAAGCTGATTCCACTGAACCAGCTTCAGCGTGGCGACCTAATGTGGTACACCAAAGAGCCAAACACGTTCAATGGCGACAAATATCACGTGGTGATGTTCTGGGGCGGCGGCATGATGCTCGAAGCGCCTCGGCCCGGCGCGGTAGTTCGCATCGTTCCGATTCGCTGGGGCGAAATGTTCCCCTACGGCGGTCGCCCTAGCGCTTAGTCGCCCACAAGAAAAAGTCCCGCCGAGAATTCGACGGGACTTTTACTTTTGTGAAACCTAGTGGCCTTGAGTTTTGAGGCGTTCGATTGATTCGGCAATGAGTCGGTCGGCAACATCCTTACCCTGCCAGTCGCCAACCTTGACCCACTTGCCAGGTTCGAGGTCTTTGTAGTGCTCAAAGAAGTGCTTGATCTCGTTCTTGGTTTGAGCCGGCACGTCGTCGATGTCTTGAATGTGCGACCAGCGCGGGTCTTTCGCGAGAACACAAATCAACTTCTCGTCGATGCCGCCGTCGTCTTCCATGGTGAGAACGCCAACTGGGCGAACCGAGCAAACCACCCCTGGATAAACCGGGAACTCGAGCATCACTAGCGCATCTAGCGGATCGCCGTCGCCACCGAGGGTGTTGTCGAAGTATCCGTAATCGATCGGATAAACAAACGGGGTGAACAAAACGCGGTCAAGGTGAACGCGACCGGTTGCGTGGTCGACTTCATACTTGTTGCGGCTGCCGCGAGGGATTTCGATAACGACGTCGTATGCCATGGTGCTCCTAAATAGAGTTGTCTCAAGAGAGTTTATCGAAAGGCACCAATGCTCACACGTGCAAGGCTCACCCCAGCGGTCGCCGATGTTCGTCGCGCAGTGCGTGAAAACTGGGATGCCGCCGGCGTGAAAGCCGGAGACCTCGTGCTCGTGGCATGTTCGGGTGGCCCAGATTCTATGGCGTTGGCCGCCGCCGCCGCATTCGAAGGGCCTCGCGCGGGCATCCTGGTTGGTGCCGTTGTGGTTGAACACGGCTTGCAAGAAATCACCGCTGCCGTTGCAGAGCAAACAGCGGCCAACCTGCGCAACCTTGGGCTGAGCCCGGTGCAAGTGCTGGCCGTCAAGGTGGGCTCGGATGGCGGGCCAGAGGCAGCCGCTCGCGACGCTCGCTATGCCGCGCTCGACCTGGCACTCAAGCAGTCGGGAGCGCGTTTTGTGATGCTGGGCCACACGCTCAACGATCAGGCCGAAACCGTGCTGCTTGGGTTGGCTCGTGGGGCGGGCGCAAAGTCACTGGCTGGTATGTCGGCGGTCGGCGACAAGTATCTTCGGCCACTTCTTGGCATTAAGCGCGAAACCACTGTCGCCTTCTGCGTCGACAGCTCTATTGAGGTGTGGAACGATCCGCAAAACCTAGACCCCAAGTTCACCCGCGTTCGCATTCGCCACCAGGTGCTGCCGCTTCTTGAGGAAACCCTCGGAGGTGGCGTTGCCGAAGCGCTTGCTCGCTCGGCCGATCAACTGCGCGAGGATGCATCCGTGCTCGACGCCCTAGCGCAGAGCGCTTATGTGGTTGCGGCAAAGGTTTCTGCCACCGAAATTGAGCTTTCGATCGATGCGCTCGAAACCGAAATGCCGGCAGTGCAAAAGCGCGTCATAAAGCTAGCCATCGAAGCCGTCGGAGGCATGACCACCAGCCATCACCTGCGAGAAGTGAGCGAGCTAATCAACGACTGGCACGGGCAAAAAGAGCTGACCCTCGCAGGGGTTAGAGTAGTACGCATGGGCCGAGCCCTGAAGTTCAAAACCACCAAAACCCTCAAGCCAGGAGCCTGTTAGTGGACCTCGAAAAGGTATCCGGAGAAATCACCAAAGTTCTCGTAACCGCAGAACAAATCGACAGTAAGGTTGCCGAGTTGGCGGCCGAAGTTGACCGCCGATATGTCGGCAAAGACCTGCTGCTGATTGGCGTTTTGAAGGGTGCTGTGATGTTCATGGCCGACCTTTCACGCGCCATGCAGATTCCTGTGCAGATGGACTGGATGGCGGTGTCGTCCTACGGCTCTGGCACTCAGTCTTCGGGAGTGGTTCGCATCCTTAAAGACCTGGATGCCGATGTGCTCGGCCGGCACGTGCTGATTGTTGAAGACATTGTTGACTCGGGCCTGACGCTATCTTGGCTGGCCAGCAACCTCAAGGCGCGAGGCGCAGCTTCGGTCGAAATCGTCGCTTTTTTGCGCAAGCCGGAAGCCGCCAAGGTTGAGGTTGACGTTGCCATGGTTGGCTTCGAAATCCCTAACGAATTTGTGGTTGGCTACGGCCTCGATTACGCCGAACGTTACCGCACACTCAAGGGTGTAGCGGTGCTGTCACCTTCGGTTTACTCTTAGACGCCACCTCGAAACTGAGCTTCATGGTGCTGTCGGCAGGCCGTGATTTGCCCTCACTCTGTGAGCGAACATCCCTGTTTTGAAGGCATGTCAGAAGGTAGCCTTAGATTTGTTCAGTTTTGAACACGAAAGGATGAGGCTAGGCCTCGACTATGAAACTTAAGAACCTCTTTAAAGGCCCACTCGTCTGGATTTTCGCAGCACTTCTTGTTGTGATGCTCGGCACCTCGCTAACCTCCGGTAGTGAGTTCAAGCAGGTTGACACGTCAACCGGTTTGAGCATGATCGCGAGTGACAATGCCGCTTCAGTGAAGGTCTATGAAGGCGACAAGCGCGTTGACGTAACGCTCAAGACCGCCGATGCCAAATATGGCAATAAGGTTCAGTTCTATTTTGTTGCTTATCGCGGGCAGCAGGTGGTTGATGCCATCGCTGCAGCCAACCTAAAAGACGGTTACAACGACGAGAACCCAAACACCCCCTGGTACATCTCGCTTATGGGCACCATCTTTCCGTTCATAGTGATCGGTGCCATTTTCTGGTTCTTGATGTCGGGTGCGCAGGGTGGCAATAGCCGAGTGATGAACTTCGGAAAATCGCGCGCCAAGCTGGTCAACAAGCAGGATTCAAAGGTCACTTTCGCCGACGTTGCGGGTGCCGATGAAGCAATCGAAGAGCTCGAAGAAATCAAAGCGTTCTTGAAAGAGCCCGAAAAGTTTCAAAAGGTTGGCGCAAAGATTCCGCGTGGCGTGCTGCTGTATGGCCCTCCTGGAACAGGTAAGACTCTCCTTGCCAAAGCGGTTGCCGGCGAAGCAGGCGTTCCGTTCTTCACAATCTCAGGTTCTGACTTCGTTGAAATGTTCGTCGGTGTTGGTGCATCTCGCGTGCGAGACCTTTTCGAACAGGCAAAGCAGAGCGCGCCAGCCATCATCTTTGTCGACGAGATCGATGCCGTTGGTCGACACCGCGGTGCCGGAATCGGCGGCGGAAACGATGAGCGCGAGCAGACCCTAAACCAGCTTTTGGTTGAGATGGACGGCTTCGATTCAAAGACCAACGTCATTCTTATTGCGGCAACTAACCGCCCAGACATTCTCGACCCGGCTCTTTTGCGCCCCGGTCGCTTCGACCGTCAAATCGGTGTTGGTGCGCCAGACCTAAAGGGTCGCGAGCAGATTCTGCGTGTGCACTCAAAAGGCAAGCCAATTGCCGAAGACGTTGACCTTTCAACCGTTGCTCGCCGCACACCAGGCTTCACCGGTGCCGACCTAGCCAACGTTCTAAACGAGGCAGCTTTGCTTACCGCTCGCCAGAATGAAAAGCAGATCACCGAAGCAACGCTGGACGAATCGATCGATCGCGTCATCGGCGGCCCGCAAAAGAAGAGTCGCCTGATGAAAGACCTCGAGCGCCTGAACACCGCATATCACGAGGCCGGCCACGCCCTGGTTGCCGCTTCGCTAAACAATAGCGACCCGGTCACCAAGGTAACAATTCTTCCTCGCGGCCGCGCTCTCGGTTACACCATGGTGCTTCCAATTGAAGATCGCTACTCGATATCGCGCAACCAGCTGCTCGACCAGATTGCTTATGCAATGGGTGGCCGCGTTGCCGAAGAGGTAGTGTTTCACGACCCAACCACCGGTGCTTCGAACGACTTCGAAAAGGCAACCAGCATTGCTCGCCAGATGGTGACGCAGTACGGTTTCTCAGCTTCGATTGGTTCGGTCTCTTATGCCAACGGTGCCGAAGTTTTTGTGGGTCGCGACATGGGTCACGTTCGCGAATACAGCGAAGCGACGGCTCAGGCAATCGACGTTGAAATTCGCGGCATCCTCGATGCAGCTCACGACGAGGCTTACCGCGCGGTAAATCTCAACCGCAAGGTGCTCGACGCTTTGGCCAAGGCTCTGATGGAAGAGGAAACCCTCAACCAGGAGCAGATCGCCAAGATTTTCAAGAACCTGAAGAAGCTTCCTCAGCGCGAACTTTGGCTGTCAAAAAAGAGCCGCCCGGTTTCAACCGTCGGACCAATCGCCATCCCTTCGAAGGGCTCGACCACGTCAAAAGAAAAGGCTGCGGCGGCCGAGGCCAAGGCCAACGCTAAGCCGGCAGCCAAGCGTCGCACCCCTCGCGCTAGCGCAGCATCCAAGGCGGCAACCCCGGTTGCAAAGGCAACCAAGCCTCGCGCACCGAGGACGCCGAAAGAGTAGTTGTGGTTGACTCCGAGCGCATCAAGTCTGCTGTGGTTGAGCTTTTAGCTGCCATTGGTGAAGACCCCAACCGCTCAGAGCTAGCCGCGACGCCAACCAAGGTTGCCGAGGCCTACGCCGAGTTCTTCAAGGGCGTGAACGTAGACGCAACAGCAGTGCTCGCCGACACTTTCGAAGCCGAACACAACGAAGTAGTGATTCTTAAAGATATCGATTTCGTCTCGATGTGTGAACACCACCTGTTGCCATTCACCGGCGTTGCCCACATCGCCTACCTGCCGAACGATCGCGTTATTGGTTTGGGTCGACTGCCTAAGTTGGTCGAGATCGTGGCCTCGCGCCCGCAACTTCAAGAAAACCTAACCGCTCAAATAGCCAACGCCCTCGAGGCTGGGTTGAGCACTCGCGGTGTTGTAGTTGTTGTTGAAGCCCGGCACCACTGCGTGGTTTCCCGTGGCGCTCGTCAGCCCGAAGCCAACACCATCACCATGGCTGCACGCGGATGCTACGCAGAACCGGCCGCTAGAGCCGAAGTCATGGGGCTCATCTCCAAATGAACTTCCAGCAACCGCTCGTAATGGGTGTTCTCAATGTCACTCCTGATTCTTTTAGCGACGGCGGCGAATACACCACCGTGGAGGCCGCTCTCGATCATGCTCGGGTTCTGCAAATTGCCGGCGCAGACATCATCGACATTGGTGGTGAATCTACTCGCCCGGGTGCGCAGCGAATCTCTCTCGACGAGGAGCAGCGACGCGTCATCCCGGTTATTGAAGCAATCGTCGCTCAGCTGGGTGCCAGGGTTTCCATCGACACCATGAACGCAGCAACCGCCGCTGCCGCGATTGCCGCCGGCGCAAGCATCATCAACGATGTTTCGGGCGGGCTCGCCGACGAGCAGATGTTTGCGGTTGCCGCCGAAACCGGGGCGACGATCGTCATCTCGCACTGGCGCGGATTCAGCAACGTGATGGACACCCAAAACACCTACAACGAAATTGGCGCGGATGTCGCAGCCGAACTTTCGGCTCGCGTCGACGCGGCCCTTGCCGCGGGTGTGGCACGGGAGCAAATCGTGATCGACCCTGGCCTCGGGTTTGCCAAAGACATGAAGCAGAACTGGCAGTTGGTGGCTCGGCTAGACCAACTCGAAAAGCTCGGTTACCCAATCTTGGTTGGCGCTAGCCGCAAGCGTTTTATAGCCGGAGCCATCGAGTTCGACGAATCGGTGACCGTGAGCACCGAACGCCGCGATGTGGCAACCGCTGTGCTCACCGCGCTTTTGCTCCAACGCAAGCTGTGGGGCATCCGTGTGCACAACGTGCTCGCCACAACCGACGCCATCAGGGTTGTTGCGGCTCTTCGAGACGGGGAGCAGAGTTAAGCCATGATACAAAAAATCAAACTCACCGGTCTTCGAGTGTTTGGCTATCACGGCGTTTTCGACTTCGAACGTCAGAACGGTCAAGACTTCTACATCGACTGCTCGGTTTGGATTGACGGAACCAAGGCTGCGCTAAACGACGATCTTGCCAAGACCGTCAACTATGCCGACCTTGCAAAAGCGCTGGTCGAAAATGCCAAGTCTGAGCCGGTCGACCTGCTCGAAACCCTGGCACAGCGCTTGCTCGACATGGTGATGAACCTCGGTGGCGGCGACGCAACCGGCATGATTCAAAAGGCCAAGATCACCGTTCACAAACCAAACGCACCAATCGTTTACGACTTTGCAGATGTCTCGGTAACCGTCAAGGCAAAGCGCAGCTAATGCCGGCGGTGCAGGCGATTTTGGCGCTAGGCGGCAACCTTGGTAATCGCAAAGAAACCATTCGATCGGCCATCCGCGCATTGAAAGCTGCCGATGGCATAACCGTTCTTGCGAAATCACCGCTGGTTGAATCTTTCGCGCTTACCGAAGACTGTGTCGACAGAGCGCGTCCCAGTTATCTCAACGGTGTTGTTAAAGTCGAGACGACTCTTAAACCAGGTGAACTGCTCGACCTAATTCTCGGCATCGAGCGCGATCACGGCCGTGTGCGTCTCGAGCGTTGGGGGTCTCGAACTCTCGACATCGACATCATCACCTACGGCACCACCATCAAAGACGGCAAACGCCTCACTCTGCCTCATCCTCGTGCATTCGAACGTGCCTTTGTACTTGTGCCCTGGGCCCTGATGGATCCTGCCGCAGTTCTACCCGGACACGGCCCCGTTGCCGCACTTGCTGAAATCTTTAAGAACGAAGTTTGGCTCGTGAAATGAAGCCCACCAAGATCACCGCACTTATTGCCTATGCAGCAGCCACAACTATTCTCGGCTTTGGCACTTCCGCCTTCCTGGTGCGTTCGGGTTTCGCCCAGCCGGTTTCGCCAACCAACCTACTCATCACGCTGCCGGTTATCGCAGCGGTGCTGGTGATCATGGCGCTACCGATTCTGCGCTATCGAGCCGCCATAAAACGAGTCATCGAAAAGCCAGAAACCGCCAAGACCAACCCGCCAAAGCGCGTCGATCCGTTCTTCGCTCTGCGAGTTGCCATGCTCTCGAAAGCGGTGGCCATCTCGGGTTCGATTTTTCTCGGATGGCACGCCGGCGTGCTCATCGCGCTGGTGCGAGCCCCCGAGGTTGAGTCGGGCAGCGTTTGGCGTCAAGTGTTCGGATTACTCGGATCGATTGCCTTAATTGTGGCTGGGTTGATCGTCGAAAACTCTTGCAAGGTTCCGCCAGATGCAACCCCACCAGATGTCGAAGCGAGTGCAGCGTGACCGCCACCGGCCGCTTAGCAGTTGGAGTTATCGGCGCTGGCGCGGTTGGCGTTGCAATGGCTCAGGCCTTGGCTGGTGCCGGCCACCTGCTCTTGGGCATTACCGCGATCAGCCAAGAAAGCCTCGATCGGGTCGAAGCGCAGTTGCCTGGCGTCGAGGTGCTCACCATCGGTGATGTGTTGGCACGGGCAGAACTTGTGATTCTCGCCATCCCAGAGGCCGACCTCGAAGCGGTCATCGGTGGTTTCAGCGAGGCGCATCTTTGGAAGGCCGGCCAGCTCGTGGCACACACCAGTGCCAAACATGGATACACCGTGCTCGGCTCCGCCGCTCAGCAGGGTGTTATCCCGCTGGCCATTCACCCCGCGATGCGGTTTACCGGCACGAGCGTGGATGTCGCCCGCCTGCGTGAATCGTTCTGCGCTGTCTCGGCCCCAAAGGTTGCCCTACCGATAGCTCAGGCACTCGCAATCGAGATGGGTGCCGAACCGGTGGTAATCACCGACGAGCAGCGCACGGCTTATGCCGAGGCTTTTGAGGTGGCCACCAACTTTTCGGCGATGGTTGTGAACCAGGCCATTGGTTTGCTCGAGGATGCCAGCATAGAAAACGCCCGCGGAATCATCGCGCCGAGTGTGCGAAGTGCGGTTGAGCGGGCCCTTCACGATGGGCACACGCCCATCGACACATCCGAGTTGCTCGGGGGCGGCACCGGCGGTAGCGGCGATTTTGAAACCGGAGAAGACCGATGAAGTTGGCGCACAGCGCATCCGAGCTGGAGACGCTCGTTGCCGATGCCAAAGCCCAGGGCAAGCGCGTTGCTTTTGTGCCAACGATGGGTGCCCTGCACGAAGGGCACCTTCGACTCGTCGACCTTGCCCTCGAGCACTCCGATTTTGTTGTCGTGAGCATCTTTGTGAACCCCCTGCAGTTTGGCGAGGGCGAAGATTTCGATAAGTATCCGCGCACCCTCGAGACCGACTGCGAAGCGCTCGAAGTTCGCAACTGCGATGTCGTTTTTGCTCCGAACGCGGCCGAGGTTTACCCGCCAGATGGCAAGCCAGGTAAGGCAACCGAACGCGCCGGCATCATCGGTGCAACCTTCGAAGGCGCCGCCCGCCCCGGCCACTTCGATGGCATGCTCACCGTGGTCGGCCGCCTGTTGCAACTGGTCGACCCAGATGTCGCTGTCTTTGGCCAAAAAGATGCCCAGCAGGTGTTTATGGTTCGCAAGCTCATCGGTGCAAAATTCAAGGATGTTCAGCTCGTAGTTGCACCAACCGTGCGCGAACCATCGGGCCTAGCCCTCTCTAGCCGAAACCGCTACCTAACCCCAGCTCAGCGTGAAACGGCCGTGGTGATTTCAAAAGCGCTTCGTGCGGTTGACTTTGCTGCCAAGCACGGCCTGCCTGCATCATTCTGCATCGATGCTGGCAACACGCTGTTCGCCGGCGAGCCCGAGGCTAAACTTGAGTATCTAGCGGTAGTTGATCCGCAACTGTTCAAACCGGTTAGCGACAAGTTCAAGGGTGAAGCACTCGTGATTGTCGCGGCCGAAGTTGGCGGGGTTCGACTAATCGACAACCAGACCATCGAAATTCGGGAGCAAGACGCATGAGCGAATCGCCAATCGAGCACGAAGACGAACAAGATCTGCCCGAGCAGATCGCCATTCGCCTCGAAAAGCGCGAGCGCCTAAACGCACTCGGCGATGCCTACCCAGTTTCACTTCCGATCACTCACACCATCGATCAGGTTCGTGCCGCGTACCCAGACCTCGAGGTTGATGTTGCAACCGGCGACCAGGTTTCACTTGTTGGCCGAATCATGTTTCAACGCAACACCGGAAAGCTCTGCTTTGCGACTCTGCAGGCCGGTTCGGGAGGGCGCGTCCAGGCAATGTTGTCGCTCGACAAGGTTGGCGAGGAGCAGCTCGAACTTTATAAAGAACTCGTCGACCTCGGCGATCACCTTTTTGTTGCCGGCGAGGTAATCACCTCCAAGCGCGGCGAGCTCAGCATTTTGGTGAACGAATGGAAGATGGCGGCTAAGACCATTCGTCCGCTGCCTAACTTGCACAACGAACTCGGCGAAGAGTTCCGCGTGCGTCACCGCTACCTCGACCTGATCGTTCGCGACCGTGCCCGCGAAGTAGTCAAGATTCGCGCTCAGGTTATGGCCTCGATGCGCAAAACCTTTGCCGATGCCGCATACCTCGAGGTTGAAACCCCTATGCTGCAGACCATCCACGGTGGCGCATCGGCTCGACCATTCAAGACCCACTCGAACGCCTTCGACACCGAACTCTTCCTGCGCATCGCGCCAGAGCTGTTCTTGAAGCGCGCAGTTGTCGGTGGCATCGACCGCGTCTACGAGATCAACCGTAACTTTAGAAACGAAGGCGCTGACCGCACCCACAGCCCCGAGTTTGCAATGCTCGAGGCCTACGAGGCCTTCGGCGATTACAACGTGATGGCCGAGCTCACCCAGAGTTTGATTCAAAATGCCGCCATGGATGTTTTCGGCACTCACCAGGTTGTTCTCGAGGATGGCTCAATCAACGACTTGGGCGGCGAATGGGCTCGCATCTCGATGTTCGAATCGCTTTCGGCGGCCGCCGGCGTTGAGATCACCCCCGAAACCCCGATTGCCGAACTCAAGAAGCTCGCCGACAAGGAGGGTCTCGAAATCGACCACCCTCAGCACGGCAAGTATGTTGAAGAACTTTGGGAGCACTTCGTAAAGGGTGACCTAGTCAACCCAACCTTCGTCATGGACTTTCCGGTTGACACCTCACCGCTGGTTCGCAACCACCGCAGCAAGGCCGGCGTTGTCGAGAAGTGGGACCTCTACATTCGCGGTTACGAGCAGGCCACCGGCTATTCGGAGCTTGTCGACCCGGTGATTCAGCGAGAGCGCTTTGTTGAGCAGATGAAACTTGCTGCCGCCGGCGACCCAGAGGCCATGAAGCTCGACGAAGACTTTTTGAAGGCCCTCGAATTCGGAATGCCTCCAACCGGTGGCATGGGCATGGGCATCGACCGCCTGCTCATGAGCCTCACCGGCCTGGGCATTCGCGAAACCATCATGTTCCCGTTGGTTAAGTAGGAGCACATGACTCCCTGGCAGATCTTCGTAGACGCATCGCTTTCGCTGGTGCCGCCACTACTCGTTGGCGGAATCTTCTACGTGATCATGCGCTCCATTTTGCGAGCCGACTCGAAAGAGCGCGAGGTTTACTCGCAGATCGAAGCCGAAGAGCGCGCCAAGCTCGAATCAGAGGCTCAGCCCGCCAAGGTCGCAAAGCCCGCGGCTAAAGCGTCACCCGCTAAATAACTTCTTTATTCCCCTAGCGAACAGCCCTTAAATCGGGCAGCCTCGGCAGTTAACATCCTTGTATGAAGGCAACGCATTTGTCTTCGCTAGGAGTTTGAAATGTTCGAGAAGTTCACCGACAAAGCCCGTCGTGTAGTGGTGCTCGCCCAAGAAGAGGCGAAGATGCTCAACCACAACTACATTGGCACCGAGCACCTGCTGCTCGGCCTCATTCACGAGGGCGAAGGCGTGGCCGCGAAGTCGCTTGAGGCTCTGGGCATCAGCCTCGATGCCGTGCGCGAACAGGTTCAAGAGATTATCGGCCAGGGCCAGCAGGCTCCAACCGGTCACATTCCGTTCACTCCTCGTGCCAAGAAGGTGCTCGAGCTTTCGCTTCGCGAAGCCCTGCAACTTGGCCACTCCTACATCGGCACCGAGCACCTTTTGCTCGGCCTCATTCGCGAAGGCGAAGGCGTTGCAGCTCAGGTTCTAACCAAGTTGGGCGCAGACACCAACCGTGTTCGTCAGCAGGTCATCCAGTTGCTCTCTGGTTTTCAGGGCAAGGAAGCCGTTCAGGTTGGCGGCGAGGCAAATGCTCCGCAAAAGGGCTCGCAGATTCTCGACCAGTTTGGTCGCAACCTAACCCAGGCGGCAGCCGAAGGAAAGCTCGACCCGGTTATTGGTCGTGAGCGCGAGATCGAGCGCGTGATGCAGATTCTTTCGCGTCGCTCAAAGAACAACCCGGTGCTCATTGGTGAACCTGGCGTTGGAAAGACCGCTGTTGTTGAAGGTCTGGCTCAGGCGATCGTCAATGGCAACGTTCCAGAAACTCTGAAGGGTAAGCAGGTTTACACCCTAGACATGGGCTCACTCATCGCAGGCTCGCGTTACCGCGGAGACTTCGAGGAGCGCCTAAAGAAGGTAACCAAAGAAATTCGCACCCGCGGCGACATCATCACCTTTATCGACGAGATCCACACCTTGGTTGGTGCAGGAGCTGCCGAAGGCGCTATCGACGCTGCTTCGATCTTGAAGCCGTTGCTGGCTCGCGGAGAACTGCAGACCATTGGGGCTACTACCCTCGACGAATACCGCAAGCACTTCGAAAAGGATGCCGCGCTAGCGCGTCGTTTCCAGTCGGTCAACGTAAACGAGCCAACCTTGCCAATGGCAATCAACATTTTGAAGGGTCTTCGCGACCGTTACGAGGCTCACCACAAGGTGACCATCACCGATCAGGCCGTGGTTTCGGCAGTTACCCTGGCCGACCGCTACATCACCGACCGCTTCTTGCCAGACAAGGCAATCGACCTCATCGACGAAGCCGGCGCACGTCTTCGCCTATCGATTCTTTCTTCGCCACCAGAGTTGCGTGCCCTCGAAGAGAAGATCGTTGCCGTTCGCGTCGAAAAGGAGAAGGCCATCGAAGGTCAAGACTTCGAGTTGGCTGCATCCAAGCGCGACGAAGAGAAGAAACTAAACGCCGAACGCGTCAAGCTCGAGAAGTCGTTCCGCAACGGAAACGTTGCCGCCCAGGGCGTTGTCGACGAGGGTCTAATCGCCGAGGTGCTTTCGCAGTCGACCGGTATCCCGGTTTTCAAAATCTCCGAAGAAGAGAGCACCAAGCTCATCTACATGGAAGATGAACTTCACCAGCGCGTGATTGGCCAGGATGAAGCCATCCGTGCCATCTCGAAGTCGATTCGTCGTCAGCGTGCCGGGCTCAAAGACCCGAACCGCCCATCTGGCTCTTTCATCTTCGCCGGCCCGACCGGCGTTGGTAAGACCGAGCTGGCCAAGGCTCTTGCCGAGTTCCTTTTTGACGACGAAGGCGCGCTAATTTCGCTAGACATGTCTGAGTACGGCGAGAAGCACACCGTTAGCCGCTTGTTCGGTGCCCCTCCGGGCTTTGTTGGCTTCGAAGAAGGTGGCCAGCTAACCGAGAAGGTTCGCCGCAAGCCATTCTCTGTTGTGCTATTCGACGAAATCGAGAAGGCTCACCCAGATATCTTCAACTCGCTGCTGCAGATTCTCGAAGAAGGTCGCCTCACCGATGGCCAGGGTCGCGTTGTCGACTTCAAGAACACAGTGATTATCATGACCACCAACCTTGGAACCCGCGACATCGCTCGCGGAACCATGGGCTTCGCTCTGGAGGGCGACGACGGCAACGACTACGACCGCATGAAGGGCAAGGTTATCGAAGAGCTGAAGAAGCACTTCAAGCCTGAGTTCCTAAACCGCGTCGACGACACCATCGTTTTCCCGCAGCTAAAGCAGACCGAACTGTTGCAGATCGTCGACCTGTTCATCAAGAAGCTTGCCCGCCGCCTCGAAGATCGCGATATGACCATCGAGATTACGCTGGCTGCCAAGCAACGTCTCATCGAACTCGGCTACGACCCTGCTCTGGGCGCTCGACCACTTCGTCGAGCCGTGCAGCGTGAGGTTGAAGACCAGCTGAGCGAACTGATGATTTCGGGCAAGTTGCCAAACACGAGCCACGTGGTCGTCGACTTCGTTGCCGATGCTTTTACTTTCGATTCGAAGGTTCGCGAAACCGTTACCATTTAGGAATGACCTCTCCAACCTCCAGCGGCTTCGAAATTCGCGCTGCCCGCGCCTCGGATGTTCGGTCAATTCAAGCTCTGCGCGAGCCAAGCGAAGGCAAGGTTCTGCTGCACCACGACCTAGTCGCCCTGTTTGAGAAGGTTCAAGAGTTTTCAGTAGTCGAAGATGCCTCCGGCAAAATTATCGCTGCTGGAGCGCTGCACATCATGTGGGAAGACCTGGCCGAGGTGCGTTCGATCGTGGTTGCCTCTAATGTTCGTGGTCAGGGCGTGGGTCACGCTCTGGTCGAGTCGCTTCTGCAGCGCGCATCCGCGCTTGGCGTTCATCGCGTGTTCTGCCTCACCTTCGAGGTTGGCTTTTTCGCATCACTCGGCTTTGAAGAAATCTCGGATGTACCGGTAGACGAGGCCACCTTCGCCGAGATGTCTCGCTCGGCCGACGACGGAGTTGCTGAGTTTCTCGATCTTGCTCGCGTGAAAGAAAACACGCTCGGCAACACTCGAATGCTTAAGCGCCTCTAACAACTCACTTGGGTAGCCTTGAGGCATGCCCGCACCTCGCAACTCAAACCAGCGCAACCAACAGTTGCACCCAGGCGTTTATCGTCGCCGCCGAATCGTTCTACTAATACTCGTGGCCTTGATTTTGTGGGCAGTGATATCTGGTGTAGCGGCCGTGGTTGGCATGGTTTCGAGCTGGTTCGGCGGTGGCCCGAGTGCCACGCCTTCACAAACCATCGCGGAGGGACAACCATGTGCGGTTGGTGCAGTTCGCGTAGACGCAATGGTCGGCAACGCCGATGGCACCGAGGCCGAGTCATTTCCAACCGGCAAGAATCCGAGTATCTGGTTCAGGATCACCAACGTCGGCGAAGTTGCCTGCACCTTTGATGCCGGGCCTGCGGTTCAGTTTTACACCATCAAAAGCGGCAGCGACCTGGTTTGGGATTCGCACAACTGTAGTCGCGCCGATCTGCAAAGTCAGGTGCTCACCCTAGAACCGGGGACTCCGGTTGAAAGCCCGCCATCGCCTTGGCTTCGGGTGAGGTCGTCTTCATCGGGCTGTGGTCCCGAGCAAACTCCGGTTGGTGCCGGCGCATACACTCTCGTGGCTAGCGTCAACGGCGTTATCTCAGACACCAACCAGTTCTTGATCAACTAGAGTTTCAGAAAAGCATTATTCAGGGGGTGCAAAGTGAAGAAATTCAGCAAGATTGTCTGCCTCTCAGTGATTACTTTATTTTTTTCGACGTTCAATGTAACGGTCATACCCGCGTTTGATGCGGCACACGCAGAAACCACTTTAGGAGACGTTTCCGTAACGTTTGATTCAAGCTCCGAACAGATTCAAATTCACTGGTCTGGCAACGAAGCCGGCGAATTGACAATCGAAAACCTAGACGGTTCGTTGGAATACACCACAACTAGAGATTCAGGAGAAATTGTCTCAAACCAGGTGCAAGCAGGATTCAGGGAAAATTTCCGCGTAGAACTTGTTCGTGATGTAGAGCCTGAAGACTACAAAAAAATAAGTTCAGAGCTGCTTCCGAGGGTACTGAAAAACCCGGCAAGTTTTGAAGCAATCACAGTTCAGGAACTTTTTGTCCCCGTCCCCAACGAGCTGGGTACCATAACGCAAACAACTGCAGATGCCGCACCCCAACCGACTGCGACCACTTTCAAGTACGTAACTTTTATTGCTGCTGACAGAGTTTGGGACCCAATGATTTGGGGTTGCCCTTCAGGGACACCGTGGTCATACTTTGTTGGCGACAATAGAGCCTTCGATTCGTCAAGCGAACAGTTTAGAACTCGAGTGTATGTGCGGGTCGATTGGCAAAATGGAGGCGCTGTGTCGAGCTCCAGATCTGCCGGGACTTCGCGGCTAGTGCACATCCCGATGATTCTAGAGGAGACTGCGGTGGCTGACGTTTCCAAAATCAGGGTTACGCAAACGTCAGCCTCAAACACTCAAAGCAAATTTCACATCAGTCATTTTGCCGTGGATCCTTTGTGTTGGATAGCGGTAGCCGGTGATATGGGCATCGAGTACGAGTACGACGTGACAGTTCAAAAATCTGGAGGATACGGGGTTTCTGGATACGCTAAGAGAATCCCGCACCACGAGGCATATATCCGTGACTCCAATTCATCCTCGTGGAAGACCGTCCTTAGGCGTGAAGGTCCGAACTTTAGTTGCCTAGCTGCATACCTTGACTACATTAATGACTCCTGCAACACCAACGCATCGTACTCGGGGCAGGTTTACTAATGGGAAGACGAGATTTTTGCTTTTCTTCCGCATCGCTCACCACTTGCCTTGTGTTGACCGTTGATTCCATTTTTCAAAAGGCGTACAGTCCCGTTGCGAGTTGGCTACAAGGCGCGATTAGTTGGATTGAGCGTTCGAAGCCTTCGAGTCAGAATGTGACCACTGAAATTCTTCGATACTATGACGCGACTAAGCCAGACGATTATCGGCGGTTGCCGATGCAAGTTTTTTACAGTTTGTTTACACCGATAACTTTTGCTCTCGTCATAATGATTTTTTCCCTCAGTGGATTTGTGGCCGGGGCTTTAGTTAAGAATGGCCGTTTATCAAGATTTTCAGTCGGAGCGTATTGCCTAGGTTCACCGCTGATAGCTGCAGCATTTGTTACTGTCGCCCATCCTCTAAGGAGACTCCATAATGATTGGGAAGTCCAGGCCTTCCTTGTCACTGCATTCATGGTTTTAACGCCATTCATAGTTGCGCTTATCATTTTGGGCTTGAAAGCGATCCGGGCCTCTGGTGTTAGTAAAATTGCCGCTTAGAGTTGTTAAAAATGGGTAATGATTTTTTAAAAAAGCCCGTCACTAGCAACTCTTCTCTTTTGCCAAAAGAGTTAGGATGCTTTTCAACTCGGGAGTAGCTCTAATGGCATCTGGTTCACACATGAAGCCGGTTGACCCAAACGACACCAGAACCATGCAAGAGCGCATGGATGCTGGAGATTGGTATCAGGCCGGGCCTGAGCAGTGGCAGGCGATCGCGCAGGCCAGCCGCCTGTGCACCGAATACAACAACACTTTTCCGTTTGACGCCGACAAGGCGGTTGCCCTTCTTCCTGAGATTTTCGGCACCGTTGGTGAGGGTCTTTGGCTTCGCGAGCCGATCAAGGTTGACTTTGGGAAGAACATTCACTGGGGCAAGAGCTGCTTTGCCAACTACGGTTTGATTGCCTTGGATGTCGCGCCGATTCGCATTGGCGATGGCGTGATGATGGGCTCTAACGTGCAACTGATGACGCCGATTCACCCGCTCGACCCCGAGCTTCGCGCGCTTGGCTGGGAAGCCGGTTTGCCGATCACCATCGGCTCGAATGTTTGGATTGGCTCGGGAGCCATCATTCTGGGTGGCGTAACCATCGGCGATGGTGCGGTTATTGGCGCGGGTGCTGTAGTCACCAAGGATGTTCCGGCTCGGGCCGTTGCCGTTGGCAACCCCGCGCGCGTAATCAAGACGCTCTAGAGCCTCAAGCCCTGCAGAGCCAAGCCGCTACTGCGGCAGAGCCCGCGTGGAGCGCTGCTACCAGTTGAGCGCTAGTGCGAGAGCTTGCTTTAGCCCGCCGATGTTGGAATCAACCGAACGGCCAAACCCTAGTCGAGCAGCTTCGCTGGCTCGCTGTTTAGAACTAGTTACCTTGCGAATCTCGCCGGCCAGGCTGATCTCTCCGTAGGCAACAAGATCGTGGGCGATTGGTTTGTCTTGCACCGCCGATGCGATGGCAACGGCGATGGCTAGGTCGGCTGCGGGTTCGGTGATGCGAACCCCGCCAACCGTTGAAACGTACACATCGAGCTCACCTAGGCGCAGCCCGGCGCGTCGTTCGAGTACGGCAAGCAACATCGCAACGCGAGATGCGTCGACACCGTTGACCACTCGACGAGGCTGAGGTGATGAGGTTTTAACAACCAAGGCCTGAACCTCGGCGATTAGCGCGCGGCGACCTTCGACCGTTACCGTGACGCAGGTGCCGCTCACCGGAACCTCTGGGCGAGACAAAAACAATCCGCTCGGATCGGAAACCTCGCGAATGCCTTCGCCGGTCATTTCGAAGCAACCCACTTCGTCGGTTGGGCCAAAGCGGTTCTTGAGGGAACGCACAAAGCGTAGCGAGGTTTGGCGATCGCCTTCGAAGTGGCAAACCACGTCGACGAGGTGCTCGAGAACACGAGGGCCAGCAATCGATCCATCTTTGGTGACGTGGCCAACCAACACAACCGGTAGATCGCGCTCTTTGGCAACGCGAATAAGGTTGGCGGCTACCTCGCGAATTTGCGCAGGCATGCCGGCAGCACCATCGAGCTCGGCGGCCGCGATGGTTTGCACCGAGTCGACCACGACGAGCTCGGGCTGCACGGCATCGATTTGCCCGAGCACCGAGGAGAGGTCAGTTTCTGAAGCGAGGTAAAGGTTGGGCGTAAGTGCCCCGGTGCGCTCGGCGCGCAGGCGAATTTGCCCAACTGACTCCTCGCCAGAAACGTAGAGCACGCGCAACCCGGAGTGCGCTGTTTTGGCAGCCACCTCGAGAAGCAGGGTTGACTTGCCAACGCCTGGCTCGCCAGACAGTAGCACAACGGCCCCGGGCACGAGGCCACCACCGAGCACTCGATCGAACTCGGCAACGTGCGTAGAACGCGATGCCACATTTTGGCTGGAGATCTCTGTGATTGGCTTGGCCGTGGCCGACCCCACAATGTTGGTTGGTTTGATCGCCTTGACCACACCCAAGCCGCGCCCGCCACCGGCAGCGCCCTCAGACATGCTGTTCCACTGCTGGCATTCGCCACACTGGCCAACCCATTTGCTGCTCGTCCAGCCGCATTCGCTGCAGGTGTATTCGCTCTTTGCGCGGGTTGCCATGATGCTCCTAAGTAGTTAGAACAAAACTACCAAGCCCGTCAGACTCCTAAGCCCAACCATAAACTTGACCTGTGAACAATCAACGAATCGCAATTCTCGGTGCTGGCTCAATGGGAACCGCCATCTTGGCCGGTTTACTCCGCTCGGGCATCGAAGCCGGCAAGATCTCGGTGAGCACCAAGACCGCAGCCACGGCCGCCCGCCTCGCCGACGAGTTCGGCGTTAGCTCATTTGCCACCGAAAACACCACGGATGCAAACGCGCTCTCGGTTGAAGCCGCAAACATCGTTCTGGTTGCCGTGAAACCTGCCTATGTGCTCGAGGTGCTTGGCGAAGTCTCTTTTGCCATCGACCCAAACGCACTGGTCATCAGCGTTGCCGCCGGCATCACCACCCATGCCATGCAGGCCGCCCTTCCAGAATCGGTAGCCGTAATCCGGTCGATGCCAAACACGCCAGCCATTGTGGGCAAGGCGGTAACCGGGCTTGCCGCTGGAACCCGTGCCAACGCCGGGCAGCTGCAGCAGGCATCCGCGTTGTTTGAAACCATCGGCTCGGTGCTCGTGGTTGGCGAAGACCAGATCGATCAACTCAGCACCATCAGCGGCTCAGGCCCTGCCTACGTTTTCTACTTCATTGAGCAGTTCACCGCTACCGCGCTCGACATGGGCTTCACCGCCGAACAGGCACGGATGATGGTGGAGCAAACCTTTGCGGGAGCATCCGAGTTGCTGCTCGCTTCTGGCAAGACACCTCAAGAACTGCGCAAGCAGGTGACCAGCCCCAACGGCACCACGATGCAAGCCATCGCCGTTTTTGAACAAGCGAAACTCAACGAGTTGTTTGGTGCGGCAACCGCTGCTGCCCTCGCTCGCGCCAAAGAAATCGCGGCCGGCAACTAATGTCGCGCTGGGCCTTGGTAACCGGAGCAACCGTTGGTATTGGTGAGAGCTTCGCCCGCAAACTTGCCAGCGAGGGCTTCAACTTGATTCTCGTGGCTCGCGACGAGGCGCGACTAGCCGCCAAGGCATCAGAGTTAGAAACCGCATACGGCATCACAACGCACGTGATCGTTGCCGACCTCACCACCGAAACCGGATGCGATTCGGTGGAGCGCTACATCGACGAACACGAAGTTGACGTGCTCATCAACAACGCAGGCTATGGGCTAAACCAGTCGTTCACCAAGAGCGAGATTGAAGAAGAGCAAAAGGTGCTCAATATTTTGGTTCGCACCCCGATGCGCCTGACCCACCGCGTTTTGCCTCAGATGAAACTGCGCAACTCCGGAGTAATCGTCAATGTGGCATCGGTTGCCGGTTTTATCGCCGCCGGCGCATACAGCGCCATGAAGTCATACCTAACGGTGCTGACCGAGTCGCTTCACGCCGACCTGAGTGGCACCAACATCAAAGTTTCAGCGCTCTGCCCGGGCTTCACCAGAACCGAGTTTCACCAGCGAGCCAACATGAAAATGGATGCGCTGCCAAAGGTTATGTGGCTCGACGCCGACCGCCTCGTAGACAAGGCCTGGAAAGACGCCAATCGGGGCAAGGCCGTTAGCGTGCCGGGTTGGCAGTACAAGACTTTGATTTTTGTCATCAAGTTCGCACCGCGAAACTGGGTGCGCAGAGCAGGAATGGGTTTGCGCCGCAAGCAGCGCTAACTTACTTTGCCGGTTGAGCGTCGATCTCGGCGATTAGGCCTTCGATCAATCCGCGAATCTCGTCGCGAATCGGACGAACCGCTTCAACACCCTGGCCGGCTGGGTCTTCGAGAGCCCAGTCGAGGTATTTCTTGCCTGGGAAGATTGGGCAGGCGTCGCCGCATCCCATGGTGATTACGTAGTCGCTGGCCTGCACGGCTTCGGTGGTGAGAATCTTGGGCTGGGCACTCGAAATGTCGATGCCCTCCTCGGCCATTGCGGCAACCGCCGACGGGTTCACCTGGTTGCCAGGCATTGAACCGGCCGAACGAACCTCAACTCGGTCGCCAGCCAAGTGCTGCAGGTAGCCAGCGGCCATCTGCGAACGACCGGCGTTGTGAACACAAACAAATAACACGGATGCTTTAGCCATGAGTTAATCCTCGCGTAACCGGGTGAACCGACGGTGAACTATTTGGTAACAGGCTTCTTTTTTGCCGCAGCCTTCTTGGTGTCACTAAAGACAAATATCAGCAGGGTCGCAACTAGAACACCGACGATTTCAGCGAAAAACACCAACGATGCGTTTTGCACCGAGAGACCATACTGAGCAAACATGCGGCCAAAGGTTACGGCTGGGTTAGCCTGCGCACCCGTAACTGTCCAGAGCGCGGCCGAAGCTACCCACAAACCAACAGCCCAAGGAATCAGGTGACCCTGCTTCTTGATCGACAGCTGGCCAATGATCACCAGAAGACCACCGGTGGCAACCGCCTCGCCCAAGAAGATGGCAAGGGCCGAAGGCCCGGTCATCCCGGTGTTGGTTTCAAAGGTTGGCATCAGAATCGACTTGTCACGCAGCAGCGAACCGAGCAGGGTTCCGGCGAACGCGCCAGCTAGTTGAGCCACCACGTAACCGAAGAAGTCGTTGACCGAGAGCTCGCGACGAGCCAAGAAGAAAAGCGAAACAGCTGGGTTGAGGTGTGCACCGCTGTAAGGGGCGGCAACCAGAATGGCGCAGACCAGGGCCGCTGCCAGCGCAAAGGTGTGCATCGGTGCCGCACCCGGCGTAACCACAATGGCTGTGATGGCAGTCAGGAAGATCATGACGCCTAAAAACTCGGCGAGCATCTTTTTAGCAAGTGGAGGTAGGTTCATGATTTCCTAATGACTCGACGATGGGGGCTTGGTTTCAAAGCCTAGAATCACCCTAGCCAATGCTCGGGAAATCCTCGTTATTCCAGGTCGAGCAGCGCCTCATTGTGTTTCAAAAACCCTGGTTTCCAAGGTGGATCGAACCGCGCCAAGTAAACCTCGCCAACCGGCTTCAGGCCGGCGGCCACGACATCCTTGCGAAGTTGAACTGCGATCGACTTGAACCGATTCTCGTTCCAGCCTCCACCAAAAACAACCGCCGCAACCTTGTGCTCCTCAACCACGCGAGTGGTGACGTAGCCGTCGACTGGGGTGGGAACATCCTTGATTGAGACACCGGCGGGAAGCACAAAGGCCACAACGTGTTCGTCATCGGTTTTGTTTGGGGTTTGCAGCACCGGAGCGGTCATCGCAAACTTTTTGCCATCGATGTTGCGACCGCTGATGTAACTCACCAGAGGCCGAAACCCCATGCTGCCGGCCTGCATGAACGGGCCTCGAGTAATCACCTCAACCAAAACGTGCTTCGGATAAAGGCGCAACTCGAAAGAGTCGAACCTTTGGATTAACTCGTGTGGCTGTCGTTCGGTCATATCTTGATTGTAGATTGATGTTTATCAGGCGTAGAACCGCGCTCAAATACTCGGCTAGAATGGGACAAGTCTGTTCGTCGGCGGTCGCCGGCAGCATCCCCAAAAATGTGAGGTTCTTTCGTGGGCTCAGTTATTAAGAAGCGACGCAAGCGCATGTCGAAGAAGAAGCACCGCAAGCTGCTTCGCAAGACCCGCCACCAGCGTCGCAACAAGAAGTAGATCGGCCGCTCCCGCTCAGGGTTAATGCCTTCTCGAGTTCTAACAAAAAATCCCGCCAGCAGAAGTTGGCGGGTTCTTTGTTTAAGTTGCGCCTAGTTGTCTCCGGTTTTTGCCTTTGCAGCTTGTGCCGCCTCGGCGGCTTTACGCTTAGCCTTGTTGCGTCGCCGAATCTCACGCTTCTTGAAATCGAGAATCTTCCAGCCGGTGAGCTTCGCATATTTCTCAAGTTGCTTATCGGGGTTTACAACAACCGGATGTCCGACGCGGCTCAGCATTGGAAGGTCGTTGAACGAGTCGCTGTAGCCGTAGGACTTTTTGAGGCTGATGTTGCGCTCTTTCGCCAGTTTACGAAGCGCTTTTGCCTTCAATTTTCCGTGCAGCGGCCGGCCAACCAACTCGCCGGTGAGAATCCCTTTATCGTCACGCGCCACCAGTGTGCCGAGCCCGCCGGTCAAGCCGAGCTTTTTGGCGATGTGTTCAGCCATTTCACTCGGGCTTGCTGTGATGATCCAAACTTCTCGGCCCTTGGCCATGTGGTCTTGAGCAATGCGCACGGTCTCTGGCCATAGCTTCGGTTCGATGTATTCGGCGTAGACGTCGATCACCATCTGCGCCATCTCATCGGCTCGGTGGCCGGCAACCAAACCGAGTGCTCGGTCTTCGATGTGCTTCATCATGCCCGCGGTTTCACCACGCCAGATGAATCTGAACTGCTGCCAAGCAAACCTGGTGATGTCGCGGCGCCCTAGAAACTTGCGATCGAAGGCCGCCTTGCCAAAAAGAAACGACGATGACCCACGCAACAGAGTGTTATCAAGGTCAAAGAAGGCCGCAATCTTCTTGGGTTCTTTCGGGGTTTCAGGCACCCAACAAGTCTAGGGTTCGAGCCCGCTCTAGTATGTTTCTGTGTCGCAAACCGTCAACGTAACTCTCATCGGCAAAGCCGGCTGTCACCTTTGCGATGACGCACGAGTTGTGGTCAATGCCGTGTTGGGCGACTTTCGCGCCCAAAACACCGGGGTGGCCCGTCACATTCAGGTGAACTTTGTGGAGCACGACATCCTGGTTGATGAGGACTTAGCCGCAAAGTACCAAGACGAGATTCCGGTTGTTCTGATCAACGGCAAGGTGCACAACTACTGGCGCATCGACCCCGAACGCCTGCGCGGCGCTCTTGACGACTTGGCCAACTGGAAGATTTAGCCCATGGATTTGATAACCGGCAATGCAGCAGTTCGAGCAGCGGCTCGCGACTACGAACGCTATTCCAGCGACCTGCAGGGTGACCAGGATGTGCGCGACTACAAGCAACTGCCACTAGAAGTCGACCCGCCCGAGCACGGCGCTATTCGCCAGTTGATTGCCCCATGGTTTCTCAAAGAATCCCTGGCTCAGCACTCGGATGCCTTCGGCAACCTGATCGGCGAGCTCATTGAACAAACTCGAACCAACGCGGGAGTCGAGGTAATTCAAGAGCTCGCGCTGCCGATGGTGGTGCGCTGTCTTGGAGTGGTGTTCGATCGCCCACAGGATGTTGACGAATGG
>Ga0214921_10003240_pt1 | contig 25174 bp, 27 predicted proteins | sample LL1505_MetaG_FD_177992 | JGI IMG/M metagenome (GOLD analysis project Ga0214921, IMG submission 177992) | Freshwater microbial communities from Lake Lanier, Atlanta, Georgia, United States - LL-1505 | ecosystem: Environmental > Aquatic > Freshwater > Lake | place: USA: Georgia | collected...
AATTTTTTTTTTTTAAAAAAAAAAATTATTTATAAAAAAAATGGTATTAAAAATAATAATTTAAAAAAAAAAAAAAAAAAAAAATCGTCAATAATTAGTACTCCTAATGTTAATAAAACATTTAAAAATTCTTCTGTTCCATTTGCATACCCATTTGGTGGAAAAAGAAAAACAAAAAAAACAAAAAAAAATTTATAAAATATTTATGTAAATAATAATGTTTTTATTATTGGAAATCCTATACGCAATAACCCAATAATAGTAACACCGTAAACACCCATATTAGCTAGATTAAACATATCAGCAGATAATCCATAATCTTTTTCAATTGGAGTATTATTCTTTAACATCTGAGCTAATTCATCAAGAGAATTTACTTTGTATTTAGATCTTATAACGTAAATCAAATATCCTACTATTGAAAAAATAATCGATAATTCTGTAATATAAAGAGTATTCCTTAATGTAGTATTTGTGATACTTTTTTGAGTATCTGTTATTAAATAAACAAAAGTAAATAAATATACAAGAATAAAAAAATTATCTGACATATATTCGAAATATTCATTGAACCTTTGCATTAATTGTTCAAAAAAGGTTTGTTCTTCTGCTGCATTTTTATTAAATTCTACCTTATGATTATCCAAAAATTTTAACATATCTGTAAATATTTCATATGTTTTGTTAAAATCCATATTACAGTAATAAAACATAGCATATAGTGAATAAAAAATAAAATAAATACCACAAAATATACCACCTAAAGGTACACTTATTGTAATAATTATCATAAATCGTATCACGTTCCAAATTAGTTTTAAAACACTCATCATACCTCCTGCTGTTTCTTGGAGGCCTGGAGCTCCTCCAGTATTATTTTTTATTCTTTCAGCATAATCTGTTGCTAATTTTTGTTTATTATTTAATCCACGAAGATAACTAGGATCAACTTTTTTATTTTCGCTTTGTAATTTAGTTATATATTCAAGGCGAGATTTTATATCAGCAATATCCTTTTCCATAATATTTGTTTCACGATCTTTTGTATCTTTTGGAGCAAAAATACCAGAATACGATGTAGTGTCTGGGATTACATACAAAAGAGCAACTGCAATAAACATTAGCAGTGGAATTATATTTTTTTTGTTTTTAAAATTAAAAACATCAAAACTAATAATGTCAATTAAAAATTGCTTCAATCCCCATGCAAAATTATAACTTACAAAAAATATTATAAAGAAAAGTACTATATAACAAAATGTATGGTTAAAAAATTTTGCTGAATAATTTGGAAATGTATTAATTAAAAAATATTCTAATGCTGTCGGAAATATTAATGCATATTCAATAAAATATAATACAATATATTTTAAAATTTTATTTGATAAAAATTCATTAGATAATCGTTTTATTTTATCAACAGAAAAATCGAATAATTCAAATTTATCAAATCCATCATCTCCTTTGTTATAGTACATTAAAAAATACCAATTATTAACTACAAAACTACTGAATATTAATGCTTCAAGAACGCATAAATAATTATATACTCGTTTTTCATCAGCGTTTTCATCACCTTCATCATATTTTTTAGATAGTTCTTTACCACCTAGGGATTTATTAAATTTAGATATTTCATTTTGTACTTTTGTACCTGCCTTTTTGGCCACTTCTGTTTTTGATATTTTATTTGTTATTGTTTTTGCTAATTGTTCATTATATTTCACAGTGGAATTATAAACATTATTTATAAAATCTATTAAAACCTGTCTTGGATCTTTACCACCTATATCTTCAAATTTATCCTTAACAGTATCATAACCCTCCCAGTCATCGTCTTTAAATCCAAAACCCTCTTTTGCTGATTCTTTTTTATAGAATACTGGTTCATCACTTTTTATATTTGTAAGAACTTCAGGAAAGGGTATTTTTTTTGGATTGTCCACACGTTTTTTCTTTTTTATTTTTTTTATCTTATAAATCATATTCATAGTCTGAAAGTTCCCATTTTTTTCACTAAATATTTTATCCTCAATATTATTTGTATTTACCATTATATATTTATTGATTATAATATATAATTGTATAAGTTATTCAATCACCTTGCATATAACATTCCGCAATTTCCACTAATAAATGATAAAATATTATATCGTTCTTCATATAGTGTAAAATTATAATTATAATCATACAATTTCCAGTTGGATTTTCTTACACCGATTGCAATACCATTTGAATCACAAATGATATCAAAACTGGAATTTATAGGATCTAATGGTGGGGAAGTTGTAGTTATTTCAAGTTCAATTGTCCTAAAATTACTTAAATTTAATGCACCAGATGGTTGTGTTTCATGTTGACTTGTGCTTAAACAAAAATTATAACAATATAAACCTTCTTTCGCAAATCCTGGTGTTCGTGTATATTTTTCAACATAATTGTAAATACCATTCATAAGGCCATTTTCTCTATATTCACCATTTAATAATATTCCCATTGTTGTTAATATTTCTTTTTGATTTTCTGGATGATATATACCTGTTGTGTTTATACCTGTGGTGATTTCACCATTTGGATGAACATCAATACCATAAGAAATATCAATGGGTACGCCAGATAAGATTTTCTTTACATATATTACTTCTGAATTAGTAGATCCTTGTTGTCCAATTGAAATATTTGAAGGCATTGTTTCATATGGCCAATTGGTATAATTAGACCATTGATTTCTTAAATATACATCATTGCGTTGTAAAAAATACATCCAACTAGATACCATCCCTGATGATTTTAATTGCAACCGTTTTGATCCGGTTACATTTTCGAAATTATATCTTATTACATCTTTTACTAAATATACCTGATCTTCCAACGCAAATTTTTTTGCCTCTTCCTTTGATAAAAAACAATAAGTAGATAATAAATGAACGTCAGCATTCCACGTACTTGAATAATTTTGCGAATTGAATACTGGATTATAGGATGGATCAATAAAAACACTGGGTGGAGTTTGTAAAAAACGATAAAATTGAAACCTATTTTGAGTAAAATCTGGTTGCACATAAGGATACTGATATTGATTATCAAAAACATCGCGTATTACAAATAATTCTTGTATAGGTCGTAATGTTACTGTAATAGTTAATTCATTATATTGTAATGATATCAATGGAAATGCACAAGTGCTATTTAATGTAAACCATGTATTTATTGGTATATATAATGTACGTCCACGAATAGATGGTTCTGCACCAGCAGTATTTGGAGTATAAAATGCACTAGGGTAAGTATCCATTCTACCAAATGCATTTGCGGGATCATTAAATTCAGGGATATTTCCGGACATAGCATTAAACAAATTCTTTTTATCGGCTGTGAAATCTCGCTCTACCATAGCTGTTAAATATTCACCGGTATATGATTGTAATAAAAAAGATCCACAGGTTATATCTATTTTCTGTATCATTTGTGTACCCAAATCCTTTATCCATTTAAACTCATATGGTACCCATAAGAGATTTGTATCATCTGTTGGATTATAAACAGGGCTCCAAATATCGGGTAAATTTACAACCAAATAGGTATCCATTAGAAGTTCAGCATATCTAGGTATTTTAAATGTAAAAACAGATGAATCGCTAAGTCGCAAGTCTCTTAAACCATCATAATCTATTCGAAATTTTTGAAGGCCAAAATTAGTATATTTTGCATAAGTTGTTTTAAAAAAAGTTTTGCTAGGATTACCTGTTAAAAAGACATTATTATTTCCCACAGATATAATATTTAGTAAACCACCAGCCATTAATTATATATATGAAATAATATATATTTTTATTATATTTGTTTATATATAGAATATATAGTTAAATGAGTTTAATTAAAAAAATATTGATTGTTATTGTATTGATACTGTTTATTTATATAATATTGAGATTATTAAAGTCTCGTGCTTTACTTCAAAGGGAAATAGTAAGTGAAAATTTTTCTTTGTCGGGTACTGCTGATAAAACTGAAATTGATAAATTAATTAGTAAAAATCATGTAAAATTACAGAGTTCTAGTAATGCAAAACTCCCTTTAAAGGAATACTGCATAAAAGCATCCTACAATACAGCTCTAACTGGTAATTATGTAAATTTGGATATGATTAAATATGTAATAGGTCGTGGTTGCAGATTTTTAGATTTCGAGGTATTTTATGTTGGTAAAACTAAAACTGATGATAAAGGTAATGCTGTTACAACATATACTGCAGAAGTTGCATACTCTACCGATAATACATTCACTACTATAAACTCTGAAAATAGCATATTATTAGAAAAAGTATTAACAACTATTATTACAAATGCTTTTTCGCAATCTTGTACAAATCGTGATGATCCAATGTTTATTAATTTAAGAATTAAATCAAATAAAAAAGATGCATATAAAGCAATTGCTACAGCATTAGATAGTACAATAAAACCAAAGTTATACACAGATAGTAAAACGGAAAATGATGAAATTATTGCTAAACAAGTTACAAAATTAACTCCACTTTCTGATATTATGGGTAAAATAATATTATGTGTTGATAAAACGATTGACCGTAATTATAGAACTTATACTCCTTGTGATGATAATAATAAGACATGTTATGATTTAATAAATTATATAAATATGGAAACTGGTGGCGAAGATTTAAATTTATTACGATATTCAGAAGTAATGGAACAATGTATTACTCCTATAAATATTAATAATGATAATATTACTACTGATGTAAAAACAATAAAATATGTTATTCCTAATACAAAAAATGACAATTCGCAAAATCCAAATATTAGTGATTTTGTATTAAAATATTCATCGCAAATTCCTGCTTTTCGATTTTATAAAAATGATGATCAACTAAATAAGTATGAAGAGTTTTTTGATGATAACGGTAGTGCATTTGTTTCTTTAGCGGTTGCTATACCATTTTTTAAAAGGCTACTAGATTAATCTCTATTACTGGATTACAAAATTATTTAGAACAAGAAAATATATCTAATTAAAGTATAAGAAATTATGTCAAAAAGTAAAAAATTTGATTCACAAATACAAATAAAAAAATTATATAAAAAATTTAAATCTGATTTATGTGATGATAATATGACATTTCATGACTGTGAATTAGAAATATTAAGAAATGCAGTTGATGAAAGTGAAATAAAAAAAGGTGTTAAAAACATTAATAATGATGAAATAAAACAAATGTTAAAAATCGTGGAGGATTTTCTTATTCGTAAAAAATTGGTATGTTATGGGGGAACTGCTATAAATAACATTTTGCCGAAATTCGCACAATTCTATAATAGAGATATTGAAATTCCTGATTATGACTTTTACTCTTCTAATGCATTAGAAGATTCAAAAGAATTGGCTGATATATATTTTAAAGCTGGTTATACAGATGTAGAAGCAAAAGCAGGTGTTCATATGGGAACATTTAAAGTATTTGTTAATTTTATTCCAATAGCTGATATTACACAATTAAATAAGATGATATTTGATTCTATTTCAAGAGATTCTATTAAAATAGCAGGGATTTATTATGCACCACCGGATTTTTTAAGAATGGCTATGTATTTAGAATTATCAAGACCAGATGGTGATGTATCGCGATGGGAAAAGGTATTTAAACGCCTATCTTTATTAAATAAACATTATCCAATAAAAACGAATAGTAAATGCAATACAATCGACTTTCAGCGTAAATCGGATTTAAATAGTGATCAATCTGAAAAATTATATATATCAACTAGAAATTCGTTGATAGATCAAGGTGTTATTTTTTTTGGAGGATATGCCACAAGCTTATATTCAAAATATATGTCTGATGATCAAAAACATATAGTTAAGAAAATACCCGATTTTGATGTTTTATCAGAAGAACCTAATAAATGTGCAACAATATTAAAAGAGTCGCTAGAACGTGAAGGATTTAAGAAAATTAGTATTATAAACCATGATCCTATTGGAGAAATTATACCTTACCATGTTGAGATTCAAGTAGGAAAATCATCAATAGCATATATTTACAAACCAATCGCGTGTCATAGTTATAATAAGATTATTGTTGATAATAATGAAATAAATGTTGCAACTATTGATACTATTTTAGCATTTTATTTGAGTTTTTTATACATTGATAATAAAAATTATAATAAGGATAGACTATTATGTATGGCAAAGTTTTTATTTAATGTTGAAGATAAGAATAGACTGGCACAAATAGGATTATTAAAAAGATTCTCTCTTGATTGTTATGGTAAACAAATGACTCTTGAAGACATAAGATCAGAAAAAGCATTAAAATATAAAGAATTATCAAAAGAACGCGGAAGCAAAGAATATCAAATGTGGTTTTTAAAATATGTTCCTTCGAAATTAGAAAAGAACAAGGAAATTACAGAAAAAGAAATGGAAACAAATAAAAAAGATTCTATACATGTAGCTACCATATTAGAAAGTAAAAAGAAAAATAGGAAAAATAGGAAAAATAAAACACAGAAGGTCTCCATTATAAATTTTCTTAAAAAAAAGAAAACACAAAAACAAAAAGGGGTTTTATCGTTTTTTTGATTTTTCAATGTTCTCAATAATTATAATAATATCTATTCTATTATTATAATGACATTTTTAGGAGATATCTTTTTTAAACCACTACAAAACCGTAGTAGAAAATCAAAATCTGTGATTAATAAAAGAAAAACCAGAAAGCATCGATTATTAACTGGTGTTCATGGTAGAGGAAAATATTTAAAGGGTTGGAAGAAAAAACAACCAGGATATCATGATCGCACTATTATGATGAAAAAATGCGGTAATAAATGCTTTTTGGGTCCTAATAAAACATTTCCAATATGTTCTCGAAATACTTGTAAAAGAAATAAAAAAGGGATTTATTCTGCATATATTCGTGCCGAAGAGTATAAAACATTGAGAGGAAATGATAAATATCGGCGAATATCAGCAAAAGCACGAAAAATGCTATCTAAAATTCACTCAAAAATGTTGTAAATTTAAGTGTGCTGTAAAAAAACATACCAAAAAGTATACTTTTAAAAATTAATCCATTGAAATTAAAATTTCCGTCATTGTTATAAATAGATAAAAAAGAGAATCTCTTGAAAACCAAAGTATTTACCATTGGTAATTGAAAAAGAAAGAATAACACCATAATAAAAATAGGTGTTTGAAATTCGGTTAAAATCATATCCAATTTCTTCTCCTTGCGATTTTTTTCTTCATATTCACGCAGATTTTTTTCTGTCATATCTTCATGTTCTCGAACATAGTCTGTTTTTATTTGTGTTGGTTTTGGAATAAAGTTCGGTGTTGTTTCTTCATCGTGTAGGTATGATGATTGATCATGAGGTATATCTCTTGATGGTAGACGTTGTTGTTGAATTGCTTGAATTTGTGCAAGCTGTTCTTCTGATATATATTGCTGTTTTTGTTGAACAGGTGGTTCCATTATTGGATTTTGTGCAGAAATACCATAAGGATTAGGGTGTACATTTATAGGTACATAACCATTCGTAACTGGTGGTTGCTGCATGTTAGGATTAAATTTATTTTGCAAACCTCCACTTGCTGGATCGGGTAAATCTGCTATTCTTGTTATATTTTCCATTGAAACTATACAATATCAAATAACTAAATATTATATAGTTTAACGAAGGGAACCTAGGTTCCCTTCTAAACCCTCCTAAAATAAACCTTTATAATACCTCCTTCCTTAAAACCTTTATAATAACCCCTTCCTTAAAACCTTTATAATAACCCCCTTCCTTAAAACCTTTATAATACCCCCTTCCTTAAAACCTTTATAATAGGAGGGTTCGAAAGGGAACCTAGGTTCCCTTCCCTAGGTTCCCTTCCCTAGGTTCCCTTCATTTCATTAGGATCAGAGACATCAATAATACGTTTTGTTTTATCACATTTACTTGGTTGTAATGAATATTTATAACATTTCTCACCATGTTTGTATATTTTTCCTTCGAATTCACTTAATACAGGTCCGTTAAAAATTATGCAATTTTTATCCTTGCAAACTTTATTAAATAAACTTGCTAAACCAAGGCCTAAAATAGCGGATATTACAATTTTGCCCATTTCAGTATCTAATAAACGTTTAATATTCATTTTATAGTATACATTAGTATAATATAAATTTCTAAAATAGTGTTTATATCATATGCTTACGATTGCATAGGTATTTTTGATATTTTGCTTTCATCACTTGGACATACTTCTTCTTTTTGAACAAATGAAAAACAGCTATCTGTTTTATCACGATATTGGAGAACATCTATATTTTCGGGTGTAGGATAAACATAAATTTTACGAGTATCAGGAGCAGTCATATAAACTGCAAAAAGCCCAAGTGCTAAACTTATTAGAAATATCTTGAAATTTATATATTTAAACAAACCCATTTTTAATATACGTAGAAAATACTTTACATCTTCAATGATTTATTCTTCTTCTTCAATTTAGAAGCATCCTTCATAGCTTGCTTGTATTTGTAGTTAGAATTCTTTGAATGATTTTTTTTATAGATTTCACCCACGAATTTAACCCAGCTTTTCGCAGCACTATTAACCCTACGGCTCTTTTTGCCTCCTTTTTTGGAGGCTTTTTTGCTCTTACCGCCTTTTGTTCCTCCAATTCCGTCTCCAGTTGCTTCTTCAGTTGCTTCTTCAGTTCCTTCTACAGTTCCTTCTACAGTTTTAGAATCAGTTGTAGACATTGTTCTATATATTACTAGAATATTTTTATTATATTTAATTATAAACAATCAATTGGATATTTTAAATATATCATATGATCTTGCGAATTTGTTTGTTGTAGACTAAATTTTTCCGCACAATGAATATCTTCACAATCAATATCGCTACATATTCCTAAATTCCCATATTCATCTTCGAAAACTTCCCCACAAGAATGATAATATTGAAGACTTCCAATAGGAATATGTACAACAATATCCCGATTATGACTAAACCTCCAGAAACCTTCTATCTTTTTATTTACAAATTCAGAAAATCGAACATCACCTACCCGAGGCTGACCATAATTATAAACGCTCGAATTATAATTCAAATGATTTAATTCCATTGATATTAATTGTGCAATAGATGCTCCTAAAGAATGTCCGGTACAAATTATTTCATATTTTGGATAACTTCTCTTTAATCTCTTTATAGAATCTACTGTTTGATTTCTTACGCTTAATGCAGTGATAAAAAACCCATTATGAACCATACACCTCTCACATTCCGGTAAAAAAGTAGTATAAGGTACTTTTTTAATTTCAAAATCATCCATCCAATTCATTAATGATGATGAACCTCGAAAAGATACATATATTGTTTTCAATTCATGTATTATCCCTACAAACCCAAGCATATCGGTCTTATAAGAGTAAATAGTATCTGTTAGAATAAATTCGGAAGCAGGTCCATCGAATTTCATAGTTGGATAAATATCTTCTTCGCAATATGCTGCAGCACTTAAACGAACACATATCTCTGATTGTTTTTTATCATATTGCTTAGATATAGAACTAACTAATAAAAGTGAAAGAAATAATAAAAAAAAGTACATTATTTACAATATGTACATATTTTTGTATTCTTTTTTCTTGGTTTATTTTCTTGTTTTTGGTTTATTTCGATTTTTTGTTTTTATTTTGGCACAGCATCTATCACAATAACCGATATATCATCACAATTTATCTTATCCCATTTAAATTTTTCAATGCTTCCATCTGGCATATGTCCGACCCATTCTTGCAGCCAACGATTTGTTGATTTGTTGCAAATTTCCTGACTGGATTTCGTTTGTAGAAATTGGATATCTTCTTTGTTTTCTAACATGGTCATGTCAAATATGCCATCGCTACCCATTACTATCCTATATGATGAGCCTCCCTCTAATGGAATTACTATTTTTTCTGGAAAATATCCTGTTCTCGAATTATGCCCGAGAGCTTGTGTGCAGGCTAATTTTCGTTGATCATTTGGGAAAATGATATATTCCGCTGATGCTGACGTTATCGTTGATTCTGATAGTAATTTAAACGCAGAGCTTTGTTCAATTTTATAACCCTTCTCCAAAATGCGTTGTCTTTCTTCTTGATTAGATGTATTATGTTCCTTGCTAATATGAATAAGATCTCCATCTTTAAATACCATAAACTGAGAATCACCGGATGATAAGCATACTATCCTATCCTTATAACATTTAGTAATAAGGACAGTTGCTCCCGTAGAGTCCCATGGATGTATTTTTCGCGAATCATCAATGTGTTTTGCGAAAGCATGTATTGGTTCCAAAGTACCCATTAGTTCTGATTTTTTTTCTATAGGAATGGATCGAATAAACTGAATACAGGTATTCGTACCATGTCCATCATTCAAAAGTGCCCATTCAAATTCTTCTCCGGTATGGGAATCAACTCCTTTTCCATTACAAACATAATCTTGTCCTTTACTCATTTGCTCAAATGCACTTGAAATAGTAACTGTATGATTGTCGAATGAAGAAGTAGATTCCAAAAATAGTTCTGTCATTTTGTTATGATTATCTTATTGTTGTGTTGTTGGTATCAATTAATAAATATAATAAAAAGATTTCAATTTTTTATTATGTTTTCTTTGCATTTATTTCTTTTTTTTATTCTTCTTCTTTTTCGCACCAGAATTCTCTTTTGGTTTCTCTGTCTCTTTTAATAAATCAGGATGAATAAACGAATTAGCCAATGATTTTTCCTGTAATTCCTCGCCAGCCAAACGAAATGCAAGATTATCTGGCGAATCCTTTACATCAAGAGAGTACTTTGCCTGAAGTATCTTCTGTTCTTCAACACGCTTTCTGATTTCCTCCTTTTTATTTTCTAATTCCACCAGTTGTTGTTGCTTCTTTTTATCCAATTTTGCCTTCATTCTATCACGCATACATGATTGTTTTGTCATCCGGTCTAATGCATTTGTATCCATTTTCACATTTTTTCCCATTCCCATACTACTGGCCATTTTCTTAAACATTTCATTAAATTGATCTTGACCACCCATTCCTTTCATTGTATTCATCAAATCTCCAGCTTCCTTCATTAATTCTTCTCTTGAAATTTCACCACTTTTCATTTTTGAATCAAGTTTTCCACCAATCTTCTTCATTAATTCCATTATTTTTTGAGGGTTTTTCATTAATTTCTTTATAACATCAGTTGTTCCTTTAACATCCTTCATATCTTCACCTATTAAATCAGAAAAATCATCAGAAACCTCCTCTGCTAATTCCTTTGCTAATTTACCGATCTTACCATCAAATAATGTTTTCAAATGATCATGAATATTCTCCATATTAGGCATACCTGAGAACGGCATTTTAAAATCATCGCTACCATTTCCCATGTTCTCAAACATGTTTTTAAAATGTTCACTAGCATTTCCAAAATCAGGCATTTCTCCATCTTGATCAACATTTTGTTCACTACTTTTATTTTCCATTTTACTGAAAAAATCCGTTATACCACTCATTGTGTCCTTTAATTTTTCTTGTAAATCATTTTCATTTATACCCTCAAACAAATTCATTGTTTCACCAAATGATGCCTTATCCTTAACATTTCCAACAATACTAAATAATATTAATTGTAAATATTTCCATATAGTCTTTTTTGTTGTTTCAGTGACACCCTCACAAGTTAATAATAGCTTAAAATTAACATTAGGAATAAAAAAGACATTTATTTCACTATCTACCTTAAAAATATCCTCATTTTGATAAAGAATATCAAAGAATCTTTCAGGATAAACTTTCATGCAATGTTCAAATACTGTTTTTATTTCATCATCAGAAACATCAGGTTGTAACCATTTTGACCATAGATACGAATAATCGGAATAAGTTATAGATAAATCCTTAAGGAAATCAACTAATAAGGTTCGAAAATTAGACGGAATTTCTTGTTCCATTGAAATATAATAATCAACTATATATTTTTTATCTTGTTTCAGACATAATAATATAATATAAATCATTTATTTTCTGGTTTTTTTTGTCGATTTTCTTATTTTTTTACTTCTTGATTTACTTCTATGTCTCATTCGACGTTTAGTTTTTCGTTTTCCAGCAGTAATTCGGTTAATCTTATTTTTTAATGATTCTATTATTTCTTTAAATTTTAATTTCATATTCTCATAATCAGTTTGAGAAACAGTTATTTTAACTTTATCAACACCAACAGTTTTTACTTCTGGGTGTTCGACCAAAAATTTTGAACCAACTATTTTATCAAATTCAGGTAATTCTGATGAATGCTCTTTTAATACATCATATAATGCTTTATCTGCCTTAACAATTTCATCATATGAATCAATATTATTTGTATTCCAATTCTTTTGACCAGAATTAGCAATAGAACCCATATTTAGTACAATAACATTTTTAATATCAGTAGGCAAAATGATAGGTGATAATACTGCATTACATTTATCAGCAGAAAGTTGTAATACAGAATGGTCTAAAAATATTTTATCTATAACTTGACCATTACTATCTAATGACTCTTTAACATCTCCAGAAAATGTGTATATAGGTTCGATACTTTCAACCGTGCTTTTTTTAACAGTTCTATCTTTAGTATAACAACTATAATGAGAAGGAATATCTGCTACAATACCATCAATAGCTGATTGATTAGAAATTTTAATAGCAAAAATTGTTCCATCTGCTTCAGATGAATCTTTACCCTCTGTTGGATAAGTTGATTTTTTTAATTGTTGATTATATAAGACAAATCCGCTTCGCATTTTATCTACCTTTAAATCACTCATAAAAACTAACCAGTCATTACCATTAAGTTCGTGTAAAGCAGTCGCAATCTGTTTTCCAATTTCTTCTCTTGATGGTTCTCCTGGTGTCTTTAATGTAGTGATATTGGTGTCTCCACAAAACATACAAATATTTTGGTCGTTAGGTAAATGTGATTTTATAAAATTTGCTATTGTTTTTGGTTCTTTTTCTTTATCACCAGCTGGACCATCTCCTGATAAATGGATACTTGCAACTAATTTGCCATCTGTGTTAATGGGAACTAGTTTATAGCGACCTTTTCCAGGTTCTACCGTATATTTACCACTATTTAATCCTAACGCTTCACCTATATCAGTAGATGACGTCAAAACACACGTATCATTTATAACGGATGAATCTGGTATAGGTTCTAACCCTCTTATTTTTGCGTTATTCTCTGTACTAAATTTAACATTATTATATTCCAGTTTTCCCTCTCCCATTTCACTAGCAAAAACAAGGTTATTTTCAGCAATATTGAATAGTCTGTCAAATATTCTATCAATTTTAAGATATTGTAAAACTTCTTGTTTGGGTAAATTAAATCCACCTGCTACAGCACATGTGTTTATAAATTCGAGATCGATACTTCTAATAACATCGACATAATCTTGAACAGTTTTAGTAATTTCAGTCATAATTATATATATATTTATAGAATATAATTATTATAAAAAAGATTTCATTTTTCTAAAGTTTCTTGATAATTAACTTAAAAATAATAAACATAAAATCAATTGTTTTGTTGTATTATTTACCATGCTTGTATGTACTTTTATACACCTTTGAACATTTAAATTGGGACGATTTTTGAGTATTTTTCTAAGTATTAGATAATACATCATTGGTTTTATGTATTTATTATCCATAAATTATCGACAGTTCTTTATTTACTTGGTTGACTCATAAATTTTAATGTATTTAATATATCTGGTGTTGCAAAACATGTTGTTATCTGGTCTAAAGATAAATAACAATCTATTTCATCTTTTTTTATAAAATCGGAATCATGATATATATCTTTTATTTGATCTTTTGAATTATTATCAGGAGGAACAAATAATCCCGATTCTTTATACTTATAAAACGGATCATCATTAATAATATCTGCCGAATCTTTAATATTAAAAGGATCAGTTATATGATGAGGAATACTCATGCTTCTGGATAATTTTGGCGTCTGTGGAAATTTCCTACTAATTAAATTATCAAAATCATCTTCTACGCCGTTTGATTTTAATGAATTTGTATTATATGTTCTTTGTCTACCTTGAGAAGTATGTCTCGAAACAGCATATAACTCACCATAATGACTACCAATAGTACGGTACATAATATGAATATCATCGCATAACATGTTTAATAAACCATCGTCTTCTAAATTATTAATACGCATATATTTTCGTATAATACGGAAAACATTCTTCAAGGATTTCTTATAATTTTCCTTTTCACCTCTTTTTGAAGAAGAATAATTTCTAGCTTCAAATAATAATTCTTGAACTTTCTGTCGAAAAGCATATTTTGTCAGATCATCTGATATAATATTATTTGTTTCCATATCAATTAAATACGGAATAATGGTGGCTGTTTCTAATAGCTCAACTTTATTATTTAAATCGATATCATTACCCTGTTCGTTTGTGTTAAAATCATATGGCATTGACGCAATTCTTCCAAAAATAGATACAGATACACCAATAGGATCTTTTGTTTTAATATGATGCACCTTTTCGATTTCGCCAATAATAATTGATTCTGTTATTTTAGTCGTCCATGTATTCGTTTGCCAATCATAAATCAAGCCATTTTCTATACGTAATTCAACGTCTTTTAATGCAGGATAAATAAAACGGTGAATAGTTTCACCATATATTAATGACGTGTTCTCGATATTATCTACAAATTGATACTCTGATTTTTTTTTATCACCTAACATTGAAAGTAAGGTTACATTATGATTAAATCCAAATCCGACAAATATATTATAAAATTTTTCATTTATCATATCCGCGAGAGCTTTATGTGAAGTTTCACCACTGGTTGGATCTCCATCAGTCATAAATATATGTGCAATTTGATGTGATTCGTTTTCTTTTTCATAATTTGTAAGAGTTTCATTAGCGAATTGAAGTGCTGCTCCAATATTAGTAGATCCATAAGTCGTTATATTCTTTATTTTATTAATAATCATTTCAACATTTTCATATGATATCCTTAAGCATTCAACCAATATTTCTACTTCGGTGTTAAATGTGTTTACCTGTATATATATTTCGGTATCCAATGTTGATAAATATTTCATCATATTTACAAATGTTTGTATTACATGATTCATTTTTGTAGACAGTCCTGATGCTGATTCAGACATGGACGATGTTTTATCGATAGTAAATAAAAGGAAAGTGGGTGTTTTTATTAATTTTGTTTTTGATATTTTTGTTTTTAAAATACCGAAATATTCATCTTCTTCAAAATTTGTAAGTGGTAAAATCTTATTATTTATATGAATAATAATATCTGTATTATCAATATTAGTTATTGATTTAAGTGACATTTTAATAATAAGTATATTAATAATACTTTATGTTGTTGTAATAATATTTTTCAATTTTTTTGTTCATTCTTTATCCATTCTTTGTCTATTACATTTTCTACGCTTTCTAATGCTCCTTCAACCCATCCCTGATTCATGCTTATAAGTTCTCCAACTACTCTTATATTTTTATCCGGTTTTTGTGCTACATTACAATATTCCTTACGTGTCTTAAATCCTCCTTTTAGTGGTAAAAAATAGTGTGTACCATTTTCCCAATAAAAATCAATAATATCCTCTAATTCTAAAGTATTTTGTGGTATTTCTAACGCAGTTTCTAATAACTTGCATATAAGTTCTCTATTTTCTCTATTTTTTTCCAATAATTTTGCCCCAGCATTATCTGTATATGCTATCATGTATATTCCCTTTTCAGGATTCATGGGTATAATTTTATGCAAGGGTCCGGGAACTATTGTTGTTTTTTCACATTTCTCATGCATAATTAAAGATGATGATTTCGAGAACTTTCCATAAATACGCAAAAAGGGTTGTCCTTTTATTTGATTATATAATGTTTCGGTTGGTAATAATTTACGCAAACCTTCTATTTCTGTTGCTATAATTATCTTTTTACATAAATATTTGCTTTGTGATGATATTATTTCATATTCGGTTTCTGAATTCTTATTTATCATTTTCACATAAGAAGATTTTTTAATATTATGAGAACCTATTTTTCTAGAAAGTGTATCTACTAAATTTTTCCAGGAAATACCCATAGCATTCCATTTTCTATAATTATCATCAAAACCATAATAATGTAATGTATCATATACATCCTCGTTCTCATAATCAGTATATCCTGAACAAACTATAAAATTTTCATAAGCATTCTTAAAATATTTATTATCTAATTTTGGTTTGGCATATTGTTTGAAGTTTTTATTTTTATCTATTTCATGATTATATTCATGTTTTAAATACATAAACATTTCTTTTACATTACATGATGGATTAATTGTTGAAGCATATTGAGAACCTGTGGTAAATTCATTATACTTCAAATTTAAATCATCCAATAAACGTATTAATAATTTATCCTTATTTTTTCGCCCAACACCAGCACCAATAGGAATAGATTGTCCATGAAAATTTACATTATTAGCTCTACCACCTAAATGATCATTTGCTTCCAATAATAGTATTTTTTTAGAAGAGTCTAGTTTTGTAATTTTGTAGGCACTATATAACCCAGCAATTCCCCCACCTATAATAATAATATCATACATAATTATATCATATCATTATATATTTCATTTCAGTATTTCTATATTACAGAATTTTATAAATGTTATTTTCTAATTATATATAAAAGATGGCAATAAATCATGCTTTTCATATAGAAAAATTAAAAACAGATTTTGAGAACATTATTACATTAAAAAAAGAGATTGCAAAAGTAAAATCTGTAGTTTGTGATAAATTATCACAATTAAAGGTACAATATAATGAGCTTGTAAAAACAAATACTAATAAAATATTTTTATTCTGCCTTGATTCCTTTTATTTTCAATATAAAACATTTGCGTTAGAATTAGAACACGTAGATAGGTTTCGTACATTATTAAATAATCGGATGTATTGTGATTATTATAAATTGTATAATATAATTATTAATTATATTAAAGAAAATAATAAAGATTTAGACATTAATGAGCTAGAGCTAAAGTCATATCCTGTTTATAAAGATCTAGAGCCATTTCAGGAATATAAAATAGAAGATATTAAGGATGTACATTCCAATATTCTTTTATTAATAAATAAACTATATCTCCAATTAACTAATAAAATAAACGCGGTTGATCACTATAACGAAAATCATAAAATTGGGTTCTCCATTTCTAATTTTTTGAATACTTTAGAATATGAAAATCGCATATTGAAAGAACAAATATTATTATATGTAAATTATGTATCCTTTTTTCATCTTTCTGAAAAAAGACAGTTAAATCGTTTATTTTTAAGAATGCAGGAATTTTATCGCGAAATCGAAGAAAATATTAATATTAATCGGACCTTTTCTATAGACGATATTGGAGAACAGGATAGATTACAGAGATTTTATATAATTGGTGAAGATGTCAACATTGAAAATATTTTAGAAGATACTGAATTTATTAGTGGTTTAGAAATACAAAATCCAACTAACAGCGAGGATAATAAAAATAATGATATAAATATCACTATAAAAATAGATTCAGATGATGATAATGAATAAGTAAAGGTAACCCATGATTTTTATAAAATCAAATTATTTATAAATTTGATTTTCTAACTATAATATACAATATCCATATACAAATGTCAAAAAACAATGATAATGAATCATCAGCTTCAATAACAAGCGAAAGTAAAAAATCCACAAAGATACGTGGCAGTGATGAAAAAAAATCAACCATTGATTCAGAAAATTCACCCGATACCAGTAATAAAAAAGTACATTGGTCAGAAGAAAATGAAAAAATTTTAGTAGAATGGTGTGATATTGCACAATGTTATAAATGGTTAAACGCACGTTCTCATGCAAAATTTTCTTATATGCATGCCTGGTTTACTATACCCGCTATTGTATTATCAACAATTAGTGGCACTGCATCATTTGCACAAACCAGTTTGCCCTTACAATATCAAACATATTCTCCAATGGTTATCGGTGGAATAAATATATTTATCGGTATACTTACAACTATACAACAATATTTAAAAATATCTGAATTAAATGAATCTCATAGGGTATCATCAATCGCATGGGATAAATTTGCACGCAATATACGGATAGAATTAGCAAAAATTCCAAAAGAACGTATGGACGCTGGTCCATTTATTAAAATATGCCGTTTAGAATTTGATCGATTAATGGAAACAAGTCCAATGATTCCTGAAAATATAACAAAGGAATTTAATTCAAAATTTAAAGGTAGAGATGCAGAAAGTATTAAGAATTTTAAAAAATTAAAGAAACCTGATATATGTGATACTATTACTAGTGTGAGTGAAGTTCGTAATAAATGGTATTTGAAAGATAAAGATGAAAAGGAATCTGATGATGATGATAACATTGATTTAGTAGAACAAATGAACAGTACCAATAATATACTTGAAATGCAACATCTCATTATAAAAGAAAAAGATGAAGAATTGAAAAAAAAACATAAGGAAGAAGCAGAGAAAGCCAAAAAAATATTGGAAGATTTAGAATTATTAAGAAAAGCTGAAGAAGAACAGCGTGTTCGTCATGAAAGCCAAAAAGTGGTTATTCATGAATACATTAATAGTTTTGAAGATTTATATAGTCGAAAACCAGTAAATCATGAAATTTACGATAATGTAAAAGACAAAGTTGATAGTGATGTTTTAAATGTATTTTTAGATAATTATTTACATGATAATCCGGTATAATAATTACATTTTTATTTCTGTAAATAATAATTTAGATCTTACTGCCCAGTATTGACGACCTCCTTCCTTAAAAGAAATTGTTTTATGTTCAAAAATAGTAGTTTTTTCACTTTGATGTTGAAGAAGATAATCAGAAACCTCCATTTTACTATCAATAACAAAACTATTCTCTGTAAATAGAGCAAAACGTTTAATAGGAGTTGTGAATACATTAAAAAGGGAAGTTATTGGTTCTGTAGTAAATAAATAAACATCACCAAATATATCATGATGAACCTTTACATCCGTATCAGGTGATGTTTCTGTATTACTTGTATCTACGTTTTCATATGATAAACCTGATTGTTTGCATAAATAAACAGGGATAGGATTATTATCTACCTTATTATCATCATCATCCTTCATATTTAATAAGCCTGGGTTTTTATTAAATAATTTAAGTATTTTCTCTGATAATGGTGCATCTATTATTTTATTATTAGTTATGTCATTAATAATTGCGAATGCCGAATTGGTCAATTTTATTTCATTATCGTCTATTTTTTCAAAGAATGCTACAATACTTTGCGAATCTTCTAATTCTTCGAAACCATTATATTCATATTTTAATTTTAATTCATTATTCACCGTCTTAACGGTCTCATCTATTAATTTATTACATTCCTCTAAATAAACTTTTTCTATATCTGATGTATTATCGCCACCAGTGTATTTATTGCGAATATCAATTATGTTTTGATCATGTGGATTTGGATTTTGCATTAATGGTTGTGTAGGATTTTGAATCTGAACTTGAGGTTGAAATGGTTGTTGTTGAATTTGCTGAATTGGTTGTGGTGATTGAATTGGTTGTGGTGATTGAATTGGTTGTGGTGATTGAATTGGTTGTGGTGGTGATTGAATTGGTTGTGGTGATTGAATTGGTTGTGGTGATTGAATTGGTTGTGGTGATTGAATTGGTTGTGGTGATTGAATTGGTTGTGGTGGTGATTGAATTGGTTGTGTAGGGTTTTGAATTTGAACTTGAGGTTGTTCTTGAGGGTTTTCTATAGGTTGTTCTATTGGTCGTTCTATATGTTGTTCTACAGGTTGTTCTTGAGGTTTTTCTTGAGGTTGTTCTTGAGGTTGTTCATCCTTTACTTCTTCAGGTTCCTCCTTTACTTCTTCAGGTTCCTCCTTTACTTCTTCAGGTTCTTTTTCCGGTTCTTTTTCAGGTTCTTCCTTTACTTCTTCAGGTTCTTTTTCCGGTTCTTTTTCAGGTTCTTCCTTTACTTTTTCAGGTTCTTCCTTTATTTCTTCAGGTTCTTTTTCTGATTCTTCTTCTGGTTCTTTTTCAGGTTCTTCTAAAACAATAAATTCTTTGAATACATCTGGATTAAGTTCTTTTTCAATAAATTGGTAAGATGTTTGAAAAAGAGAAGCCTTTTTTTGAAAATAAAAAACAACAAATGGCCATTCTAATGTTTTATTAATTTTATAAAACAAAATATTTAAATTTATTGGTTTATTTAATTCTCTATCAATGCTTATTTTTTTTGGAAAATCATCTTCTTTAATATAATAATTATTAGAATGATTATCACCACTAACTACATCATATATTTCATCTTGATCTAATAGTTCATTGTTTTTCTCTTCAACTACAATGGTTGCAGGATTGTTTAAATAATTTCTAACAGCTTTTTTTAATTCAATATTCAAAAAAGACATATATATTGTGATTCTAAAATAATTCTTTAGGTCTATTCGATGATAAATATATTTAAAACAAATATAAAGATTATTTTAGATCATATAATAGGAAAAAGTTTAAAATCAGAGAAGTTCGCAATAGAAAAAAATGACTTACGTCGAAGAATATCTAGAGGATGATGGTACTAGTGACATCAGTTCAAATGAACAATTTTATACACCATTCAATCCTGAAAGTGGGTATATGGATGATGATGATACCATTTATTCATCCAAGAGTGCTAATAGAAAACGTCAAAAGAAAATAATAGAAGAAATGAAAAATATAGACAAACAATATCATAAATTAGCACGAAAAATAAACAGTAAAAAAGAATCTATTGAAATATATAGTACAAACGTTACACCTGGCAATATGATAAGAGATGCAATTACAGGGTCTAGATATCCCCAATATAGAGTAGGATCTTCAAATGAGAACCTTTTTTTTAAGGTAAGAATAGCAACTGGTGAAACTGGACATGATGGAGCTACCTTTTTTTTCGATAGCCCCGAACAATACGAACGTCATTTTAAAAACAGTATAATTATAAAACAAACAGAAAAAGAAAAATGGACAAATAAATGTGTTGATACTAGAATGAAAAATGAAAGAGTTTAAAAAAATGAAAAATAAATAAAGAATAAAATATTATATACTTTATTATTATACGATGTTTTGGAAAACTTTTTTGATAAGTTTTATGTTAAATAGTAAAAAACACACAACACTAGTTTTTCTAGATTCAAAAAATACTCATCTAACCTTGCAAGATTCAATACCAAAAAAACAACGCAAATCTTTCGATGATGAGGATAATATTTTAATAAATAATCAGAAAAAAGGTTACGATAATAGATACAATTTTTCGGAAAAAACAAACGAAATGTTTAATATTACAAAGTTCAATACCCAATTAAAACTATTAAAACAATTAGAAAATAAGAATATAAATGAAGTGATTAAAAGAGATTTAATAGATGAATATAATAAAAAGTATTCAACAACACCATCCTATAATGTTTTAGCAGGTGGACTTTATAATGATTGGAATTTCGAAATATAAAATATATTTTTATATTATAGATAATATATGATTGATACAAATTCTCCAAATAATACTATTCCATTTATAGCATATGGGATGATAGGTATAACATCATTAGTATTAGCATATTCTACATTGATGGATGCTGACACATTTAAAAACGATATTGATTCAGAAACAGAATCAGCTACATCAATGCTTCCGCCTGTATTTACACAACCAGTACAAGAAAAAGAAGTAGAACCTGAAAACATGAACCCATTAATCCCCCCTATTCCTGGTATACCATCATCACCAGTTGAACCCGTACAGGCATATCCATTATCACCTTTTCAAAACAATCCGGACAATATGAATAATGAACCTAATAAGCTAGGTGGTGGAAAAAAAAACAAACACACCAGAAAAAGTAAGAAAAATTGATTTGAATTGTTGTTTTTAGTAATTAATAAAAATTAATTACTAATAATTTAGCCTCTTCAATGTCGAGAATCAATGTACATGAAATATTAAGTGAAGACGTCAAAGATCTCAAAACTTGTATAAATAGTATACGAGAATCGTTTGGAAAAATCGATAATTTATATGTATCTGTAGGTGGAAAGCATAATGAGCAATATATTAGTTTTAATAATCCATTTTCTATAAAAACTAAGATTTTTAGAACAAATTCGGATTATCAACTAGTGCCTAATTTTCTACAATTTAATCCATTAAACAAAAAAACACTAATTATAGCAATTGATAATTTTTCAAACGAAGAAACACTTAGAATTAATAAACAAATATTAGAAAGAAATATAGATGAAAATATGCATGCTATTTTATTTAATAAAATATGTACAAAATCATTTTTAGAAACATTTGCAGAATATTTTATAGTATTATGTGAAGAAAACGACATTGAACCTAGCGACGCAATGATATGTAATTATGTGCGTTTTGCTAATAATCCAAATCCAATAGAATTAATAGCTGAACAAATAATCCCAGAAACTCTACAAAATAGTCTTAATAACTCATCTAATACAAAATATTGTGAATGTTTTTATCAATGGTTTGGTTACAGATATTATATATATAATTTCATTTTTAAATATAAAAAACATTATACGTATGATATATTTAATTATGCAAGAATATTAGAACAATTTATTGAAAACAACGATGAAAGATTATTAAAAAGAGGTTTTGTTGAATTTTTAGATAATATATGTGACATTATGTCATTATATAAAAAAATAGAATTAAATGACTATGTATAAATATATATTAATCTCTATTCGTGCATAAATGTATTTATGCACGAATAGGATATGGGTTATCCTGTCTTTTGTATCCAAATGGATACAAAAAACACGGATAGACCTTATTCCTGAACAGTAGTTAAATTATTACATCTGATAAAAAAATCCATTATCTGTTTTTTATCTGCTCCTATTACTAAATCATTAGGAACATGGGTTAAATTATCCTTATTATAACATAATATCACAGGAACACCATTTACAACACGTTTTGATCTTAAAAAAGAATAGATATCAAAATTAATATCTATATCAATAATTGCACATTGTACATTATCTGGCATATTTTCAAAATAGTATTTAACACCTTGATTTATTGTTCTGCAAGGACCACACCATTCTGCACCAAATTTTATTAAAAACAACCCTGGATTTGTATGAAGAAGTTCTAAAAAATGGTTTCTATCTCTTATATCAGTAATTATAGGCAAAGTCATATACATCGAATAAATAAATTATTTTTACATAAAATACGCTAAAAATAAATCTTAATAGTATTATAGACATGAAAACACATAATTTAAATATTCATATGTATAAATTATCGGAAATTTTAGATCTGTTTCAATTATCTTATAACATTTCTGTTGAAGACTTAAAACGAGCAAAAAAAACTGTCCTAATGACACATCCAGATAAATCAGGCCTAGGAGCCGAATATTTTTTATTTTATAAAAAGGCATTTGATATCATTGTAACATTCTATGAGAACCAACAAAAACAAAATAGGAATGTTTCTACAGAAGAACAAAAGTATGAACCAATTAATATAAATAATATTAATAAATCTTCAGTAAGGAAAGTAAAATCGGTTATTGATGAAATGTCTCCCACAGAATTTAATGCAAAGTTTAATAAACTATTTGATGATAATATGTCGAACAAACCAAATCCAAATCGAAATGAGTGGTTTACTCAAGATGATCCTACTTATCATATAGAAGGTGATGTAACTAAACAAAATATGGGTATTATGTTTGAAAAGGTAAAGGAAAAGCAGAATTCTGCACTATCGAAATATCGTGGTGTGGAAAATTTAGTAGTAAATAGAGGTTCTGGTTCAAGATTATATGACGACGATGAAGATGATTATGTTCAATGCGATCCTTTTAGTAAATTAAAATATGATGATTTACGAAAAGTCCATAAAGATCAAACTGTATTGTCAGTAAGCGAAAAAGATATTAATAAAGTCCCTCTATATTCATCAACTGAACAATATGCTAGAGCAAGAGGACAACAGATATTAACCCCTTTAGAAAAAGAAGAAGCAGAAAACGTATTATCATCACAGGATCAGCAATATAAACAGCGTATAATGCAAAACGAATATAATGCTAATTTGAGAACTTTAGAATATGAACAAAAAAATAAAACTGTTTTATCAAGTTTTTTGCAATTAAAAAACTAGATGATTCACTATGTACGAAATTGCGAGAAATACCATTCTTTATCCATATCTAACATCAAGTGTGTATAATCCGTATTTCGGCATTCTATATCGCTATAGTTTTCATATTGTGTTACCGTAGGTGGTATAATCATAAACCAAAAATCTTGTATTTGTAAACGTTTCCAATAGATATCAAGTGCGTATTTTTTTTTGCCCTCCTCCGTAGGTGTTTTCATTAATAGAGTTGCACTCTCTTTAAAATTCTTAATTAATGTATCATAATATGACTTTTTTACAATATATCCGGTTGTGGTTTGACAATAAAATACGCGAACACAAAAATCATTTATTTTTTGGTAAGGAGGTACATTATTTCCTCCTATAATTAGCATATCCCAATTTATTTTTTCATCTTCATAAAAACTTTTTAGATTAGTTAACAGTATTTTTGGATCTAAAAATGTAATATCATCTTCACATATAAATACATACTCATAATTTCTTTGTTTAGCTAATTCCAAACATTTGACATGACTTAACGTACAACCTATTGCACCTAAACTTGTTTTAACCGCATTAACTCTTTCTCCTTTTATTCCTAATTTAGATAATTCTATATTTACATGTTCTAAACGATCAGTCCTGTTCTCTAAATTTATGAATAAGGTATTTTTCAATAATTCCATTAGTATTACACCTTTTATCATTTAAAACGCCCATATATTTCTATATAGTTTTTTATAAAATATTAAAGGATGTAAAATCAATAGTAGGAATTTCACCTACGATGGTCTAACTTTTTTCC
>Ga0214921_10003241_pt1 | contig 25173 bp, 15 predicted proteins | sample LL1505_MetaG_FD_177992 | JGI IMG/M metagenome (GOLD analysis project Ga0214921, IMG submission 177992) | Freshwater microbial communities from Lake Lanier, Atlanta, Georgia, United States - LL-1505 | ecosystem: Environmental > Aquatic > Freshwater > Lake | place: USA: Georgia | collected...
GGCCTCCCGAGACCGCTGCATGGCCTTTCGATTTTACATCTCTCCGATATTCACTTTTTGAAATCCACTGACCGGTCTTGGAAGGAGATGAGTCGCGTTGCGCAATTTTTTGAGAATGGTGAACGAAAAATCGACCTGATTCTTCTCTCCGGCGATGTGATTACCAAAAGTCCAGACGACCTTTGCTCGGACAGTCTCAGGCAGCTCCAGAGGTTGAGCTCAGTGTGCCCTCAGGCCTTTATGGTGCATGGCAACCATGATTATCACGGTCATATGCCGGCGAGCATTAGCAAACAACTTGAAGACGTGGGGTTTCATGACATCAATAATCATCATGTGCGGCTCACTATCGGGGGTGCTCCTCTTAATATATTTGGAATCGACGATGCGTATTTTGGAAAACCAACTCCACCCGATACAGTTCCGAATGGAGAGACAAATATAGTGCTTACCCATAACCTTGACGCAATCCGGGGTAATTTTCCGAAGGGAGTTGATCTCATTCTCTCCGGACATACCCATTGGGGAGAGCTCAAATTATTTGATGGTTCACGTATCATGAATTGGTGGGGATACTCCGATAACATCAATCGACATACGAAACATTGGGAGATGCTTACTGATAGGACTCGATCGTATGTCCATCCTGGGCTTGCCCGTTACTACGTCCCTTTTCGAGGACTCCGCCATCCTCCGGGCGTTGCTCTACACACCCTTGTCGCGGGGTAGTAAAGAGGGATGAGGAGAGTACTATCTTTCTCTGACGTCCTAAGGCAGGACTCACCCTGATGGTGCAAGGTCATTGAGGGCTCCGAGGGCTAAAAAATAGTTGTTATACCCTCAAAGTGCCACTTTATTTCCAAGAGCTACCGAAAGCGACATGCTAACTACTCAAAAACAGGTGGGTGGTGAAGGAGTTAAGGGTCAACCTCTTGACTATTCTAGCAGGGTCTACTTAGATCGCCCCGTTGTAAAGAGTCGAAAGCCAGAGACCCGATTTAAGAGGCTCTTGCGAGGTCGACGAGTTGTTTCTCGTTAGAGAGAAACATCGCGCCTTCTTCAAAAGAGAGAGATACGTTGGGATCCTGCCAGTTACTTGAAAAATTGGCTGAGTGAGCGACAATCATCTTCGCTCAAACAGGACGCAACCGACTGTACTTTTATTATTGGACCATTTAGGAGAAGTGTTACATGGCAACACCTGAGGAGATATCAGAGCGAGTTAAATCGATTATCGTAGAGCAGCTTGGTGTCAGCTTGGAGGAAGTTACTCCTCAGGCTTCGTTCATCGAGGACCTCGGTGCGGATTCCCTCGACATCGTTGAGCTCATCATGGCTCTTGAGGAAGAGTACGACCTTGAGATCCCAGACGAGGATGCAGAGAAGATCCAGACTGTTGACGATGTAACAAAGTACATCCAAGGAAAGCAGTCGTAATAGCGTCGAGCGTACGAAATCCTATCCTAGACGGGAGATAATTTGGTACGCTGCAAGGGCCCCTTCGAGGGCCCTTTTTTGTCCTAATTTTTCGGAGCAAGCATGTCTTCCACCACTCCATCCTACGAAGCGCGCAGCAAATCGCTTAAGCAATCTGACCCTGAAGTGTTTGCGCTTATTCAGCGTGAAACTGAGCGACAGGAATACGGCCTCGAGATGATCCCTTCAGAGAACTTCGTCAGCGAGGCGATCCTTGAAACGATGGGTTCCACGTTGACCAATAAATACGCTGAGGGGCAGCCCGGGAAACGCTACTACGGTGGATGCCACGTTGTTGATGAGGTTGAGAACCTCGCGAGCGCTCGCGTGTGTGAGCTCTTTGGCGCTGATTTCACAAACGTACAGCCGCACTCCGGTGTGCAAGCGAATCAGGCGGTATTCGAGGCGTTCCTGAAGCCAGGGGATACCTTCATGGGCCTGCGGTTGGATCAGGGCGGACATCTTTCTCACGGCAGTCCGGTTAACTTCTCCGGTATGCACTACAAGGTAGTGGGTTACGGCGTGAAGGAGAGTGACGGATTGATCGACTACGACCAGGTTCGCACCCTCGCGCGCGAGCACAAGCCAAAATTGATCATCGCTGGTGGAAGCGCGTATTCTCGTCAGATCGATTGGAAGCCTTTCCGAGAGGCGGCTGATGAGGTTGGCGCGATCTTCATGGCGGATATCGCGCACTACGCGGGACTTGTTGCTGGTGGTTCGTACCAGTCTCCTGTTCCCTTCGCTGATATCGTTACAACGACCACACACAAAACTCTGCGTGGACCACGCTCAGGTATGGTCATGGGGAAAGAGGCTCACCGCAAGGCTATCAACAAAGCGGTGTTTCCTGGCCTCCAGGGTGGACCGCACATGCACACGATCGCCGCTAAGGCTGTCATGGCGAAAGAGGCGCTCGCCCCGGATTTCAAGACCTACGCCGCTCAGGTCGTTGCGAACGCTCGAGCTTTGGCGGAAGGACTCACCAAGAAGGGACTTATGATCGTCTCTGGCGGAACGGATTCGCACCTTATGCTCGTTGATCTTCGCCCGATCGGGGTGTCTGGTAAGATAGGGGAGCAGGTGCTTGATAAAGTTGGGATTACCGTTAACAAGAACACGGTGCCGTTTGACCCACAGCCACCGTCTGTGTGCAGCGGTATCCGTCTCGGAACTCCAGCTCTGACGACCCGTGGAATGGGAGTGGCTGAGATGGCTCAGGTAGCTGAGTTTATCTATGAGGCTCTCTCGAATGCTCAAAGCGAGGCGAAGCTCACATCGGTTGCCGATAACGTCCGAGAGCTGAGCAAGAAGTTCCCATTGTATCGTCATCGCTTGACCCGTTAATGAGGAGATAAAGCTTCAGCCATGCTGTGCCCTAAGTGCAACTCGGATAAAAGCTCAGTAACTGACTCGCGGGGTGACGGCGGGGCGATCCGTCGTCGCCGTGAGTGTCAGGACTGCGGCTATCGCTTCACCACCTATGAGCGTGTTGAGTTGTCGCTCCCGGCCGTCATCAAGAAGGATGGACGGCGGGAGGTCTTTGACCGAGAGAAGATCCGAAGTGGTCTCCGTCGAGCATGCGAGAAGCGCCCTGTCAGTACCGAGGCCATCGACGCCGCGGTTGAGACGATCGAGCGAAAGCTTCAAGAGATGTGCGTTCGAGAGGTTGATAGTCGTGTCGTTGGTGAGGCCGTTATTGAGGAGCTTCGCAAGATGGACAAGATAGCGTACGTGCGATTCGCCTCAGTATATCGTGAGTTTTCCGACGTCAGTCAGTTTGTAGACGCGCTTGAGAGCTTGGGGAGCGCGGCTAAAACCGCACACCTCAAGAAGGTAGAGCCCTCCTGAGATCTCTTACATGGCTAGAAAAGCTTCTGGAGGAGACCCTCTCGTCCTCGATACCTTTACCGATATTCTCTCGGACATTCGCGCCGGGAAGGCGGTTATCGTCGTCGACAGCGCTGATCGTGAGAACGAGGGCGATCTGATCCTTGCGACTGAGAAGGTTACGCCTGAGATGGTGTCGTTTTTAACACGCGAGGCGAGAGGACTTATCTGCGTGAGCATCTCGGCCGAGATTGCAGATCGGTTGCGGCTACCACTGCAGGTTTTAAATAACAATTCTCCATTTCAAACCCCCTTCGCCATCAATGTGGACCACAAAGACGTTGGTGCACGAGGTGTTACAGCGGAGGGAAGAGCTCGGACGATGCGGGCTTTACTTGAGCCTGGCGCCGAGCCTCATCACTTCGTGAGCCCCGGGCATGTCTTTCCGCTGATAGCTCATAGCGCCGGAGTGATGGGAAGACCTGGCCACACGGAGGGAGCGTTCGACCTTGCGCGCTTGGCTGGACTCAGCCCCTCAGGGATCCTGTGTGAGGTCTTGAACCCTGACGGAACGATGGCTCGGGGGGCACAACTCCAAGCGTTCGCCCGCACGCACGGGCTTCGTATTACAAGTATCCAAGCGATTCGGGAGTATCGGGCGTTTCACGAGATAGCGGTGCGTCAACTTAGCGAGGGCGACGTTGAAACCGATTACGGCACCCTCCACGCCGTGGTATTCGCTGACGATGCAGGGAAGAAGGAGCATGTCGCGATGATTTGCGGTGAGGTCTCAAAGGTGCCGGCCTCGTACGCGCCGCTGGTGCGTTTACATTCGGAGTGTTTGACAGGAGACGTTTTTGGAAGTCGTAGGTGTGATTGTGGACGCCAACTTGATGGAGCTATGAAGCTCATCACGGAAGAGGGCGCAGGGGTCGTTCTCTATCTTCGACAAGAGGGGCGAGGGATCGGTCTTGAGAATAAGGTTCGTGCCTACGCCTTGCAAGACCAGGGCCTCGATACGGTGGAGGCTAACGTACATTTAGGATTTGATCCTGATGAGCGCGATTTCGCCGTCGGGGCGCATATGCTTCTGGCAATGAGTATTCGCTCAATTCGATTGATCACTAATAATCCCGCGAAAGCTGCTGCGTTGTCCCGTTTCGGAATCTCGGTAGTTGAGCGTATCCCGATGGTGGTTGAAGCCGACCCGTACAGTGAAGCCTACTTGCGAACGAAGCGAGAGAAGTTGGGGCATCTGTTGTAGTGGCCTGTCTCTGTATCTGCTCACCGATGTAACTCGGCCCTAATGCCATGATTCTACGTGGGAATTTGATTTGCCGGGTCATTTTTTAGTGGCGCTGGAACAGGTATCATAGAGTACTCCCCCCGCCATAACTCTACAGGTAGTGCTGTATTCTAAATTTTATGAAGTCTCGTCGTACGTGCCGTGAAGCTGCTATGCAGACGCTCTATCTGTGTGATGCGCAGGGAAGTCTCTGCGTTGAAACTGCGGAAGTCTTCTCTTCCCATTTTCTTCCGTGTGGGGTGAACGATGATGGCGATAATGATGCGCCCCGGGAAACTCATCCCTTTTATCGGGAGATACTGGAGGGAGTTCTCACCAACCTCGACGGTATCGACACGGCGATCGGCCTCGCTTCAGCGAATTGGAGCGTGGCGCGAATGGCCCTCGTTGAGCGAAATATCATTCGTGTTGCGGTGTATGAGATTCTGTACCGTTCCGATGTCCCACTGAAATGCGCCATCAATGAGGCGATCGAGATAGCCAAGGATTTCGCATCCCAGGAAGGGCCGACATTCATCAATGGAGTCCTTGATAAGGTGGCGAGTCAGCGAGCCTGATAATCTCGATGTTTTTGTTTTGGGTACGTTCACGTCCGCCAGCACGTTCACGTGGGAGCTGCGGGGACCTTCTCTACGAGAATAGACGCCGCAACGGCGAGATGCTTTCAATCCGCACAGGCTCTCCAACTCGACACTCCGAGATCTCTACAAGTGAAAGCTCAGGCGCCGCTTGGAACGAAGATACCTTACAACCCGAGGCCGTGAGAAACGGGAAATATTTGAACTTGAGTACGAGCCGCTCCGTGAGAGGAGTGAGTGTCACAGAGTTTGAATTCTGAACGAGATCTTGAGCCGTTCCCTCAAGGATATACGAGGGTGTGTATCCAAGGCGCTCAAATATCATGAAGTCGGTGTGGTGCTCTTTGAGCGCGTACTGCTGAGGGCGTTCCGAAAGATATTTGCGCCACTGTGGTTCGTGAGCCATCACGACCGTGACGTTCATGAGATCGAAGTAGCGAGTGATTCCGGCGTCCCCCTGCTCCATGAAACTCGCCGGAATAGGTTGCTCGTACCGCCAGATATTGTGCGCGTAGCTTGAGGCTATGAGTGGGGTGTGAGACCACAAGGGAAGGGGAGCGAGGTGGCCGTTACTCAATTCATGGAGAACGCATCCAGTGAAGAGTCCTCGTCCTTCGTGTGAGGACTTCGCGAGGGTCTCACTGATCGCCTTTACCTCCGGTCCCGCGAAGTTGTATTTGTCGTACAACTCGTTGGTAAGCATCGCGTGGATTGCAAAGGGCGAGGCGAACAGGAATCCTCCCACAACGCTTGCTGCAAGTCGGTAGGAGTGCCCTTGAGCGCTTCGGTCAAATAACCTGACGATGTAGTTGGCCAAAGGAAACGAGAAGAGAACTCCGGCGATCACCAACATCCGATCGAGTTCGAGCTGTGGCTTGAGTGAAACGCCGATAGTCCCAAGTCCGATGAGCCAGACACCCAAAGCGCCAAACACGAGGCGGTAGGGCCGCGCAAGGGTAAGGATCGCAGGTATAGCGAGTACCACCACGAGCGGACTTGCGGAACCCGCGGCCTCCTGCCAGTTCTTCAAGCTCTTCTTGAGATTTATTCCGTCGGTCTTGTGTCGATACGTGGAGGAGGGCGAGGCGCTCAGTTTTTCCTCCGACGGTGCCGTATGAGTCACTTGGGTGGTTGATTCCGAGTTGAGAAATCGACTCACCCCTGAAACCTTCCACATCATAGCCATCCAGGGAAGGTTGAGGGCTACGATGAGAGCGAGTGCGATCAGGTGTCGTCGAGAGGCCGCGACCACATGGAGTCGTGGGAGCGCTATCAGCCCGATGGGAAGAAGCGCTATTCCTGAAGGAGACCACAACATAGTAAGCGTCGTTGTAAGAATGAGCAGGGCTATCTCTCGGTAGGAGAGGGAGGCGTGCGTCAGGAATCGAAGGGCGCAGGCTATAGTGAGGGGCATCAAACTCGTGCTGACGATGAACCCAACGGTCCCGTACTTAAGAGCCCACCGATACCAAAAGAGGCTTGAGCTCATAGCGATGAGGGCGCTTACGGCTGATACCGCCCGCTCGGCGTTCATGAGGCGAGCGGCAGCGTAACTTGATCCCGGGACGAGGACGAAAAGAAACGCGGCGATGATGATGTTGTAGACCGACTCGATGGGGAAAAGGTAGACAAGAGGGCTCGCGATCAAAAAAGCGTTAAGAGCACCGGTCGCAAAGAAGTCGCGGGCATCGATTCCTCCGTTCCACAGTGGAGACCAAAAGGGAATTAAGGGGAAGTTCTCCTTGAGGAGCTTGAGCCGAAAGATGAACATCGCGTGGTCGTCGATAAAGAGTATCCCACCCGCTGACTCAGAGAAGAACGTTACGATGCTCATGAATGAGGTTATCAGCGGCAACGCCACGAGAAAGCGCCTCCATGAGGTGTATGAGATGGCGTACGCTAGGACCGTTGCAACAGCGATATCCTTTCGAAACCACGCGCCTTGAAAAAAGCTGTAGGGGCGACAGAGCCAGGCTGAGACAAAGATAAGAACGAGACCAAGCGACCAAACCTGGGGCGAGGCAAAATCCTCAAGCGAAGGCACCCGGCGCCGAACCAGGAGGCTAGAGAGGAGCCCAGCCCCCAAAAGCACCAACGCGAAGGCTACCACGTACATTCCCGAGGGAATGAGGGCTGGCGGAGTTGGCGCCCAGAGGTACCACGACCCTCCGGAGAGGCCGAGGAGGATTAGGAGCGCTGCCAGTGAAAGTGCTAAGTGCATGGTAATACGTACTTTTATAGCTGGCCGCGAATCGGCTTGGGCCGCCTTCGCATAGTAGAATTGTTCGACACGGCCGTCAAAAGGGAGAGCGTGGGGCCAAAGTCGCAAGGCCCTAGTCCTTCACGACCAAAGCTACCTCCAGGTGCTGAACTCGGATGGGCCGGACCGTGAAGCCCCGACGCGACAGCTCCGCCAGTGAGGGGGCCATCACTTTGTAAGGACCCAGAATGAGTGGATTGCTAGGGGTCAGATTACGGGCCAGGTCGTCTAGAGCCTTAGTTTTATCCTCTGAGGGCTCCGGTTTAACAAGATTGGCGTAGGATCCATCCTGTATGATGGTAGTGGGGTTGGTCATGCCGTGCTGTTCCCTGTGCAGGAGGATGATCTTTGTGAGGGCGAGCGTTCTGAAATCGATATTTTCAACCCCTATGGTGGCGTTTCGTAGGAAGCGCGGTTCAAGGGTAGTTATCACGACTTCCGTCGCGGAAGGTGATACGCCCGGAAAATGAAGTAAGGTGGCTCGAATCGTGGTCACCCCTATCACGGTCGCTACAAGAAAGCTTGCGACGATAGATTGAGGGATTCGCGCGCGTCGCGCTTCGTTGATCGCTTCGGCTATTCCCACCGCCGCCCACACGGCGAGAGGAACGATAAGTATACTAGTCCTAAAGGAGTCGACTCTGTTGGTCAAAAGGATCGGAAGACACCCGACCACCAACCATACTAAGAGAGTGTTGCAGATCCAACGAGAGGCGTAGCGGGATACCATGAGTATACCCACAAGCATGAAGGGATAGAGGGGCTTTGCATATAGTTCGAGACTTAAGGGATCATATGAGAAGTTGCGGCTGGCGGCAGGTGCTTGATCGAAGGGAGAGAGAAGCTGTGCCATTTGCGGTATCGTCACCTCAGTGACAAGCGATGTTCCAAAGGAGAAGTAGTCGACCACGTTGGGTGGCCTGTTTTCGGCTCTGAAGGCTCTCCATTTCTCGACCAAACGATCCGGCCAAAGGCCGCTCTCGATCATAGTGGAGAACTTCTCGCCGCGGACATAGGAGAAGTCTCCGATATAACCAAATCGACCTTGCGCGGTGCACACGACGAGAATTCCGGCACAAAGAATGAGGGTGACGTATATTCGCAATCTGAGAGGTCTGAACCTGCATTCGATGACACCTACAAGGGTCATCGCAAGGAGTATGAGCACAACGATCCGACCGGGAGCGTAGGCAAGCGTGGCGAGATAGAGCGAAAACGCGGCAAAGATGCCTCGGCTGATTGATGGACGAGCGACAAGGGATGCACACGCCAGAAAGGCTACCACAACACCGAAGAGGGTAGCGGCGATGGAGCTTCCGTATCGCCCAAAGACGAGCCCAAGTTCGTTGAGACCGAAGGTAAAGAGGGCGATCCTTCCGATGGTGGGGCTACAGAAGCGTTTGCATAACGTGGCGAGGCAGAGAGTGGATCCCAGAAAGTATACTACTGAGAAGACGCGGATACTGAGGAGTGAACTCTTGAGCGTGAGGAGGTAGAGGGTCGGAAATCCGTAGAGGAGCGAACGATCTCCCTCGCTCAAGAGTCCTTGAGCCCAAATGAGGCGTGTTCCGAACGCCTTCCAAAGGTTGAGGGTGGGAAGCTCTTGGAAGTAGTTGAGAATGACGGTTCCCTCCCACACAAGGACAGGGACGTGCTCTAGGCCGAGACGATAGAGCAGGACAAATGAGACCGACACGATCCCCAGGATAGTGAAGATGAGGGGCGTTGGAAGGGACTCCGAGGGGGGAACGTCGGGCTGATATCGTCGCCACCGCTGATAAGCGAGAGCACAGACAACGCCGGTTGAGGCGCACAGCCACCGAAGATAGCCGGTCGTCATCAGCGCCAAAGCGCTGAGTCCGATACTTAACCACATGTTGAGTGACGCGGGGATACCACGGCGGCGTGCGAAAAGACCGGCAGCTAGGCCGATAAGCGAGATGACGACACTCACGATGGCGCCGATCGTCGCAGTGTTGCTAGTAAGAAGAGAGATCATGCAACCCTTTTCGTTTCCGCTATGTGTGTGGTTGTACACTACATGGGGAAGGGCTCAAAAGAAGAAAAAAGGAGATCTGTGTTGAACCGAGTGTATGAAACAAAGAGCGAAAGCCCGGTGCTTGCTGGGGGCAAACGCCGGGCTTTCGCTGTTCTAGAGATACGGTCTACTACGTCTGAGCTGCCTCAGATTAACGGCTCTTCCCAGAAGGAAGAACTCCGTGCTCCGCATAGAACGGGTCGAAATTGAACACCGCCTCTGAGAAATAGTTCAGGGCGCTGTCGTTGTCCCGCTTGTTGAGAGCGTTGAGACCATCAACCAGTCGAGAGTTGATTACCTCAAGGTTACTTGGCTTGAAGGTGATATAGTGCTTACCGGTATCAACCTTCCGGGCCTCGTAGCACTGAAGGCTTGATACGAAGCTTGCCACCGCTCCAAGTGTCTCACCCTTCTGTTTATGGATAAGACCTTGAAGAGCGAAGTACCGAGGGCTCTCTTCAAGACGCTCGCTGCAATCGAGGCACTCAGCAGCTGACTCCGGGTCTCCGAATCGGAGGAACAGAGCCGCGATTGAATGGTACGAAGCGGCGGCGCTCTCTTGGCTGTACGAGATCCAGTTATGATTCGGGAAGAGCTCTTCGATGTTGAAGGCGTCAACAGCTGCCTTCAAGATACGAGCGCGAGCGCCGTCCGAAAGTTTGCTCGTTGTCCCAAGGTCTACCCCCGAGATGACCGTGTCAATCAAGGTTGAATGACGAATGGTATCTCCATCGGCGATTGAGCGAACCAACGCTTGCGCGAGGAACTCAGTGCCTGACGTAGCGTCCTCTTCCCCTATCATGCTCAGTGCAAAACGGCTTGTAGCGACGACCACGAGAGGCCATACATCAGTTTTGCTGATTGAGTTTAGAAGTTGTTCGGCGCCAAGATCAGGGATCTGAACAAGGCCAGACTCGGTTCGAGCGGTCACGATCGTGTGCTCACGAATCTGTCGAGTGTCAAGCTCAGCGACGAGGCGCGCGAGATCTGCCGGCTCGAAGGCCACAGCGGAGCTCATCACGATAATGCGCTTGCTTGCTGCCAATTGAGCGGCCTTCGCGAGTCCGGCAACTATCGTTGAAGCCTGAATCCAGATACCAGTTGTCCACTCGGTAGGCTGGGCGTCAGTGCTCACCACGATGATGTCGGTCGTGGCGTTGATGTCGTTAAGACACTTAACCTTTTCCAGGACCGCTAATTTTGATCCAGTATCATCAGTTACGATTGTACTAAACATAAATACCCCAGAGAGTTTTCAATTATCTCTAAAACCAGCCCGAGTAAGTTCATTTGGTAGTGTAGAGCCGAAAGGCCCATGGCTAACGAATGCGCTGCCTCGAAACGTACTTGGTATGATGCGGGGCCTCTCGGAAGGTTTTCACTATTTTTAAAAAGTCTCTTATATTCCCACGACGAGGTGGGGGTGAAGAGGTGCTTTTGTGAGCCTTTTCAAACTGTTATGATAATCTCTCGATGGGTGGTTGGACCGTCACCTGAGAGCCCTCAAGTTTGCAATAGTTGAGAATAACGGGAGCGAGAATCATCCCCGGGATGCCCGCAAGACGCTCTCCGATGAGGAGACTTAGGAGGGTAAGCCACATGGGATTCTTTATTCGACCGCCAATAATCTTGCTGTTCAGAAAGTACTCGAACTTGTGCAGGATAATAAGGTAGCAGAGGGAGATGACCCCAAGTTGAACTGACTGGGTGAGACCGATACAGAAAATTACAGTATTGCTTATGAGGTTGCCGACGATAGGGAGGAGTCCACACAGAAACGTGATCATAATGATAACGAAGGGGTAGGGCATCGGCACATCAAAGAAAGAGAGGCTGAGGATAAATAGCCCGGTGAAGAAGGTATTTACGAGAGAGATAACTACCTGTGCTCCCATGACCATATGGAAGCTCTTGAAAAAGTTTGCGAACCTAACCTCCAGCTTCTCCGTGAACGCAGAGTAAAAGTTGTGGCGAATAGCGTAGGTTTCCCGAGCGAGGTCGAGTCGTCGGGTCATGAAGATCCCCGTTGTCGCCACAAGGGCGATGATGACATAGACGAACTCCTTGGTGAACACCTGAGCGAAGCGCGCGAGGGAGTGCAGCTGAGACTCAAGTCCCTCACGAACGAACGACTTCATTCCTTCGGGGTCCTCAAATGGAGCCTCGATACCATAACTCTTCGCTAGTGAGACGATGGTTGGTATCGCTTTGCTAGCGGTGAGAGGAAGCGCTCTCACCGACTCCTGCGCGAAGTGCACGAAGAGATAGAAGAGGATAAGCACAAGAATTGAGAAGGTGAACACGGCGGCTTTCTTAGGCAGGCGAGTGCCTATGTAGTGGAGGATCAGATAGCCGAATAGTATGGTAATAAAAGGGGTTCCGAGACCGAATATGAAAAAGCCAGTCAAGATCGCGAAAAACGCGAGAAACGAAGCTCTGTTCAACGATCGCTGTGAGATGACGTTCTCGTTATGCATGGCTGAGTACTCGACGATTCATAGAAAAGATGCCGCCGGACCGGCAAAAGTTCCGTCAACAATACGTGCAATTTGCCGAGTGCGCAAATGGCCTAACGTAGGGACATGAGGCATGGCTAGAAGGTGCTTCCGACGGAGAAGTGGATACGATAGACATCCTCGTTTGGCTGCCGGTCGAGCGGATAGCCAACGTCGAAACCGATCGGTCCGATCGGAGAGATATATTGAAATCCAAACCCGGTGCTAGAACGAAGATTCGCCAGATCGAAGCTCTCATGCCGGAGGTAGACGTTTCCGATATCGATAAAGGTATGAGTGCTCAAGGAGTCCGTTACGAGATATTGGAACTGGTTCTTCTCCATGAGGAGGGTGTCTCCACCTATAACCGCTCCATTGTATCCAAGTGGACCCAAAGAGTTTTCCTTAAATCCTCGTACGGTCGTGCGACCTCCCAGGTAGAAACGTTGGGTTATCGGAATGCCGACGGTGTCACCCCACGGCTGAGCAACACCCCCTGAAAGACCTAGTCCAAGGGAGAAACGGCGCGAGAGGATCCGTTCCAGAGGCACGATGCCGGTCGCTTTGGAGAGGATGCCAGCGAAGTTACCCTCTGAGCCTATCTGTTGGAATGAGAGCTTCGGCTCAATCGTAAAGGTGTATCCGTTGTGGGGCGTAAGCGGATCATCACGGGTGTCGAACTTCAATAACCCTGAGAGGAAACTCAACCGAACGTGACCTGTATCGAGTGGTGTAATGACCGCTCCCGGATTGACGTCGTTGAGGTTGTCGAGCGTGAGGGAGTGCCCACCGGTAAATGTAACGCGCGACTCAAATTGTCTGAACAGGTATGACGCAAAGGTCATTCGGTCGAGATTAAACTCCTGGGTGGAGAGCTCCTGTCGTTGAAAACGCAACTCCTCAGTGAGCGCGTACTGCGAGTCCAGAAAGAAGGGATCCATGTACCGAATGTTAGCAAATCCCTGACTTATAGCGCTCGAACCGTTCGGGTTAATCTGAGCCTGGTCGAAGTAGGTATCAATTCGGGTTGAAAGCGTTCGACCATCGGCGAAGAATGACTTGTCGACGGCCTCTCCAAACACATGGAGTCCAAATTCAGAGTTGGCTCCGGTCCCGACCTCCAGGGTTTCCAGCGCGCGCTCTGCAAGCCGCACCGTGATCGCTTCCTTTGGATGATCGAATGATCCATCGCTCGGCACCACTTCGACCCTTGAGAACAGGCCCGAGCGAAGGAGCTCTCGCTTGGTCGCGTTCACATCCTCTGTTCGAAATGGTTTGCCGGGCTCGAGGAGGATGTATTTGCGTGCGACCGACTCATCGATAAGGGTGAGCCCTTCGACGGTGACCGATGAGATGGTTGAACGAGGTCCAGGTTCTATGAGGAGAGCGACGTGAGCGGTGTCAGGTGAAGGGTCAACGTCGATAGTGGGGGCCATAAATCCCTCCTCTTCGAGTTGAGCAACGAGGTGTTCGATGTACTGGTTGATTGCTGGCAACGACATCGGGGTTGGCGGAGCCTCGCGGATCTTCAGGCCACCTGGAAACCCTTGGACGGATAGGCTCTGAATGCGAAGTGGATCACCTTCTATGACATGGTAGGTGATGTCGAGAGCGGTGCCGTTGTCTACCGGCTCTATGGTGTAGTTGATCTGGACGTTCGGAAAGCCCTCTTGCTGATAGACCGTCTCTAATATGGTCTTGAGCGTATCAAGCTGAGCCGGAATAGCGTACGTCGGTTTCAAGAGATCGATCTGATCCGTGAGGCCAAGATCCCGCATCGTTTTCTTAATTTTTTTCTCAGAAAGCGAGTCGTTTCCGACAAGTTTTAACGCTCGCACATTAGTTTGCGCTTCCTCAGATATGGTGATGGTGTACACGAGGCGCTCCGTGTTTGAGCGATCCTCGGAGTAGGAGACCTGCGCGAAGAGGTAGCCGGACGCTTGATACATCTGCTCGATGTTTTGCACCAGCAGTTTTACGGTATTGTTTCCGAACGGTCTCTTTCGGGAAAAAAGCTCGATTGAGTCAAGGAACTGCTCTTCGGTGAATACCGTGTTGCCGGAGAAAACGAATGATATCGGTTCGCGAAGATCACTCTTGATGACAAGATCTACCGTATTAGGACTATCGGAGGGGACATAGGTAGGGCTGATTCGTGCCGCGATGTATCCCTCGTTTCGTAATCCCAGCACGAGCTTTCTCTCTATCTCTTGTGCAGCCGATCCGAGAGCGGGTGTGCCGGGCTTGGTAGCCGTTCGCAGGATCGTATCGATAGCTGGTGGAAGTGTGTCACCTTCGATCCGTATATCACCGATCGTATACAGAGGACCTTCGGTAACTTTTATGAGGAGCCGCTTGCAGAAATGATCGGCGAGATTGCACGAGACGTCGACCGAAGCTCCGAGGAGTCCTTGATCGTGGAGGTAGCCTATAACGTTTCTTTGGATGGTGGCGAGGCTCTCTGGATTGTTCTGAATACGAGACTCCTGACCGATACGGGCCGCGGTAAGAATGTCTTGTTCATCGGTTCTATCAGTTCCCTCAACGGTGATATCAACCAGGACTGCCTGCTCCGCGAGGATGGTATAGGTGAGGTCTGAGCTCAGGATAAGATTTTGCTGCGTGCTGACGGATTGAATGAAACCGTTGACGTCAAGGTTAGGGGTCAGGTTATAGACGGCTCCTACCTTTGAGTTGCTCACGCTGCTGAAGAGGCTGTTGCCCACGAATGCGAATCGGGGGGTGAGGGTTTTCTTCGCAACGACGGCTGGCTCGACGAGACCGGTGTACGGATTATAGGTCGGCTCGAATGATAGCGTATCGATCTTCGAAAGGTTTCTAAAGAACGCTTCGACACTACTGAACGAGTCCTCTGAGAGGAAATACCGTTGGTCTTGGGCAAACTGGTTGCCGACCCGATTCGCCATCGTGCGTCCTGTTAGTGACCGCGAAGAGGTAATTAGGAGAAGGAGATCTTCTTGAGAGAGTCCCCGATCTGACGAGAGCCCAATGCGAGGAGCAGTGAGGGGACCCGAGGCTTCTAGTATGACGAGCACGCTCTCGCCTGTTGGCGCCCGAAGGTTACCCTCGCTCGCTATCTCGATATTGGGGGTTAACGACCCGGGCTTAAAGGTGAGGCTTCCAGAGGTGACATCGAATCGATTTCCTTTGAGCCCAACCCAACCACTGAGCAGTTGCATCGAGCCGTTGAGCGCTGGATCTGCCGTCGTTCCACCGGCGTGAATATCCGTATTGAGCTCGGCGCTGAAAAACGGCGTAAGTACGAAGATGTTTCGTGGCGCGGAAAACCTCACGTCGAGATCGAGTGATACAGGCTTCTTGCTAATCTGTGGCTGCACGCGCGCCGGAATGAAGTATCCCTTGATAGTTTGTACGAGGATCTTGTTGAGATCGAAGTCCTTGGATATCTCCGCGAAGTCGATTCCGATCTCTCCCGAGAGCGTTTGGTGCTTATCCTTATTGAGGCCTAGGGCCAGGTTACCCGAGAAGGTGATGGAGGCATCCGTCGCTGGCTCGACGGTCACCTCTTTGAGCTCGGCCGTCATTCGAGAGCTTGGCCAGTTGAAGGGCACAAGATTTCCCTTTACGGCAAACGAGCCCGAGTTTACTGATCCCGTTAGATTATCGATCTTGATCGTATCCTCCGCGAGAACGAAACGTCCTTTAACATCGTGGGCGCCGATATCGGGGGACGCAACTGCGAGCTCCCCGTTAGACAGCGATGCCGTTCCTACAAAACGGGGCGCGGCTAGCGGGCCTTTGATGGCTACCTTGGTTGAGAGAAGACCTCGTAAGTTATCAACCGATGGGAGGAGGGGAAGGAGGGAGCTCAGGTGGAGATCTCCCGTCACGGAGAGGTCAAAGCCCGGTTCGAATCCAAGCGCGCCGTCGACAATGAGCGCCGTGTCTCCACTGGAGAAGCGGGTGTTTCTAAATCTAAGAGCGCCGACCGTTATCGGTAGAGCGGTGTTCTTAGGAACTCGAAGAACGTACGGCTCGCATCCCACATAAAAATCTCCGAGGAGTAAGTTACCGGACCCGCCAAGGGGAGCTGACATGCTGAAGTTGTAATCAAGGGAGGCGTCGACTACGCCACAATCAGCTTCCTGTAAGAAGCTGGAAAGGGGCGACGACGGAAGGGATATCTGCAACTTGCCGGCGAACGTTCGCGCCACATCAAGTTTGAGGTTCATGGTGGCGCGCTGCGACGATGTCGGAAGGTTGACGAGGAGGGTGCCATCCTTGAGGGTCGTCTTGCCACTTACAGAGAGGCCGAGACCGAAGTCCGGTATCGCCACGGTGGTGGGGCCCTCGCCGGAGAGTTTGCCGAGGTCGAGTGGGCCTGAGAGTGAGAGGGATGTTGTGAGCTGAATTGGACTGAGTCTGGAGGCGTCCGGGGGACTCGATTGCGGATACCGATAATTCTCGAGGAGCAACTTTCCGTCCTTGAGGAATGGCTCCGCGCTGCGGGTATCGATGAATCCCTCCCAGCGAAGAGCCCCATAGCGAGGGTCTGTGGAGTCGACCTTCACCGAGATCCCACGAGGCTCCAGTGTGAGGTTAATTTTAACTGGGCCTAACGAGGTTCCCTGAACTTTGAGGTCCGCCGTCTGGACGACGAAGGTTGTCACGGTGTCCTCACCGCTTGGTTTTACGGAGATGGATGCTGAAGCATCGTGGACCGAGAACGGTCCATACGTGAACGATGGAAGTGTTACGTCGAAGCCTGCTGAGAGCCCCTCATCAGAAAAAACGAGCGGTCGTGTTCCGGTTAGCTTTGACTTATCGCCCGTGCCAGCGATATTGCGGAGCGTCACAACAGGATCTCCGTGATTGACATCAACCGCCAAGTCCCCGTTGATTGAGGAGAGCTGTACGGGGGATGCGTTAGGAAAGGCGAGCGTCAACGGGGCGGACTCCGCGTGAGAGAGCGAACCCTCAATAATCGGGCTTCCGAGGGTTCCCTTAAGAACGCCCGTACCTATGAGAGTGCCCCTGAGCCACGATGGGATTCCGACGTACTGAGCGTCGATCGAGTAAACGGCGGAACCTGATAGCGCGTCACCATGCTCGGTATCCGAGGCGCCCTTGATGTCAGCGGAGGAGGAGTCTCGCCCAAGCTTCAAGGCGTTAAAGACAGCCTGATTCTCCTTGATAACGACGCTTCCTGTCAGTTGCCCGAGAGGTAGCTCGGACACCTCGGTCTTCTCCTCATTAAGAAACGAGCGGTAGCGAAGGTCTTTCAGCTCCGGAAGGATAACGAACTCCTCGCCGATCCTCTTCACAAAGAGCGAGAGGTTGTGTCCGTAGATCTCGCTCCTTCCAAAAGATTCCTGCAATGAGGTGGTCCGGATCTCAAGGTTGTTGAGGATCGCGCGCCATCGGGGCTTGTTCGCCAGCTCGGGTGGGAGAGGAGAGGTGATTTGTTCAATAAAGCGAAAGGTTGGCGAATCAGGCCCGACGCCTTCGGCGTGTCCGTCTGAGAGAACGAGCGTCTCGAGATAGATCCTCTGATCGAGTATCTCGTTGATGCTAAAGGTAGCCGTTATTTTGTCGAATGAAAGTTTTGGAACTCCATTATCGAGGAGGTTAACCCCCGTTACCTTACCGGAGAGTGTGAGGAATGATAGAGAGAAGGAATCGTACGAGAGCGAGCAGGTTTTGCAGGATGTCGTCACCTCCTCGTTAAGAGCCTGAACGATCTCCTGAATGATGTATCGCTTGAGCGCAACGACACCGAGACCGCTCGCCAATCCCAGGATAAGCCCAGCAAGGGCAAGAATATTTCCGGAGATACGCTTCATGCCGTCTGTTGTATGGAGTGGGGGCTAGACACCGAGAAAGAGAGCACGCGCGAAGGGTGAACATCGGAGAGGGAATTGGATCGGAAAGAACTCCGGCAGGGGATAGCCAAACTTTCAGAAGGCGCGACAGAAGACATGTATCGATACCCTGCGGCTAGGTCACTTTGTTCTGGTCGTAACGGGTCACTTGGGACGCGTCTGGAGGCCACCTCCATGCACCAGCTGTTTTACTATCTCTGGAGGGAAGTTGGAACCCTGGTGAGGGCCTGAAATGCGGGATAACCACCTTATTTTTCAGAGGTCTCGGTGGGCGTAGTGGCCCCCTTAGGTCGTGAACGCGCTCGTAAACGTGAACGTGCACGAGCACGTTCACATGGTCCCTGGTTGTCCATAAAAGCCGAGCCGGCTATCTTCCCAGGAGGAATATAGCCGGCGATTTAGGCACTGTGAACCCCATCCCTCGCCACTCCTGGACAGAGTGAACCGCTATCGATTCCTGGTTGGTTGTCAGGGCTGACGCGACGCAGATACGGGTATCTGGTCTGCATGTCGAGAGGAGCTCCTCGAAGAGCTTCTGGTTGCGATAGGGGGTATCCATCACGATCTGGGTTTCCTGATGGTCGTGGAGGTCCTTCTCGATGGCGCGGATCGTCTCCCTGCGAGCGCCCCCGTCGATCGGGAGATACCCCAAAAATCGCCACCGCTGACCGTTAAAACCTGACGCCATGAGGGCAAGGGTCATCGAGCAGGGGCCCACAAGGGGATGTACCCTCACCCCAAGTTCGTGCGCGCGACGGACGAGCTCGGCACCGGGATCCGCGATACCCGGACATCCCGCTTCGGAGATGATGCCAACGTTGTGGCCCGCAACAAGTGGCGCTGCGAGCGCCTGGACCTCGTGAGGCTTGGTATGCTCGTTGAGAACCTGGAGCGAAAGCTCACGAATCACTCGATCCGGATTTATGAGTTTGATGAAGCGTCGAGCCGATTTCTCCTCCTCCACAACGAAGTGAGAGATGGTCGCGGTGATGGATGCCACCAGAGGGGGGAGGGAGGTATCGACCGCTGTTTCGCCAAGCAGGTTTGGGATGAGGTAGAGTTCGCCATGGGGGGTGCTAGGAGTAACACTCATGGCGGCTCCCGGTTTCTATTCTCGCACCGCGATATCCGCGGTATGCTTCCAGGCGTGGTACGAGCTTCTCACGAATGGCCCTGACTCGACGAACTTGAAGCCACGCTTCATTCCCTCCTCCTCATACTCCTTGAACTCGTCAGGTGTGATGAAGGCACGAACAGGAAGTTGTCGCTCGGTCGGACGGAGGTATTGACCGATCGTCATAACGTCGATGTCTATCGCCCGAAGATCATCCATCAAGCGCAGCACCTCATCCTTAGTCTCTCCGAGTCCGACCATGATGCCGGTCTTGGTTACAACGGACGGATCGATCTCTTTCGCCCACCGGTGAATAGAGAGGGAGCGAATGTATCCGGCACCTGGGCGAACCTTCTTGTAGAGACGCGGAACTGTCTCCATATTGTGATTCAGCACGTCGATCTTTGCGCTCAAGATGGTCTCAAGGTCCTTGCGAGAGCCTTTGAGGTCAGGAATGAGCAATTCAATCTTACACCCTGGTGCGTGGGTGCGAACCGACTTCACCGTTTTGAGGAAGTGTTGAGCGCCGTTATCGGCTACATCGTCTCGATCCACGGAGGTGATAACAGCGTGCTTCAGCCCCAACTCCTTCACGGCGATACCGACACGGTCCGGCTCGAACGGATCCAGTGGCTGGAGAGTGTCTGAAGATCCCTTTTTTACAGAGCAGAAGTGACACTTTCGAGTGCAGAGCTCTCCCATAATCATGAAGGTCGCTGTGTGGTGAGACCAGCACTCTCCGATGTTGGGGCACTGAGCCTCCTCGCACACGGTGTGAAGGTTGAGGGTCTTCACAATTTTGCGGGTCTCAAGATACTCAGGTGAGCCAGGAGCTCGAACCTTCAACCACGATGGTTTAACGATCTTCTCTGTATTTCTTGGAACTTCAACTGACATACAAAAGACCCGCTCTTTTAGGGTTGTAACTACGCCATGAGGAGGGCGGGTGTCTCAAGTGCTTCCTTGAAGTGCTTGAGGAACGTCGCCGACATCACGCCATCGATAATTCGGTGATCTACAGATACGGTAGCCTTCATAATTGAACCAACCACGATCTGACCGTTGTGAACGATAGGCTGCTTCTGAACAGCGCTCACAGCAAGTATTCCACCCTGTCCTGGGTTGATGATCGCTGTGAAGTTTTCAACGTCAAACATTCCCATGTTAGAGATGCTGAACGTTCCACCTGAGAGATCGGTGGAGCTTGGACGACCGGCCCGAGCTCGGTCTATCGCGGCGCGAGCCTCGAATACAACATCCTTGAGGTTCATCGAGTCAACTTCCTTCAAAACCGGGATGAGAAGACCGTCTGGGATCGCGGTGATGATGCCGATGTTGATCTGAGCTGGCTGGTAGAGCTGTCCGTTTTTCATCGCGGCGTTCACCTTTGGCTCTCGCTTGAGGGCATAAGCTGCTGCTTTGATGACCAGGTGATTGACGCTGATTCCCTTGTATTCGGGCAGCTCCTTCAGAACCTCACGAAGGCGGAGGGCCTCACCCATATTGATTGAGGTTGTGCAGTAGAAGTGCGGTGAGGTGTTAACGCTCTCCTGCATGCGACGAGCGATAGTCTCTCGCATCTTTGAAAGAGCGGTGTACGTTCCCGCGCCTGTTTGAGCTGGCTCAGCCGGGGTTGTAGTTGGAGCAGCGCTCGGAGCTGGAACTGCGTGATACTGCGGAGCTGGAGCTTGTTGATAGGCTGGAGCTTCTGAACCGCCGGCAGCGGCCTCAACATCGCGGCGAATGATCCGTCCATTTGGTCCTGAACCTTGGACAGAGGAGAGGTTTACGTGAAGTTGTTCAGCAACGCGCTTCGCGAGTGGACTTGCTTTGACACGATCGCTGGCGGAAACGACGCTCAACGGTACTGATGCCGCTGCTGCAGCGGGGGTCGAAGGAGCTGGAGCCGCGGCTTTTGGAGCTGGAGTCGCCGCAGGGGCTGCCGCCGTTGGAGCTGTACCGGCGGAAACCGATTCGCCTGCCGCACCGATCACGGCGATAACTTCTCCAACCTTAGCGCTCGAGTTCGCGGGGGTCATGATCTTTAAGAGGGTTCCATTAAAGAACGATTCGATCTCAAGGTTCGCTTTATCGGTCTCAACTTCAGCAAGGATATCTCCTCGGCTTACCTGATCGCCTTCCTTCTTCTTCCAGATAAGGATCTTACCAGAACTCATCGTATCGCTTAGTTGCGGCATCTTAATGTCGGTTGCCATGGACTTCCTCTTAGTGATGTTCAATCGTGCCAGCGGCTTGGTGATATGGATCCGCCGCTAGAGCTCCGATTTATATTCCAAGTAGGGTGATTTGTACAAACCGGTGGAAATCGGCTCAGAACTTCACAACATGGGTTGAAAGTTTTGCTGAAAGTGCGGTAGAAATCCCGCCTGCTCCAGTTGGCATTTCACCACCCTGCTAACGGACGCAGATTGTTCGAAAAAACAGCCCAAAGCAATAGGGAACTATCTGAAAATATTCAAGAAGTTGACCTTATGCGTCCCCAGAGTAGTAGGGGGAGGCGGAGGAGGGGTGTTTTGTGGTTAATCGGGCGTTTTTGGCGGGTTCTGAGAGAACCGAAGGACGCAGCGATTTGGTGACGTATGTACCCTAGTAGCCTACCGGAAGACATGAGCGTAGTTGAGAAAGAGATCCCCCAGCGAGATGGAGCTGAGCACGCTAACGGGGATGGCTCCTCTCCTCTTAAGGTTGCGAAGAGCGGGCCCGGTTCCCCTCAAACTAAATTATCGCGGGCTGTCGCTGTTCGTGAACCTCGTCCGATGAGTGGATTTGAAGTCCGTCGGGTCATGAGTGAGCGTTCGGAGTCTTTGCAAGCGTTCATAGCTCCCCTTGAGGAGGAGATTCGAAAATCCTCCAAATACCGGGGACGATCCCGTCGCTCAAGCGCAGTGGCGGTTTCAAAGGTTGCGGAACTTGTCTTGAAGGTAGTGCGTCAAATTACGCATCGTGAAACAGGTCTGTTCACCCTCGATCCGAACGTTCCACTTCTTCTTAGCGCCCTGTACGCCGGATCGGTGGAGACCTCGATTGTGAGTGGTCTTGTACGTCGCGCTCAGGCAGCCCTCGCTGCTATCGCGATGGATGAACGAGAGGGGATGTCACGTGGCACGAGATCCGCCGCCGGATCTCAGGGCTCATTTGACTATGACATCGGGCGTGAGCTCGATGAGCTGACCATGCTGCTGAAGTGGTATGTTCGCCGAAAGATGAGCTTGGCTGGTCTTGAGGTTGATCAGATCTCGAAGGGGATTTCACTTGATGGATACCTCGATCCATCCTCGGACGAGGAGGATGCGCTCTTCGGATTCGAGGTCCTTCACGATCACCAGGTATTCGGCACTAAAGGGTGCTTTGTGATGTGTGGTCTTCGACTCGTAGGGCACGATGGACAGCCGCTCTGGTTGCGAGTGTCCGCCTCGTGGAATGGGCGTCCCGTTCCAGCTCGCCCTGATTGGTCAACCTGGACCGATCCAGGTGGATCGGAGATCTGTGAGGTGGTACCTGAACAGACGGAGTTCTGTTCTTTGGTTCCGATACGTCCCCAAGCACAGCGCCTTGTTATCGACGAGATTCGCGCGTTCATACCGTATGCCGCGCTTGATCTTCCTTCGGGTCGTTGTGATGTCGAGCTCGTTATCTCAGTCGTTGATAATGATGGCCGCGAAATTCTGAGTGCGTCTCGTCCTGAAAGTATCTGTGTCCCACGACGCGAGCTCGTCGGAGCGCATGTTCCAGCGCCGCACTCGGTAGGCATGTGGCCACACGACGTGGTGTCTGGCGATAAGCTCTCTGAGCTGCGCGTGAGCTCTGGCTACAAGGTTGTGGCGGGGTGGGAGCGCCGCACGGTGTCTGTCCAGTTCGATCTCTCACTCTTTATGCATGCGGGCGAGAGCGTTCTCCTTGAGTGTCGGTTTATCGATGAGAAAGGGGAGATCGTAGAGCTCTCATCGCTCGGCATTCCATACGTCGCCTCAGAGTTAAACGTGCCGGTCGAGTCCGTTTCTTCCTATCGCTATCGACGGGTGCTTCATCCACGCGGGGCGTGGGCCTACTATCGCGGTTTGCAGATCGACATCCCAGTTGAGTTCTTGTTGCTGTCCGCAGGTACCCACGCCTTAACGTGTGAGGTCGTCATCGTGTCCGCTGATGAGCGAATCCTGTGTGGCGATATGGGTATGGTCTCCGTTCATGTTGCTGGAGACAAGGTAGCTCCCGTCGCGAACGCTGATGGCGGTATTCGCGCAACTGGGGGAGCTCTTGCGCTCTCGCCTGCGGCGAGCGTTATCGAGCTTGAGTCTATCGAGGTCGACCCAGCGTGGGTTTTCGGTGGTGAAGAGGGTGTGCGTATTCAAGCGACCTTCTCCCCAAAAAACGCTTCGAAGCAGCTTGCGGATCTCGCCGCGGGACGGGTGGGAGAGCTGTTCTCTCCATATCGGGTGGAGGTTTCTATCGAACGAGACGATGGACACCTGCTTTTACAAGCGTTCACTGATTCCTTGGGTATGAGCTTTAAGCCGGTTACTCGAGGCGTATGCGTTGAGGGGCACTCAGGTTTCGCCGAGCACTCAATCGTCGCGAACTTTAAACGTGAAGAGCTTCTTGGTTGGTATTTTGGTTCCGAGGCGCAACGGGCTAATGCAAAGCTGCGCCTCTTTGCTCGGGTGCGAGCACTCTCCTTGAGTGGAGACGCGTTCCTCTCGGAAACGAAGGAGTTCTTTGTTCGACCATTGACCGGTGGTGGAAAGCACGTGGTGGAGGTCGGAAATCCAGGCCCGCGGATCGTCGATATCGCCGCAAACACGTATGTCCAGACAACGAGACTCGCATGCCGCGCGCTGATTAATATTCCTCATAGCCGGCACCTGGAGGAGGGGCTTACCGTTGTGGGCGAGCTCGTGAAAAGCGATGGAAGCTCAGAGCGTATCTTCAAGCATCGCCTCGTTTCGCATCACACCGCGGCTTGGGTCCGACAACAGATGGGATTGAGCCAAGTTCCTGTTGAATTCGAGCACACGCTCCACGACGTGAATGCGAACGATCTTCGAATCGAGTGCTCAATACTCTCCGCATATAACGAGATCCTTCACACCGTTCGGCAAGAGGTGAAGGCGGTGGGGATCATTGCTGACGCCGAAGAGGCCTCACGACATGGGCACGTCGACACGATCGCGAGTGTACTTGCCTCGAGTGATCTCCTCTCAGCGAACGAGCAGGATGTGGAGCAAAAGGCCTCTTCGAAGGGTATCTTCTCCTGGTTCAAGAGGTAGGGAGCCCCCTAGCGTTTGGCGGTTGACTTTCCTGGGCCCGATTTTCCTGGAGCTGGCTTTGCAGGGGCGTTAGCCTCATCCTCTGGGGGCGGTGGCGCCAAGAGCTGTTCAATAGGTATTCGGTGAGTCCAAGCATGATAGGCGACCCTGAGCCGGGCATCGCAGGCGAGACAGCTCCCGATATCTTGAAATACGATCGGCACAGGGTGTTTGCACGTTTTGCACAGGCCAATAAAGAAGGAACGGTCGGGGCGCAGCATCCCCAAAAACAGAGCGCTTAGTGCGATACACACGAGTCTAATGTAGTCCTCGTCGGTGTTGAGGTTCGCGAGGTCGCCGCAGAGCGCGATAGCTCTCGCCAAAAAGAGTGGGAGAAGCGCGAAGATGAGTACTTGATGCTCCCAGCGTTCAACCTTTGCCCACGGATTTGAGGCGAAGAGGGCTTGATCGTGAGCTGTCTGCGTAGTTGCTTGAGTGACGTACTTTCGACTCGCCCATATGACTATGAGAGCCAGGGGCGCCAGGAGAGCCGGAGGAAGATGAGCGAACATCAAGATTTTAATCAGGATGACCACCGCAGCGCCGAGACCGAGTGAAAGGGGTACGGTCTTAGACCCGACATTCAAACTCTTTGTGTGGAGAAGTCGTAGCTTCGAGAGGACCCTATGGACGCGCTCCTGCGCGAGGAAGGGGACGGTGCCGATTGCGCACCAGGTGGCTATGGTGGTCGCAAGATCGAGGGGTATCCTTAGGGGCGTAATGAGCGGGATAAACGGATCGACAATCAGGGAGCCCAGCAGGATCTGCCACACGAGGTGCGTTTTCGCGTGGGGGCCACGTCGTATCCGTTCAGAAGAACCGTTTGATTTTGTTTTATTTGGTAGTACCCTCACGGCAGTTTCCAAGAACGGGTTTCCACTAACGGGA